>Ga0206938_1076_pt1:0-12500 | contig 27825 bp, 22 predicted proteins | sample Alteio_BWOrgHeat_12_FD_152918 | JGI IMG/M metagenome (GOLD analysis project Ga0206938, IMG submission 152918) | Enriched cells from forest soil in Barre Woods Harvard Forest LTER site, Petersham, Massachusetts, United States -... | ecosystem: Environmental > Terrestrial > Soil > Temperate... | reverse complement strand
TCAATAATCCAATCTGCTGTTTTAATCACATCAAGATTATGCTCAATAATAACAATCGTATTTCCTGCCCCGCGCAAGCGTTGCAATACGGCAAGCAATTGCTCGATATCATAAAAATGCAAGCCGGTCGTCGGCTCATCTAAAATATAAAGCGTTTGCCCGGTATCACGACGTGATAATTCTCGTGCCAATTTGATACGCTGCGCCTCGCCTCCGGACAATGTGGTTGCACTTTGCCCTAAGCAAACATAAGAAAGACCCACATCGATCAACGTTTGTAATTTACGAGCTACGACAGGAATAGGATCAAAGAAGACCCGCGCCTCTTCGACAGTCATTTCTAATACTTGATGAATCGTTTTACTTTTATAGGTCACTTCTAATGTTTCGCGATTGTATCGCTTTCCTTGACATATATCACAGGTAACATAGACATCTGCCAGAAAATGCATTTCTACTTTAATAACACCATCGCCTTGGCACGCTTCGCAGCGCCCACCTTTGACATTAAAACTAAAGCGACCGGGTTGATAACCGCGAGACCGTGCTTCGCTGGTACCGGCAAATAATTCACGAATCGGCGTAAATAATCCAGTATAAGTAGCAGGATTAGAGCGAGGAGTGCGGCCAATTGGACTTTGGTCTATATCAACTACTTTATCTAAATAGTCTAAACCTATTAATTCTTCAAACGAGGCGGGTTCGCGTGGAGCAGCTCCATTTAATAAGCGTGATGCAATAGGACATAGCGTATCATTAATGAGCGTTGATTTTCCTGAACCTGATACGCCAGTAATACATGTCATTAAACCAATGGGAATATCAACGTTAATATGATGTAAATTATTTCCAGATGCGCCTCGTAATGAAATCACCCGCTTTGGATTAAAGGGTAATCTTTTTTCGGGAATGGCAATACCCCGCTTCCCTGACAAATATTGTCCTGTTAATGAGGACGGCGTTGCCATTATTTTTTCTGGAACACCTTCAGCCACAATTTGGCCACCATGCACCCCGGCTCCTGGGCCAATATCGACGACATAATCAGCACTTAAAATAGCATCTTCATCGTGCTCAACGACGATAACGGTATTCCCTAAATCTCGTAAGTCATGCAAAGTGCTTAATAAACGTTCATTATCTCGCTGATGCAGCCCGATAGAAGGTTCATCTAAAATATACATGACGCCGACTAAGCCTGCTCCTATTTGACTCGCTAAGCGAATACGCTGTGCTTCTCCTCCTGACAAGGTTTCCGCACTACGATCTAAACTGAGATAATCTAATCCGACATTGACTAAAAAACTTAACCGACTGATTAATTCTTTTAGAATTTTAGCAGCAATGTCAGCGCGATAGCCAGGAAGCTTTAATTGCTCAAAGAAAGCTTTCGCTTGGCTAATCGGTTTCGCCACAATATCAGGCAAAGTCACATCGGCTACATAGACATAGCGTGCCGCTTTACACAACCGCGCCCCTAAACAGGCATCGCATTTTTTGGTAGAAAGATATTTGCTTAATTCTTCTCTCACCATGTTTGATTCTGTTTCTCGATAACGCCGCTCCATGTTAGGAATCACGCCTTCAAACGTATCTGTCTTGTTAAATCCTCTACCTTCTTCATTACGATAATGAAATTTAATTAATTCATTTTCACTACCATATAAAATAATGTGCTGAATTTTTTTAGGAAGCTTATTAAATGGCAAATCCATATCGAAGCGAAAATGTTTCGCTAAACTTTTTAACATTTGCGAATAGTAGGTATTTCTTTTATCCCATCCTCGAATTGCACCTTCTTCTAAGCTTAAATTGCGATCAATAACAATTAAATCGGGATCAAAATGTTGCTTGACACCCAACCCATCACAAACAGTGCAAGCTCCTGCAGGATTATTAAAAGAAAATAACCGGGGAGTTAATTCAGCTAAGCTATAGCCACAATCGGGACAAGCAAATTTAGCAGAAAAATAAAGGGGATCCATACCCTTTGGCTGATCAATAAAATCCACTACCGCGAGTCCTTCCGCTAAGCGTAAAGCGGTTTCAAATGATTCTGCTAAACGAATACGTATATCAGGACGAATTTTAAGCCGATCAATCACCACTTCGATCGTATGTTTTTTACGTAAATCTAATTTTGGCGGCTGATCAAGTTCAACCATTTTTCCGTCAATACGCGCTCGAATATAACCTTGGCTATAGAGTTCTTGTAATAATTGAACATGCTCTCCTTTGCGCTCTCGCACCACGGGGGCCAATATCATGATTTTACTTTCTTCAGGTAAGGCTAATACCGTATCAACCATTTGACTAATCGTTTGTGCTTCTAAAGCATATCCATGCTCAGGACACTTAGGCTGACCTACTTTCGCAAATAATAAACGTAAATAATCGTATATTTCAGTAATGGTACCTACCGTAGAACGAGGATTATGTGAAGTGGATTTTTGCTCGATGGAAATAGCAGGGGATAATCCCTCAATATGATCCACATCCGGTTTTTCCATAACGGATAAAAATTGCCGCGCATAGGCTGATAAAGATTCCACATAGCGCCGTTGGCCTTCCGCATAAAGCGTATCAAAAGCCAAGGAAGATTTACCTGAGCCGGATAATCCAGTAATAACAATCAATTTATCTCGAGGTAGATCAAGACTAATATTCTTTAGGTTATGGGTCCGCGCACCTCGAATTTGAATATGTTTCATAAAAGTTTTCTTATGAATAAAGTAATTGATTATAATAATAGGGGGCTTATTATAGCCTGAGTTGTGAATAAACCCTACAAAAGTATCACATATGCCAATTGAAAAAATGACCCCAGTTGAAAAATGTGCCGTTTTATCCCTTGCTATGATCATGTCTTTACGGATGGTGGGATTATTTATGGTATTGCCTGTTTTCACTTTGTACGCTATCCAACTGCTTGATGCGACTCCGATGTTAATGGGTCTTGCAGTCGGTGTATATGGGTTTACCCAAGGCGTATTACAACTTCCCTTTGGTTTATTTTCTGATCACGTTGGACGAAAAAAGATAATTGCTCTGGGTTTGGGTATTTTTATTTTGGGTAGCGCGCTCGCGACGTATACTCATACCATTTGGGGAATGATTTTAGCTCGTGCTTTACAAGGTGCGGGCGCTGTTGGAAGTACTATTATGGCTTTTATTGCTGATTTAACACGCGAAACCCAACGCACCAAAGCAATGGCCATTGCCGGCATCACGATTGGCGGCTCTTTTTCTTTAGCCATGATCCTAGGCCCTTTATTAAGCACGACGATGCCAGTTAATGATCTCTTTGGATTGGCCGCTTTATTTGGAATACTCGCCTTAATCATTTTATTTACCTGGGTGCCCACTCCTACCGCTCCCATTAACTTCGCTCGTTCTCCCCTTTTTTCTACTCAAATTTTACCTTTATTTGTTCATCCCACCTTGTTACAACTTAATATAGGTATTTTTATTTTGCATACTATTTTTACTGCGAATATGATTGCTTTACCGTTAAGTTTACAAACTGTTGCTCACCTAAGTGGCGCTCACCAATGGATCGTTTTTTTACCGGCGCTCGTCTTCGCTTTATTTTTAACGTTTCCATTAATTACGATAGCAGAAAAAAAATATCGCTTAAAAAAAATATTTTTACTTGCTATCGGCTTACTCGGTCTTGCTGAACTCTTATTTTACTGGGTTGGCAATAATCTCTTGCTTTCTATGTTAGGTTTATTATTATTCTTTACCGGCTTTTCTTTACTGGAAGCGTTCCTCCCCTCCCTCATATCAAAAACGGCTCCTGCTCATCGCAAAGGCGCCGCTTTGGGCATTTATTCATCATCGCAGTTTTTAGGTATCTTTGTGGGTGGGGTTTTAGGAGGATGGTTATATGGAGATTTTAATTTAGCAACGGTTTATTTATTTTGCAGCGCTTTAGTCATTATTTGGCTAGGTATTGCGTTTACAATGAAAAACCCGCAACATCAAACATTTTAGGAGATTCCACATGGCAAAAGGTAGTGTGAATAAAGTTATTTTAATTGGTAACTTAGGACGCGATCCTGAAGTACGTTACACCCCAAATGGCTTAGCTGTCGCTAATATTGCTATAGCAACCACGGAAAGCTGGAAAGATAAACAAACCGGCGAAAACCAAGAAAAAACAGAATGGCATCGAATTGCCTTATATGGCCGTTTAGCTGAAATAACCGGTGAATATTTACGCAAGGGTGGAAAAGTGTATATCGAAGGCCGATTACAAACCCGTAAATGGCAAGATAAAAATGGCCAAGATCGTTATACAACAGAAATTATTGCGGATTCTTTACAAATGTTAGATAGCAAAGGCAGCAGCAACTCATCTGATACAGCGCCTTTATTTGAAAAAACAGAAGCAGAACCTACGATGACTTCAACGACAGCACCTGCAGCTGCTGGCACTGAAGTTTTTGAAGATGATATTCCTTTTTAAAAAGCACCCATATACTTTTTGTTAAATTATATAAAATCCCTTAAATATCAATGGGTTTGTTTTTTACAAGAGAAAGATGAACTGGTCGAAAATTTCGACCAGTTTAGAAAATTGAAACATTCATCGGTATCGTTAAAAGTATTCACTGAAAAAGGTCTCTACATGCTGGCAACCCTAGGTACTCGGATAGATATTCGAAAATATCAATCTGCCGTTTAATTTATTTTACACTTGATCATACCCATAAAGGGTATTATAATACCCTTTATGGGTATAGTAAACGCCAACCTCTCGAATGCGCTTTTTTCTAAAGTACGTCAATGCGTGCTAGCCTTACTCTATGGTCAACCCAATCGTAGCTTTCATACCAATGAGATTATCCGCTTAACTCACTCAGGTACAGGAGCCGTCCAGCGAGAACTTAAGAAATTAGCCACTGTTGGGCTAATAACGGCACAATATATTGGTAATCAGAAACATTACACAGCTAACTCTGCTTCGCCATTGTTTACAGAATTACGCAGTATTGTATTAAAAACTTTTGGATTAGCGGATGTTTTGCGACAAGCGCTTGCATCCATTGCTTCACAGATACATATTGCTTTCATTTATGGCTCTATTGCTAGACAAGAAGATACAGCTAACAGTGATATTGATTTAATGCTGGTGTGTGATAACTTAACATACGCTGATCTATTTAAATTGCTCGAGAATGCACAAGCTACATTGGGTCGCCCTATACATCCAACTTTTTATTCTCCAGCAGAATGGACTCGAAAACACCAAGCAAATAATCACTTTTTAGCACAAATAGCAAAGCAACCTAAAATTTTTCTAATAGGAAACGAGGATGAGCTTACCAAACTTGGATAACCTTGTAAAAACTGGTCAGTTAAAAGTAGAACCCATGAATCAATTGGAGTTTTCAGGCTTATTGCGCTCAGGTGAAACACGGTTACGCGATGCAGCTAACTCTTCTCTTGCTCCAGAAAGCCAATTCGATCTAGCATACAATGCTGCTCATTCGCTAGCTCTTGCTGCATTACGTTGGCATGGATACCGATCGGGTAATCGTTACTTGGTGTTTCAAGTATTACCTCATACCATTGGGGTTGGCCCAGAAATTTGGCGAGTGTTGGATAAATGTCATGATTGTCGAAATCTTGCTGAATATGAAGGTTACTTTGAAATTGATAAGCAGCTATTAGAAGAATTGCTTACTGCTACACAAATCTTACTTACTCGTGTAAGCTCGCTGAAGAGAAAATAACTATGAAATGGATTGTATGTAAATAGAATACATTCAACGAGTGCTTACATGTCGAACCCTTTAGTCACCATCCTCATTCCTCATTATAAAACGCTTGAGTTAACCAAATTATGCTTACGTTTAATTCGCAAACATACTTCTCTAGATCTTGCTAAAATCATCGTAATCGACAATGGTTCTCAAGATGAATCCACTGATTATTTGCGCACGCTTTCTTGGATCACGTTAATTGAACGTCCTCCCATTCCTAATGAGCCCGCTGTTTTAGCGCATTCACGTGCCCTTGATTTAGCACTACAACAAGTTGAGACGCCTTATGTATTATCTATCCACACAGATACCTTAGTCCGTAATGAGCGTTGGTTACCGTTTTTATTGAGTCAAATTGACGCTGACCCCACCATTGGGGGTGTGGGTTCGTGGAAACTCGAAGCTAAACCATTTTGGAAAAAAATATTAAAATATATAGAAGAAACCGTTCAAAAAACCTATTACCGGCTAATCAATAAAAAAGATCATGGCTTAGTAGGTCATGGAGAAAATTATTATTATTTACGTAGCCATTGTGCACTGTATCGAACGCATTTATTGCGAGACTACCAAACCGATTTTTCCGATGGAAATGAAGTAGCAGGAAAAGTGATGCACCGTAAATTGATCCAACAGGGGCATAAAATGATTTTCTTACCTTCCTCTGTATTGCTGGCTTATATGGATCATATTAACCATGCTACAACTGTGTTAAATCCTCAACTAAGCCGTCACCGTAAATCAGTAACTAAAGGATTACGACGCATTCAAAAAAGTCTAGAGAGTTTTAATGCAACAGCCATCTTACAAGATAACACGCTAGACCATGTTGCTCCCCGTAAAAATATTCTGATTATAGCCCACAGCTATCCTATTCAATTTTTGGATATCAATAATCAATACACGAGTGTATTTGATAAAAAAAACTATCAGGTTTACGTCGCCTATTTAAGCGGTAAACCCAATGAAGACATACGCAAAAAACATTTAACCGAAGATGTTATTTTTTTAAATGCCTCGAAAAAAGAATTGCGTGGTTTAAAAATTTCGCTGATTAAAAAGTTCTATCAACTTCACAAAGAAAAAAAATTTTCGCTGGTCATTTGCCATCGATACAAGCCTACTTATATTATGCTGATTGTTTCATGCTTATGTAAAATACCTTTGTTAATAGCAGTCATGCATGATCTCAATACATTAAAATCCTTTTCTCGCCGCATCATTATTAACCTATTAGCCAAAAAAAATACTTTTTTTGCGGGCGTTTCAAATGCGGTGCGAGATAATCTGCGCCACCACCTATGGAAAAATGCCAGAGCGAGAACGTTAACCCTCTATAATATGATTAATGTCATTGAAGCATGCCATCATCTTCTTCCTTCTTCTATTGCACGAGCACAATTCTCTCTTTCCCCAGAGGTCTTCTTATTTGGCACAATCGGTCGCCTCACGCTTGCTAAAGATCATGCTACTTTATTAAAAGCATTTGCCCTTATTAAACCCATCTGCATCAATAGCAAGCTCGTGATAATAGGTGATGGTAGCCTAGAAAAAACGCTTAAGCATCAAGCAGAAGAGCTCGGAATCGCTACCGATGTGATATTTACAGGATATATAGAAAACGCCGCGTATCATATGAAAGCACTGGATGTATTTATCTTATCTTCGACCCGAGAAGCCTTTGGACGCGTTCTACTCGAAGCGATGCTGGCCCACCTTCCTGTGATTGCGACTCGGATTAATGGTATTCCCGAAGTGATCGATAATGCTGGCATTCTCATTGATGCACAACAACCTGAACAACTTGCAAAAGCAATGCTATCTCTCTACCAGCTTTCCGAAAAAGAACGCTCTTTATTAGCAGAACAAGGTTAAGGTTATCAGCGTGTCACGCATTATTTTTCTTTTGACTATTTTAAAAAATTGTTTTGGCAACTTCCATTTATTCAATCCACAAAAAGTCGATAGCCCATGTTAAAATTCTTCATTTTGATCTTATTTAGCTTCATAATTGTCTATCCTTTTTCAAGTAGGATGACAATCGCTTATTCTTATCCAGGAGTCCATATGAAATTAACTAGCCCTGTTTTCCAACATAACGGTCGAATCCCTCAAAAATACACTTGCGATGGCCCAAATATTAATCCGCCTTTAATCATAGAAGGAGCGCCTCTTAATACAAAAAGCTTTGCGTTAATCTTGGAAGATCCCGATGTTCCTTCCCATATCCGCACTGATCAAATGTGGGATCATTGGATCGTATTTAACATTCCATCGACTATTACCCATATTGATGAAGGAACAGAACCGGCTGGCGTCCATGGCTTAGGAACAGGCAATAATTTAAACTATTACGGCCCCTGCCCACCCGATCGAGAACATCGCTATTTTTTTAAATTATATGCTCTCGATACGCAACTCTCTATTCCTGCTAAGTCAACAAAAAAACAAGTGGAAGAAGCGATGAAAGGTCATATCTTAGCAACAGCTGAATTAATCGGATTGTATGGGCGTTAATTTAATCAACCGGTCGGACGCTAATTTCGCCATAACAAATCGTATATGCTTCGCCTATATTTGGTTGAAAAATTAATTCTCCCTGCTGGTTAATACCTCGCATCACTCCAGGAATCTTTTTTTCTGGGGTATGCAGCATAATATTTTTATTTAATAAAAAATCATATTGCCGCCATGGATCAATAAAAGCGGCGACACCGTGCTGTTGATAAATGAGTAAATTCGCTAGCAATTCATTAATTAATAATCCTGCCAAATAATTTCTAGCGATCGATTTTTTTCCTATTTGTTTCAAATCAATCCAGTTCAAATTTTGCTGCTCAGGCAAACAAACATTAATCCCTACACCTAAGACAATTTGATTACCGCGGCGTTCAATCAATATGCCTGCTAATTTCCGTCCTAAAAATAAGATATCATTAGGCCATTTAAGCTGTAACCCTTCACCGATGCCATATTTTGTTAATGCATAAATAACCATCACAGCCGCTGCAATGCTTAACCCGGATAAATCATGTTGCACTGAAGGAAATTTCCACAAAATAGAACAATAGATATTACTTCCATCAGGAGAAAACCATTCTTTTCCTTGGCGGCCGCGACCTTTTGTTTGTTGTTCTGCTAAACAAATCCATCCTTTTGAACTCTCTGCAAGATGTTGCTCAAGTAGATAGGTATTCGTTGACGAAATGGTTTCGAAAATTTCTAAGTGGGCTAATAATGCCAACTGAGGTGTTTCGATCGCCGCGCGGATTTTTTCTGCACATAAAAATTCGGGAATAAAACAATTCATGGCAACTTATTTATCAGTTATTTTTTAATTGCAAAGAAAAACACTATAACCTATTGCTTAATTTACTAAAAGTCGTTCTAATAATAGATTATCCAATTTTAAGTGAAGGGATTTCATAATGAAAACAGCACTTCTTTTAATTGATTTTCAAAATGATTATTTTTCTAACGGCAAAATGCCCTTAGAAAAGGGTACAGAAGCTTTACAAAAAGCACAAGAAGCCGTACAACTTGCTCGTTCGAAACAAATGCCTATCATTCATATACAGCATGTGTCTACTCGACCTGATGCAACGTATTTTCTTCCGTGCACCACAGGGGTAGAGTTTCACGCCAATTTACAACCTCAGTCTAATCGCAATGAAACAATTATCAAAAAACATTATCCGAATAGCTTCAAAGATACGACTTTGTTAAATTATTTGACTAAAAACAAAATTGATCATTTAGTCATTGCCGGATTAATGACGCATTTATGTATCGATGCAACTGTAAGAGCAGCGTATGATTTAAATTTTACTTGTACAGTCCTGTATGATGCCTGCGCAACAAAAAATTTAGAATTTCACAATGCTCTTATTCCTGCATCAAATGTTCAAGGTGCTTGTTTTGCCACCTTGCAAAATTTATATGCCAACATCATCAGCACGCGGGAATTTATTCAATCGTTTGGTACAGCCACCTCGGCACAACCAGCAAAAGAAGATGCTGCAATCGCATAAAAATTATATTGATCTTCTTTAATCTTTTCTTATAATATTGCAGGGCTTTTATTTTATATTTTAGCCCTGCAATTATTTTCAACTATCTTATGCTAAAAAAAATATCCGCTAAAACATTTTCTACTTTATTATTAGCCTGGTTTGATCAACATGGGCGCAAAGAGTTGCCTTGGCAACACCATAAAACACCTTACCGTGTTTGGGTTTCTGAAATTATGCTTCAACAAACCCAAGTCAGTACGGTAATTCATTATTTCCAACGCTTTATTGAACGATTCCCCACCGTCCAAGCGCTTTCTAAAGCATCTGAAGATGAAGTCTTACATTATTGGACAGGCTTGGGTTATTATAGCCGAGCCCGTAACTTACACCGTAGCGCCAAACTCATTGCCAACCATCTCAACTCTGTCTTTCCTTCGACCTTAGAGGAATTGATCGCACTTCCGGGCATTGGCCGCTCTACAGCCGGTGCAATTCTAGCTATCGGTTTTAATCAGCCTGCAACCATTTTAGATGGGAATGTAAAACGTGTATTAACCCGTTTTCACGGGATGACTGAATGGCCAGGCGAGAAAAAAATACATGATCAATTATGGGCTTTTGCTGAAACCTATACCCCTGTGACTAGAGTAGCTGATTATACTCAAGCCATCATGGATTTAGGCGCCACCCTCTGTATCCGTGGCAAACCTGCTTGCACCCGCTGTCCAGTACAAAAATATTGTATCGCTCATTCTCTTGGGATAGAAAAAACCCTGCCTCGTCCTAAGCCTAAAAAAACACTCCCTATTCGTCATACGACTTGGATGATCTTCCTCCATCACAATCACATACTAATTGAGAAACGCCCCTCTGTAGGCATTTGGGGAGGATTATGGAGTTTTCCTGAAATAACCGGCACCCTGGATAAAATAATTATTAAAAAAACTTGCCGCCAGCAATTCAGATTTCAAATTCAAACATTTGAATTTGCACCTACTTTTCGCCATACGTTTAGTCACTTCCATTTAGAAATTTCGCCGGTGTTTATTCACATCTCGCCCCCACCTAGCAAAATCATGGATAGTGAGCAGCAAATTTGGTATAACCTCAACTCTTCACAAACCATTGGCATGCCTGCTCCTGTCAAAGCATTACTGGCTTCTTTGCAGAAATAGAATAGGAATAGATAAAATTATGAGTCGTTTTATTAACTGCGCTAAGCTTAAAAAAAAGGCTGAAGCTCTCGATTTCATCCCGTATCCTGGCGAATTAGGAAAAAAAATTTACGATACAATTTGCAAAGAAGCATGGCAACTGTGGCTAGCTCATCAAACGATGCTAATTAATGAATATCGATTAAGTATGATTGATCCTAAAGCAAGAGAATTTTTATTACATGAAATGGAACAATTTTTGTTCGGCTCTGGCAGCACAAAACCCGCTGGCTATACCCCTTCTGAAAGTAATTAGCTCTATTTAAAAATAAATCTTTAAAGCACCTCTTTTTACTTGACTCAGCCAACCACAATCGGTTTAATAACGCGGTTCATCAAACCGACTTTTAGGAAAGGGCCAGATAGCTCAGTCGGTAGAGCAGAGGACTGAAAATCCTCGTGTCGGTGGTTCGATTCCACCTCTGGCCACCAAACCGGGGTCTTTTCAAACTTCCGAAAAGCATACGCTCCCCGTTGTATCTGTTTCATGTACTCGTTTCATTTTTAATCTGTTTTTGTGATTGCTCAAGATAATTCTGCTCAGTTATAACTTTTTTACCCGTGCGTGCCTCTAAATCTTTTCTGGCATTACCTCCAACTTCACCACCTTCTCGAGCTGCTGATTTATTTTGCTCAAATCCTTTAGCATCTCTGTTACGCGCTATTTCTGTAGTAGATGCCTCACCCAGCATAGAGAAGATTAATTCTAGATCAGTCATATGATCTCGCAAATTTTCGCCGGCCAATCTTTTATGTTGTCTATACTCCATTGGCGTCATGCCAAAAGTTGCTTTTGAAATTTCCGCGGTTAAGATCGCATATTCTCTAGTATCCCCAACATCGCGCTTTTTCCACTCATTTGTCAATTCAGCGCGAACCTGAATACCACGCATTCTTTTTTCAATCCATGCGTCATCATAGCCTTTGGCTTTATAAATTTCGCGCGCACGATCAGAAGCTAATTCTGGGTCTTCAATTTCTTGTACGCGCTCGTAGGCCACTTTGGCTAACCAACGTTTGAATGGTTCTGCTTTGGATGAGGGAATAGATTGGATAATACGGAAAACTCCTTGTGTATTTGCGCAATTGAGTTTTTGGGAACCTCGAGTGGTCTCAACTAAAAGAGCAGAGACAATTTGCCCCCATCCTTTATTCAGCCCCTCATCTCGACTGCGCATTTTTTTGACATAATCAGATGCATCAATAGTATCCGTCAAGGCTGCAACAACATCCGTTACCACAAACCACCAAGCATTATCGTGAAAGACGCGACGTATTTTGTGATCACTGAAAACAATAATGTGCTTATTGGGTTTTACTTCTTTGTTCATTTACATTCCCCCCTAAAAATTTATTTAATTTTCAATCTGTTAAGGGGGGGGACAATTTGTCCCCCCCCTTTTTTAAGCATATTCTGTTCTTAAAAACGTACATTACTCTCCTTAGCCTCCATGCTCTTTAAAAGATCATCTGTAATTTGTTGCATCGGTTTACGCAAAAGC
>Ga0206938_1075_pt1 | contig 28102 bp, 59 predicted proteins | sample Alteio_BWOrgHeat_12_FD_152918 | JGI IMG/M metagenome (GOLD analysis project Ga0206938, IMG submission 152918) | Enriched cells from forest soil in Barre Woods Harvard Forest LTER site, Petersham, Massachusetts, United States -... | ecosystem: Environmental > Terrestrial > Soil > Temperate forest >... | reverse complement strand
CTGATAAGCTTCCATCCAAGCCAAGTGCACTCCTTCGGACAGCACTTAATGACTTGATAAAGGTTGAAAACACCCCTCAACAGTACAGAGTTGAGATGGGCGCATGGGCTGATGTTGATGATAAAGGCATCTGCGAGGTATGTCTCGCAGGTGCAGCACTCACTCATACGTGTGAGTTTGGCCCTAATTCACTGGATTGGCATGAGGAATCCATGAGTAGCTCGTTGGATGATAAGCTTGAAGCCCTCAATGCTTTCATGTGTGGAGACATCTCTTTCGCCCTTCGTTCGCTGCAGATTGACAATATCCCTGACGAAATACCTGCGAGTCTTGAGATTCCTTTATACGATGACGACAAGGAGGGTTTCAAGAAGACCCTATTCGACTTCGCCGACAAGCTGGAAGCAGCTGGGATATAAGCTAACCCGTTCTAATGAAACAACGCTTCTGATGGTATAATAACATCAGAAGAAGATTCTAATTTTTAACTCTCTATAAACATGAACTATCTAATCGGCATCATTAAGATGCTGTTCTGCAGACAGCACAGTCCTCCTAGGACTTTGCAAAGATCATTGGAATGGCGCAAAAAGCACCGTCCCAGTGATGCATCGCTTAATTAAATGGCTAAATTCAAACCAACAACAAAGCTCCCCGACAAACCTTCTGCCCTCATTCGCCTTGCAATCGACGACATCACCAAGGTTGAACAGATGAAGACCAAGTACAAGATCGACATGGATACTTGGCACCAGCCTGCTACCACTGTTACTGATCCGAATGATTTCAACTACGAGTATTCGGCTAATCACGATCCCAAGAAGCGTTGTGCTGTATGCCTTGCAGGCTCTGTTATGGCCTGTACGCTGAAGGTTGACCCCACGTTGGATGTTACCACCGATAACTTCGACAAGGATACTGAGAACAAGTTGGACGCTATCGATGCATTTCGATGTGGCGATCTCCACCACGCATTCGAGACGTTGGGATTGGCAAAGAAGTTCCCTCGCTATCTTATGGATGAAATTGAGATGGTTGATTACAGTTCCAGCCCCAAGAAGTTCAAAGAAGAGCAGCTGCATCTCGCTGATGTCCTCGAAGCTCTCGGCTTCTGATCTCAAGTTGCTGGTAGCTAAAATAAAGAAAGTGATGAAGGACAACGACATACAGATCGTTGTCCCACGATATGATCCAATCACACACGACCAAATATGGCCAAATTCAGTCCCAAACCCCAAACCCTCCCCGATAAACCCAGCGAACTCATCCGTACTGCCATCCACGACATTACGCTTGTTGAAAGGCAGAAAGCCAAGTACGTAGTCAACATGGGTGTCTTCCATTCCCCATCCGATTACAGTGGAAAATGCCAAGTCTGCTACGCAGGCGCAGTGATGGCGAAGACTCTTGGATGCAATCCTAAAGATGAGGTCGAGACAGATCATTGGGGTAATGAAGTCGAGGGTAAACTCGATGCCCTCGATTCATTCAGAACAGGTGATGTTGAAGACGCTTTCAGTCATCTCGGCATTGATCTCCCTGAAGAGCTGAGCGGACAGTTCCCCGTTGTTTCTTACAGCAGTGACCCCAAGAAGTTCAAAGAACAGCAGAATCGTCTCGCTGATCTGCTCGAAGTCTGCGGTCACTAATACCAATTTCCAAATGCCATTCAAAGACGACAACGTACCGTTGAAGTCTTGCAATCGATAGTTCTTCAGTATATGGCTAAATTCCTACCGAAAGTTAAGTTACCAGACAAGCCTTCCGATCTCATCCTTCTCGCAATCAATGATCTCAAGGCAGTAGAACAAAGCGAGAAGTATGTCATCGACATGTCCACATTCCACGATCCTGATTATGCGGTTAATGGTAAATGTGCTGTATGTTTCGCTGGTTCTGTGATGGCAAAATCTCTCAAATGTGTTCCCACTAAAGCGTACGACCCAGCTAGATTCGACGATAAGACGATGAAGCAGCTCTATGCTCTCGATTCGTTCCGTCAAGGTGACATCGCGTCTGGCTTCGATTATCTTGGTATTCACCTCCCTGATCTGGTCAGGAGTGAGATCGAGGTTCAGGACTACGACGATGACCGTGAGTTGTTCAAAGAGCAGCTGACCAAGCTCGCCAAAGATCTCAAGGCTCTCGGCTACTAATCAATTTCCAAATGCCATCGACAGATCCCAACGTTCTATTGGGGTCTGCAACTGTTAACCTGTCAGTACTATGGCAAAATTCCAACCAAACAGACGGTTACCCGACAAGCCGTCAGAGTTAATCCTTCTTGCTCTCAAAGATTTACGTGAAGTAGAGCGAATGAAGAAAACCTATGCCGTCAGAATGTCCATCTTCCACGAAGTTCTCGGACAAAATGATTATGGACCCACAAATGCAGGTAAATGTGGAGTTTGTTTCGCTGGTTCTGTGATGGCACGAACCCTGAAGTGCAACCCAAATGAAGATAGTATCCCCACCGACTTCGACAGAGCTACCAGCAAGAAGCTCTACGCGCTGGATTCTTTCCGTACTGGAAACCTTAGAAAGGCATTCGAGCATCTGGAGATCACTCTCCCAGCGTTCGTCAAACTCCCCGACGATTACGCCATCGAAGGATACTCCGTCGACCCCATGCGATTCAAGTCAGACATGACCAAGTTGGCCAAAGATCTGGCCTCTATGGGTCATTAACTGATTCAGATTTCTCTCTATACCCGCTCCGAATAATAACCCTCGGAGCGGGTATAATAACATAGCGAAGCCTCGCTTCGCATAATCGACTCTTTTTTTAACCCCCAACTAAATACAACTATGGCTATGAAAGTCTTGAAACCAGATACAACTAACTCTGTTCCACACTTGGAACTGAGTGGTTGGGATGTTTACGCTTTAGCACGAATCTTGAATGATGGACTTGAGGGTAAGGTAGCTGATCGTCAAACAATCCTAATGTTCACATCAAAATACTGGAATGAGCTTCATTCCAAAGACTCAACATGGCAACCGGATTATCATATAACTAACCCACAAAAGCTCTTATCGAAAGAAGAGCTTCTTAAACAACAACCCGAAAGCTAAAAATATGAACCTAATAACACTCAGAGAATTCACCACCGTCTGGTACGGTGCAACACCTTACGGCAACGAACCTTATACTGTCCATCTTGATGAAGTACGCGCTGTGCTTCGTCGCTTTGGCTTCGGTGAGGCCGTTCGTAGTCGTGATACGGGTCACAGCTTCGAATACCTTCATATTGCTGCAGAGCTTCACGACCTGTTCGAGGATACTCAGATCAGCCCCGGCTACGTCATTGGTCTTGGAGTTAACGTGAGTGCCGTAGCAATAGCATTGCTCGTCACTGATGAGAAGGCTCCCACTCGTCGCGAACGGAAGCTCAAGACTTATCAGAACATCCGATTCTGTGATCATGCCCTCATCATCAAGCTCGCAGACAGGATTGCGAACGTCGAGCGTGGTGAGAAGAACGACATGTACCGTAAGGAACATGCTGATTTCAAGAATAACTTATATCGTGAACCCATCGGCGATCTGCCTGAGCAAGAGGTTAAGATCCAACGCATGTGGGATCACCTCGATGAGCTTTTGATGCCTGTTGAGGTAGCATCACCAATAGTTTAAGGAAATCATGTCATACAAGATTGTTAAAAGGGATGCACAGTTAGAAAAGGATCTGCAAGAGATCGAAGATCTGATGATTAAGAAAGGCATCAGTATTGAGATCATCTCGGAAAGAATGATTCTAACCTACAAACGTAATCCTGATTTCCATGGTGTGATTGTGGACACCGAGTCCACGAATTATCAAACCTATGGAACTAGCTTACCGCGTACGTTCGACACTGAGCGTATTGCGATAGCCAATCCTAACGAGTGCTTCCCTGCACAAACAGACGAAGAAGAACCAACTAAACCAATTGAAACCTTGGGATTGTAATGCTCAACATAACCATAGTCGTCGCTCAACATCAATATGATCATGGGTTCTTCTTGGAGAAAGACACCTATGCTTATCGAATTCAAATCAAACAACCACCATTCACAGCCGCTAATGTCATTCTAGGAGCTATCAAAACCAAGGTGAGAACTCTTAGACTGGCATTCAAAAACAGTCCATTTAACCTCGCTGCCATCCTTGTGGATGGTTATCCAGAGGCGAACTACATTAACCCAGAAACAGCGGATTATACCGTTGAGTTAGAACCAATCGTATGAAAACAACACTTGAACGTTTAACATTCCACGTTGCAGAAGAAGCCGGTGCAGTCGACGTGACTGCAACTTCCAAACTCAGATCGGAACTGGGGATGGATTCCATCGACATTTCCAATCTCATCGAGAGCATCAACGAGGAGTTTCAGATCTCGGTGAGCGAGAATGACCTCGATAAGTGTATCACTGTGGCTGACGTAGTGACGCTTATCGATAAGAAACTCGGCGTATGAAGTTCTACGTCGTACAAACCTTCGGTGATGGAGCCAATGATTTACCTGTGGTCCATGAGTGTGCCAGTGCGCTCAAACAGAAGGAGAAGTTCGAGGAGCTAGCTAAAAAATACAAGGATGGTAACTCGAATCCTCCTGATGGAATGCGTTATGGATGCCTTGACGCAACTTATGGCGAAGGCTATCCAAGGCACATGATCCACTGCGTTCCACCCATAGACATGCTGCACCCCAGAGAAAAGCTCTCGGTCGAGGAGCTTGCTCTCTTTGGTTGTGAGCCTGACACAGGAGGCTACACAGTCAAATGGAGCTTCTGTGGTGACTGGACTCACATGAAATCACTGGGACGTTGGACTGAGATAACCGATGTCAAAACACTCCTTCACCGTATCTATCTGGCTGGACAAACCGACACACAAACCCGAATTCAACAAGCAATAGGAATCTACTAAATGAATATCAAAACCATCAGAACGTCAATGAAAGCCGTCCTCGCACTCAACATTATTATGATCATCTACGATCTCTTCGTTGGATCATTTCCGCTTGGAGCATTTGCGCTGTTCTTATGTTCAGCTTTGCTTTTTGGACTGCTTGTCGTGGGTCCAAAGGAATGAAGATCAGTGACTTCTTTAATGGGAGACTGCGAGAGTTGATTCACTCCGGTCTCCCATACCGCCTTAGTTTCATTGATATTGATGTTGGACCTGAGAAGAAACGCTGGCATAGAATCATTGATGAGAACGGTATTTCACATTCAATTGATAGCACGACTTTCAACCATCTCGAAGATAAGACTGACTTTCCTAAAGTTTGTGAGAAATGCAATGCAGTCCTTTATGCTACCGATGAAACAAAAGCTAAGAACCCTCGCATATACCGTGGGTATTTCTGTGAGGATGTTGTTGCCTGTAAGAAACGGGTCGATGACGAAAAGAAAAAGAAAGGTGAATAATGTCAACAAGATTAGAAAAACCAACAAGCAATCAAGACTTCTTCGACAAAGCGTGGAAATGGCTCATCATTGATGCCAGCCCACGCTGCGTTGACCACAATCGATTCTGCAAGTATCGTCGTAATAACGGTCTTGAAGATGATACTTGCATCGCAGGAGCCTTCATTCCTGACGAGCTGTACGCTAGGATTGGATCGAAAATTGAAGGAAGTAACGTGGCTCATATCTGTGATCCTCACGCTGGAGATAAGCATTCTCCAGAGCTGGCTGAGATCTTCAAGGCTGTTACCCCCGAGTTATTGAAGAGAGTTCAACAGGTTCACGATGATCCAGAGACTGGTCCTAACATGGAACGTCGGCAGGAGGAGATGAGAACAATTGCCCAAGTCTGTAATCTCCAAGTGCCTCAACCAGCGTGATCTCATACCTGTTTATTCTAGCATTCGTGCTAGCTTATCCAGTGTACAAGCTCATCGAAAGATACATTGACTCATGAACAAAACAACCGAAGTGGTTTCCTCTGTGGTTCAACTTCTCACCACAATCATTGTCTTCTTGTCTATCTTAGTTGGAGTTAGTCAAAAGATTCTGATTGTGTTGAGTATAATCTTACTTGTTTTGGCTCTCACTAATTTCGTGATTGCTGCTACAAGTGATAAGAACCCGTAGGCAATAAACCCAGCGTAAGCTGGTATAATGTATCGAGAGAGGATCAGCTTCTACGCTGATTCTCTTTTTTAACCCACAACAAAAAGGAAACAATGAAGCAATTAGTGCTAGCTATTCTGCTCAGTCTGACAATCAACGTTAGTGCGAAACAAGCTGTGGTCACATTCTATTGGCCCGGTGAAGATGGTGGAAGATACAGCTGTGATGGCAAGCGTCTCAGTGATGGTGACGCTGCTGTTAACTTCAATCAGATACCTCAGGGTGCTCACCTTACTTTACAAGGATGCAACGGTTCCATGGATGTCACAGCTAACGACTGTGGTGGAAGTGCTGTAATCGCACGCAAAGCGGCCCACGAGCGAGGATTCGACAGTGCCCTTGTCATCGACGTATGGGCACCCAATCAAGCGACTGCAAGGGAAATGGAGCGAAGTCTGCTAGGCAAGCAGATAGGTCGTGGTGCCTGCCAATGCACCGTCAACTACGTTCCTCCCCGTAAGATAGCAGTCTTTAAACGCAATGAAGCTGGTCGTACTCACTTCCAGTTCTACGCAATGACAACCAATCCCGTCTATTCAAGCAAAAGTGTTCAACATGATATGTTGGCTTATGCTCCACGTAGACGTACAACCAGATCAACCTAATGGCTAAGAAAAAACATGTCGGTGACGAACCATCTCGTCTCTTGATGAGTCGGATCAAGGACCTTGTTACATTTGAATTGATTACTAATCCTGTGTTCTTTGGTGGAGGTGACTGTGGTAATAATCCAGCTGCAGCTATCGCTACAGTACTCATCGAACTGCGTAGGTTCGCTGATTGGACTATCTCTGATGAGGTACCCAAGGACTACGACGCAGTAACCAAGGAGATCATTAACGCTGCCTTCGACAGAAAGAAGAAGTACAGGGGTGGTGATGTGATCGTCGATAAGATCGCTCCTCCTATTGTGGAGGCGTTGAAGAACCTCGGAATCATCCTAACACCCAATGGCTAAAGCAAAAACAGTGGCACAGATCCAGTCAGGGCTATCAGATGCCCTGTGGAACAATCCTAAGTACAATGACACCATCTCCAAGAAGTTCTGGAAGGAGCGTGCTCAGGCAGTCATTGATCACTTCAAGCAGTCACACGAACACAAGTGTAGTCTCATCCATGCCTTTGAAAACGGTATGTTCTATGAGAAGCACATCAACTCAAAACCAAATGCCCAAAGTACACGAATTAATCACAAAGAAGACTTGGAAACGCGGTAAGGCAGAGAAAGGTGCTTGCTGCGTTGGTCAGTGGATTGAGAACGTTTATCAATCTAACGCAGATCGGATTATTGCAATTGTTAAGATCGCAGGACGGGTTCATCCTAAAGTAGAAGGCTACTACATGGGTGCTGTTATTGGTTGGAACGACGCTCCGGAACGTACGTTTGAAGAAGTGTTGGCGATACTTAAAGAGCTTGATATATGAGCAAAATCTACGAAGAGCTAAACAAAAATAATTGGTGTAAGGGAAGCTTTGCAGCAACAGTCAACGGAGAGTGGGCCGACGAGAACGGTGAGAAAGCTGTCAAGTGGTGCGCTCTCGGTTGGATGCACAAGAAGTATCTTAAAGGACGCACCACAGAAAATTGGCAGGACTACTTCAAGAACTACGTGGTGAAGCTTGATGCTGCTCTTGACGAGCTTCCTAAACCTTCACCATCCGTGATGTCTGTCACCGACTATAACGACCACCCATTAACAACACTCGACATGATAATCGAGTTATTCAAACGAGCAGATCTATAAATCTATGTCAAATATAACACCACAAGCTACGGCTGCTGCAAACGAAATCATCAGTAAATGGATGACGGGAAAAACCTTCCACGTCAGTGTTTATGCTGAAATCATCCAGAACGCAATCGATGCTACGACTGCTGATGTCAACGAGCAATACACAAAAACCTCGGTGATGTGTCAGGAGCTTCGGATGGAGTCTGAGGGTAGGCTTAATACTATCAAAGATAAAAAGGCGGTCATCATGCATCAGGATCAACAGATCTATGAGCTAACCTATAAGCTTCAAGAAGCGGAGAAGTTAGCTGCAGGACGACTCCTTACGCTGAAAGGTCAGGAAGGCCATTCAACCAGCAAGACCGAAGCCCAACGGAAGCACATCAATACTCTTATCAGCCAGAAAGGGGCTGTTGAGGTTGAGCGTGATAAAGCGAATCACAAGTTGTTTCTGATGGAACGAGATATGGGGCTTACTCGGACTTTAGTGGCTACGCTGGAAACTGCTTTAGTTGAATTCCATAAAAACACCATGTACGTAAGAGAGGAAGGACCACAATGATGCGATTACTTGACATGATTCGGCCTAAACCGAAGGTTGATCCAGAGAAGTTGCTCAAGGACGAGCAGGAGAAGCAGAAGCTCGACGAAGACATTCGTCGAACCAAGCAGATGAAGAGGAATCTCGTCGATGAGATGTGTTGGGGTTGGGTGAAGGATCACTCAGATCAAGTGTCCAAATTCAAGAATGGTGATCCTGTGATATTCAATCCATATGTCACAGGTTTTGAGCCTGTTCGTCGTGATCTCTTCGTTCACCCTGAGGAGGGTATTATTACGACTCGCGGGTTGCCTTGCTTTGAATTGATCCACGCTGAGATGGAGAAGGACAAACAAGACTTGGTTCTGAGAAGAGCCAAGGGTTGGATCGATCACGATTATTTCTTGAAGTTGCTGCAAGGTAACTTCGATGAGGCTGTTCAATTCTTTTTCTGGAGATATGGGGTAGGGATCAGTAATCCAGTCCTTAAACGTAACTTCAACGATGGAATCGCTGTTATACCTGAGCGATTCCTCGTACTGCGTGATGGTGAGGAAGGTGTTGTACTGCATAGTATCTCGTTGATGGAACGTCACATAATGGAGCAACAGGATGCGTTACTTAAGATGTACGCAACCTTGGAAGAGTTCACAAGGAGATCTGATGACAGCAGAGCAAGCAAAGAAGAGATCGCAGGGAGCAACGGCAGCTGATCTGGAGTTCGAATATTCTGATGTGATGCGACTTGTAAGTGGGGCTACGAGACTGAAACGGTACAGTGTCTTAGCCCCAATTACACCAAACGCTTATGACCAACTCGTGAAGAGATTGAGAGACGAAGGTTACACAGTGACCTACAGTTGGTTTGATAATCTACTCACTGGTCAGAGTAAATGGTGTCGTATTCGATGGGAGTAACCCCTGTCTGAGAAATGATCGAATTAGAGGTATAGTAGTTTGATCAAGAGAATTGACTCGTAGTCGATCCTCTTTTAGCTAAACCAAGAAAGGCCATATGGCAACCAAAAAAACAACCAAACCTAAGGCGAAGTCCAAAAAAGGAACTCCCGCCAAAGCCAAGACGAAGTCCACCACGCGCCGTGCGACGACTTCGGTTCCTCTCAACTCTGGGATGTAACCTACGATTGGGGGTGGCTTAGGCCACCCCTGATCCACTACTTTTTAACTATGACTGATACAATCTACCTTATAATGACAGCGATCTCATATGTTGTGTTCAGACGATTCTGTTGGTATTCCAAAGTCGACGACGATGGAATGATACTGCCTGCAATGATCTGGCCTGTATCTTATCTCTGTCTTGCATTTATTATACTGGAGGGACTACTTCTCATTAAGGGAAGGTTCCGTCTTCCACCGAGGTTACGAAATGACTGAAACAGAAAAACTTAAGGCTCGCATTGAAGCTCTTGGATACTCAGTCATTGTGATTGATCTTCCTTATACTTACTTCAGTAACTCTCCCGAAGTAACGGAGAAACTTCTCTGGAACAACGTTGAGGTGGTGATTTTTAATGGATCAAAAGATCAGTCATGGGATAAAGATCATACGGGTCATCCCTGTACCGATATATCTTATTGCCATTGGAAGTACGGCACACCAATAACCTTCGTTAAGACACGCAGACACAAAACAGAGAAGGATGGAACCCGAATGGAAGTCGAGGGCTGTTTAGACAACTTTGAGGAGTGCATTAAATGGTATTCCTTACCACCAAGAAAGAAACCAACCGGAGCTTAATGAATGTTAGACGAAAACAAAAGAGAACTACAAGAAAAGTACAGGGCGTTGTCGCGCGAGCTTTGTCAGAACGCAGACAACAGTAAACGAAGAGCAGAGAGTCACGCGCTCCAAGCTCTGCTTAAAGAGTCGGATGTACTTCCTCCATATGCTAAGGCCAAGGAGGAAGAGAACGTAGATGATAGGGCTTTGGCGATGTTGGAGTACGGTAGATATATGTCCTATAACCATGCTATGACCATCGTTGACACCGTCATTAATGCACTAAACCACAACTAAAGAAAGGAACACGTATGACAAGGAGAGAAGCACGGGCACTGTTTATATTGGCCGGGATTCGTATCAATGGCATACGAAGGATTCCTAACCAGTATTTACCGCAGATTTACACCAAGGATCGTCTTGAAAATCCTTGGTGGCAGATAGAAACCCCTAAGGGTAATATCGACATTGGGCGTCTTAAGCACAGCATTTACATTGATTGGAGTGGAACACCTATTCGTCAAATCATCACCAAGGACGATGTAATGAAGGGCGAAACAGTCGTTTACGCTTTTGGTTATCCTAAGGCTGTTGAGTACTTGGAAACCATCGATAAAATCATGAGATGCATGATCATGAAGTCGAATATTTCTTTTGGGATAGAGTTAAACACACTCTGTTTAGATTGTGGAGTCTGGAACCAAAGACCCAGAAGTGATAGTGGACGTTGTGCTCATTGTCAGATACAGTACGCCAAATCGCTTGGACTTCCTGTGTTGGAGTCAACCGAGGATAACCGACAGGACGAGATAGAACTAAAGAACGTAACAATCCAAATCGAAAGATCTGATGAGGTGTTAGAACAACAAAGAATACAAATGGAAAGAAGGAATCCCGATGAACCAGTTATCTAAGTTAAACGATGTCGTGTTTAAGCGATTCGCTAAATACGACTATGCGATAGTGAATGTGAAGAACATCATTCCTCCTGAAGAGGATGCCTCCACATTGTTTATCAGCGCAGGGATGCAGCTGTGGAAGCAACAGTTTGCAGCGAAAACGAGGGCGAAGGTAGCGACCCTTCAGACCTGCATTCGGCTCAACGATCTTGAGTTGGTGGGAGATGGATCTCACCTTACGTCATTCGAGATGCTTGGTAATTTCTCATTTGGTAACAGCGACTATGGGGAAAGTGTCCAGATGTGGGATGCCATCCTTATTGACCTTGAGTTAAAAAAGGACTGCATAATACATGTCCACGAAGGCATGACTAACCACTTGCTCCATTGGTTGAAGCTGGGATACCCGGTCAAGTACGACGAAAGTTGTCACTGGACTGATGGAGGTGCTCTCGGTGGATTCTGCTCTGAGGTTTACTGGAAGGGCTTGGAACTTGGCAATCTGGTCAACACCCTTGGACACTCTACGGATGTCGGCTTTGGTTGGGAACGGCTGCTGCAAGTCCTTGAGGGCAAGGACAGGGTGGATGAGACTGAGTTGTTTCGTCAAGGTATTCATCCAATATGTGCAGATCATTACAGAACGATTCAGAGATTCTTTGATCATGGAATCAAACCCGGCAATAAAGGTCGCGAGTATGTTTGTCGTAGACTGATTAGAAGAGCTTTGAAGGTCGAGAGCAACGATACTGTGCTCATAAAAACTCTTCCTTCCACATTGTGGGATGACTTTATGGAAGAGAGGGAACGACGCGAGAAGTCTCTGAAGAACGCGAAGCGTGCGTTGAAAGATCATATCGATAAATCTGATGAGTGGTGGTGGGACACGTTTGGTGTCTTGCCTGAAGAACTGTTGGTATTAAAGGATAACGTATGAAACAAAGTGTAGGAGATAAGAAGAAGCTCGAGGACGAGCGTAAGAAGAAAGAGGCTCTCGCAGAGATGGAACGTCGACGCAAGCGAGATGCTGAACTGGAAGAAGCTACAGGAAGTACTGGATATGGTGGAAGCGATCCAGATAACTATGCTGGAGGCTACTGATGTACGTTCTGTTTCTTGACTTCGATGGTGTCCTCATTACATGGAGATCTCACGCAGCTAGATCCAATTGGGACTTGAACACTAGTTGTCCCGATGTAACGATTGGGAAGTTCCTCGAAAAATTGTTTCATTACAGTACTCATATTCCTCTGAAGCTTGTGATCTCAAGCTCATGGAGATTTAATGAGGTTGACTGCAAGGATGTTTTGGAACAGTTCAACTTGATTCAGTACCTTCATCCTGACTGGAGAACTACTGTCTACGGCAACAACCTCAGTAATGAGGAAGTCGTGGTTGCTTTGGATCGTGGTGGTGAGATTCAGGAGTGGCTCAATCGCCATACTGAAGTCAAGGAATACAAGATCCTTGATGATTACCCTCTTACAATGTTCCCAGAGAAACAACATCGTAATCTCATTCATTGTGATGGTGTTGATGGTCTTGGTGGGCGTGACATGCGCCGATTAGTGAACTGGATCATTCCGGCTAACAAACTCGGTATCTGGTAATTTTTGACGGCGATGGGTTCGACTCCCTTCGCTGTCGGGACCCGTCCCTTAGAGATGTATCTCTTTGGGGTATAATAACTTGTAGAGCTTCGCTATTTCATAGCGCGGTTCTTTTTTAACCTACAACGCAAATACCAAACATCTATGAAACCACTCGACGGAGTTGAATTACCAACAATCAATCAGGAAGCACTGGCTAAAAACGCAGCTGCCAAGAGGGATCGTCTTGTTGAGATTGTCGGCAAGATCCACGAAGAACGCGAAACCCATATGTACAATATGGAGAAGTCCAAGAAAGCCTACGAGACGCAGCTCAAGAAGGACAACGAAACTCTCGAAAAGATCGACAAGAGGATCGAGCAGATCCTTTCCGGCAACTGGAACGTTATCCAAGAGGACAGCAAGGGTCAACCTAATGTCCAAGGGGGCGACAACAAAAAGGGTGGCGGTGGTAAGCCCGAAGGTGGCGACAAACCTGCCGAATAAGGTCTGACCCTAACCCCTGATAACGACTATGAGAGTAAAACGATACTGTGAAGGCTTGGGGATGAAGAAATCCATCTACCAAGAAGTTGACGGTAAATTAGTAGCCCGAGTTGTTATCAGGGATGGGTTGACTGACGAAGATCTGCGAGAAGTCGCGGTATTAGCAGCCAAACGCCTTGTTGAAATTCGAGCTGAAGAAGCAGAAAGGATTAAACGACGTGACGCAGTGAGAGAGTGGTACAAGCACAGAAGAAATCGTCCCTACTGGTGGAAAAGCGATTACTTCTGGTACGAGGATAATCCTAGTAAACGGGTCGTGAGTCAGGTAATGACAAACGACGATCACAATCAACATCATTCGGTTTAACTACACAACAACAATGGAAACAATTATCGGTCTATTCTTATTCGGGACGATTTGGTTCGACCTCTTCTGGGTCGTAGCTACTATCGTCATCATCGTAGGTCTGGAACATGAGAAATTCATGTTCGCGAATATACTAGCAATCCTTGGAGGACTGCTCGTCTATCAAAGCTTCAACCACATTGCTCCCGGCTCCTTGACGATGCAGAACATCTTGGTTGCCGTCGGCTTGTATCTTGCTGCAGGAGGTTTCTGGTCTTTGTTCAAATGGTGGCGTCATTGTAGACAAGAGGTTGAGGAGGCTAAAGAAAAGTTGTCTCATCAACCTGACAGGTTCGACTATATTCAATCAGACTTAAGAAATGAAGTCTCTGCTTCTCAACACAAAGGAATGATCTGCGCTTGGATCGGCTATTGGCCTTGGTCCTTCGTATGGAACATTAGCAGAGATACCATCAACACTATCTTTGAATGGTTGACTGGGCTTTACAATAGCATCAGCAATCACGCACTGAAACAATTGGAAAAACCACAAACAAAAGGACAATAAACGAGCTAACCAAAAGGATCTAATGAAGTTCAAGATAATAATGACCAAACCTAATCCAAAACCTTCGAATCCGTTCATCGCTAGTTCGATTCTTGAAACGACTCCAACGCGAGAAGCTGAGTTGGAAGCAGAATCTGAACAAGCGGTGAAGGACTTCTTTGAAGACGCGAAGAAAAGAGGTTTCGAGTCCGTCAAAGGGTTTGAGCTAACAAGAATCATACCTCTCGAACCTATACAAGAAAGGAAACCAAATGCTGGAACAACTACTAAAACAAACGGAAACAGTCGCAAAGTCAAACATCGGTGAGTCTCCCAACTATTTGGCGAGACTTATGTTAGCTCGTCGATTGATCGACGCGCATTACTACAAGAACACCGTGGCTTGGAATATGGCGGCTTCTGTAAAGATGAATGTGTCGAGGGACGTGGTCAGGGACCCAGAGTTTCCGACTTTGATCAATAACGTGGCACAAGTCCTCGATAACATGCTCAACAAAGTTGGCGAAGACTCGGGTCTGAAGGGAACTGATTTGTACGAAGTGGTCTATAAGATCATCTCGTCAATGGAATTTTACGGAGGATAACCATGATAATCCCTGAAATCGATGAGAGACGACTGATTGAGCTGGTATCTAAAATAAAACCAGTGATGAAGGTCGAGGATCAGTTGTACTGGATGTATATTCCAGAAGGCACCAATAACCGAAATCAAACTTTCACATGGGTTGGTAGACAAGGCCCAAGAGCCGAAGGTCTCGTCGAGATGGAGCATGAGAAAGTGGTTGTCCTCGTCAGATGGGGATATTACGGATTCTTTAAACCATCTTTCGCTGAGGTCTTTAGCCAGATCAAGGACAGTCTACTTGAACGTGCCGTAGCGTTCGAGATCGAAGGCCCTGAGACTCGGGATGATATGTTCGGCAATCCAGTTATTGCAACCATTCTGAACGAAGGGTATCAACTCGCAACCATAACCCTCTACGAGAAAGCAAAATGATAACAAACAACAAGCCGGGATTTGGTTGCTTAATAGTAATCATCGGTGCGTTCGTCGCACTTGGTGTTCTCTACTACGCAGCATCACATTGATTATGGACCTAGTCTTAACAGCAATAGGTATTGGGGCAATAATGTATATTCTAGGTGTTATTGCCGGAATAGTCTTAGAGAAGATCTCTCAACGCATCAACAACAACGAAAAGGACATCGCTAGAAACGACGCAGAACAAAACTAATGAGCAGACTATCCAGACGACAACATAAGCGTGGTGAAAGGATACGCTGGGATCAGCAATTGTGGGCTGCTCGAAAACCATCGTACGGAGACAAGGTATTGGCCGCTCTAGCAAAGATGACCGACGAAGAGAAAGCAGCTATTGATAAGCTTGATTACGCGGCTAGAGTCGAGTGGTTCAACAAACTGGTCCCGCCTGACGAAACTCCTGAACAAGCTGGTATAATATCTTAATAGGGTTAGCTTTCAACAGCTGACCCATTTTTTTAACCCCTAACCAAAATCAATTTATGAAACAAAATCCATTAGTTCCTCGTCGAGTTGTTCTCACTAAGAATGTTAACTACAACGATGGAGCTGGTTATCGTCACACGGTTCATGCTGGTACAGTCGCCTATGTAGGGCACGTAGGTGAATCCTTTGCTCACACTGTATCTCCTTACACCTTCCAACGCATCATTGAGGAGAATCATCTTCAAATCACTGTTCCTGAAGATTGTGTCAGCATTGGCGTTGATTCTCTGTGGCACGACGAGTATGAGTTCCAGAAACTCCCTTTGACCAGCTTTAATCTCAAGTCGAGATACACAGACGTGATTCTTCACAACGATGCCACAAAGGGTCTTGATGTATTTTTGACCTCAAGAAACATGACTAAACGTATAGCCATCATTACCGATGACATCGTGAATATACTCCACGCTCAAGAGATATTCAATGCACTAACGAGCAGAGGTATATCGGTCAACAAGTATGTCTTCGCTCACGGAGAAGAAAACAAGTTTGGGGCAACATGCCTTGGCTTGATGGAGCGAATGGCTTCTGACAATTACGACAAGCACGCTACGATATTAGCCGTAGGGGGTGGAGTGGTTGGAGACATAGCTGCTTTTGTTGCCTCTACTTATCATCGTGGAGTTGACTACTTGGTCCATATCCCTACAACCCTTATGGCAGCTGTGGATAGTGCTCACGGTGGAAAGACTGGATTCAATCTTGGAGCAGGAAAGAATCTAGTAGGTACATTCAGACCCGCTAACTTGATCGTGATAGATCCATTTCTTTTAAGGTCTCTGGACAGCCGCACTTGGTATTCTGGTGTGGCTGAGATCATAAAGTATGGTGCCATTATGTCACCGGATCTTTTTAATCGTACAAAGCGTCCTGTTTTTACAGATCATGCTGACCTGATCGACATCATGGGTGAGTGTATCACATTGAAGAATGATGTTGTGGAGAGAGATCCAAGGGAACAGAACGGAATTCGTGAAGTATTGAATTTTGGTCATACCTTTGGTCATGCTCTCGAAACTGTTACTGGTTACACCAAGTACACTCACGGTGAAGCGGTAGGGTTGGGAATGCTTGTTGCAATTCAAGTCAGCGGTCTTCCATTCAACGTCGATGGCTACGAGCAGATAAGAAAAGCCTTGAAAGCTAATCAACTTCCTACTAGTCTTTCCAGACACATCGACGTCGATCAGTTAGTGAGAGCAATGACCAAGGACAAGAAAATAGGTAAATGGGTCTTGCTTAAAGCCTTTGGTGAAACCTATACCAGTTATGTAGCAGACGCAAAGATTCGTGGAGCAATAGAGAATCTCCAGAACGATTACTCAGTATTAAAGACAGAACAAACAGATGAACGAAACTAGTGGTAACAATATCAATGGGGAACCATTCCCCAATTTAAACATCTATGACCCGAACAAGCTTGGTTACTCCAACTATCGGGTTATTGGTGTTTGTAGCATTTGTGGCGGGGATGTAACCATATTCGATGGACCATGGGGTGGTATGCAGCCTCCAGTGGCCTCCTGCGCGAGTTGTGGAGCGATAAGGCAAGAGGATAGGGGTCCAGTGATCCCGATGGTTCCTAGGTGGCCTAGGCGTCCAAATGACCAGTATTGGCTCCTAAAGCCTACTGATCCAGTTTGCCTTGCCATCTATCAGGTCGAGCAGGAGGGAATCGACGCATCGGTCCAACCTAACTCGGAAATGTATTTCGATTGATGCGCTTCAGAGACCTGAAACCTATTGTGGCCGAAGACCCGATTGCTTCGACCAAGTATGGGAGTAAAGTATACTCGCTTCTGTTCACTTGTCCGATCTGTGGACCTCCTCATCGCATGGCTTTGCACATGCATGAGGGGGAAGCGCAGCCCGGTCTATGGAAGATTGAGAACGCATGGCCAAGAACAGATTGGAAGAATGGTCAATGGGATTGGGTAAGTCTCTATCCATCAGTAGTTAATGACTTTCATGGCTTTAAGCCTTGTGGACTTCATGTAGTCATTCGTAATGGAGAGTTATGAGTCTGTTCGAGATATGGAACGAAAGGAACCAAGCAGAGAAAACCTTCGAAGCTCGCCGAAGAATATTTGAGATTGAGAGACGTTCAAGACAACCAGAGGAAATCTGGGTTCCTAACATTCTCAACTTTGCCCGAGCTAGTTCCAATGGTGAGTTACAGCTGATAAATAGCCAAGGGACCATTCGTATTAAAGATCCCGTGACCCGCGAAGAAGGGGTTACAGCCGCAGAAGAACGACTGGAAACTTATCGATGGAAGTGTGAAACACTGGGACGACATCAAGTAAATCGTCCAGCCAGCAACGGAAGACGCACATCTTTCTAGGTAACCCCGTATACCAAATTGTAACTAAAAACTGGTATAGTATAACAATAGCTTAGTCTATTTTTTAACCCTGAACCTAAAACTAAAATGCCTAAACAAGTATCAAACAAAACCATCATCATCACCGCCCCGCTTCTGGACGAAAATTTGTCCATCACGTTCCAAGGGAAGATTCTTCCCAACGAACATAGCGGAAACCTTCATATCGTTCTGAACACACAGGCTCAGTTCGACCTGTTGTTCGACCAGCTTCTCAACGCGCGGCTTGGCAAACCTGCCATTCCGTTCGTCGAGCCTCCGACCATCATTGAAAATCCCAATGTGACTCACGCGCGTATCAACGCCTTGGCTCACATGAATTACATCTCCCGTGTGGAGTTCGGGATTCATGGTGATTCCCTCAGTGATTGGCTGCGTGCCGAGGCATTCCTCAAGATGCTCGACAATAGCAACAACCCGAAACTCCTTCAACCCAAACCCAAGGAAAAACATGCCCCAAGTCTCCAAACCGTCCCTGTGTGATACGTGGACACAGGAAAACCAAGAAGAAGCCCTGAAGCAAGGTTGGGGCATCTTCGATAACGGTTGTTACGTTGAAATCCAACGCCACGATGAGCATGATCGTGGTGATGGAGAACCTGCCTTTGATGGCGACTTAGCCGCATATGACTTTGTCTTTTCAAAGGCAGGGACGGACCCAATCTACACGCTGGCTCTCCTCAATGTTGATCGCATGAACGGAGAGAAACTCAAGATCAAAGCTCCTGACCAAGTGCTTCTAACCTTGATTGATGGTGAGGCTCTCAACATCCCTTGGAAGGTGGTAAAGAAGCCAGTTGCAGGAATACCATCCAGAGATCCAGAGGGAATCTTCGTAATCCTCGATACGAAGAATCAGGAGGTGGCCTTCATCAAGAATGGAGACATCGCGGAGACGATCAAGGAGGTCGTCAATGCTGCTCGTGATCCTGACAATATTACGATGTCGAGGAAAACTTATGATCAAGGACTGCTTGAATTACAGGGCCTTTATGAGCGTGTTCGTCGTGCTGAGAGTAAGTTTTATCCTGTTGAGGCAGCGCCATCATGAACGAGATTCTATCAAAGATCATGAATATGAAGGCAAGGGTCAGGCTACACGAGCATGACTATAAGGCGTTTGATCCATTTCTTGATAACGGGGATGCGAAGGTTATTCGAGCGAAGGCTTCTTTGCTTGAACAGATCGACGCTATAAACAAGGACATAGCTGTCCTCGAGAAAGCCTTGGAGATTCTTAGGTCTAATGGATAAACTCCTACTACCGACAGTTACTCTCGTGGGGTGTACGGCACGGGATCATCTGGAAACCTTGCTAGCCTTGCAGCATACGACCAAGTTGGTCAAAGTTGCTAATGTCGTGTTCTTCAGCGATGTTGACCCTTTCCAATGGTTTGGGTCCATCGCTGAAGACATTGACAATCTTACATACGTTCCATGTCCTAAGTTCATAGAGTATCATGACGTATGTATATGGTTCATGACTGAATACTGGAAGCATGCTCATCTCATGCAGAATCACATTCTGAGTATTCATCATGATGGTTATCCTGTGAATGTAAAGGCTTGGGAACCTAGGTTCCTTGACTATGACTTCATCGGATCTCCTTGGCCTAATAAGTTAGTTGGTAATAATGGCTTCTGTTTGTATTCACAGAAGTTGTTAGCTGGAATCAAGGCATTGAATTTGCCTCCAACAGCTGAAGCCTGTCATGGGTCAGACAAAAAGATCTGTCTTGTGTATAGACAACAGCTGATTGATTTTGGGGTGAAGTTCTGCCCTTACGACTTTGCTTTCAAGTTCTCGACGGAGACCTATGGATACTACGATAATCCTCATGGGTTTAAGTATAACGGTTCTTTCGGCTTTCATGGCGTGTACAGTATCACAGGCATGAATAATTTCGACGTGCAGCTACCTCCACACCATCTTCAATGGTTGGATTTTAAAGGTGACGAGAAGCTTTTGCTATCCGTCCCAGAATTTTTAGCGAACAACCCACCATGAAACCTCAAGATAAACTGAAGGCCATCGCCTTCGTCATTCTTCTATTCGCCATTCTCATAGCCATTGTGCTTCATCCTTTGTATTTTTTGGCGACACTCCTGTTCTTATTCATGATGCTGGTAATCTACCACATCATCGTGAGCTAGTCCCCTCACAGGGATTCTCGAAATTTCGAGGTATAATAGCCTGAGGGATTGTATCCCTCAGGCACCTCGTGTCTTTTTTTAACCCCTACTCATGAAAATACTCGAACTCAAGTCTACTGACACAACTGATTTTGAAACAGAGTTGAAAGCTATCTCAGATGAAGACTGGGAAGCATCTGGGCTTGTTTATGGCCCAACGGAATTAAAAGGAATGTACCAAATCTACCGGGATACTAGGAATCTCAGTAGATCAAAGATGGTCAACTACCAAGAGTTGTACAATCTGAAACAAGCCTATAAGCACGACCTAGCCCTATGACACTCGACTACCTACTAAACTTCATCGTACCACTTATTATTTGGAGCTACCCCGGTTTTGTCGCCTACATCATGGTCACAATGCATGTCGATCATTTTTCTTATATGAGGACAAGACCGAAGATGACTGATGAAGAAAAAAAGACGTATGACAGAAATCGTTTCATCTTAGGCATAGTATTCTATGTTCTATGCGGTCCGATGGCATGGATCTACATGTTCTCAGAACATGTCGGAATACCTGTCATTATAGAGATCATTGCCATCATCAAAGTAAAATTAAATCTAACCAAGGAGACTAAAAATGAATCTAACGGAAAAGAGGTATCTGCTGGGCCTCATCAAGGATTGCCACAGAGAGGAGGAAGCTCATCTTGAGCTTCGCCTCATCAGAGAACAACAGGCTAAGCACTTCGAGGCAGTAAAGGATTCGCATCCTGAAGCCTACAGCCTTTTCATGCAGGCACGAATGGGACCACATGAGACGTTGCTTGCCATTAGACGTAACCGTCTTGTGGTCTTAACTGAACTGTTTGAGCAACCATTGAATGATGATCCTCAGACTGAACCTGTTCTTCAAAGTGAATAACCCAGAAGAACAGGATCACGGACCTCATGTCGCTCCATTCCCAACTAGCGACAAGATCTTTGCCCATGGTGTTGCTTGGGAGATGTTTAGGCAAAAGCTGATCAAGGAAGATAAGGCTTTTGCAGACATCGTTATCGAAGAGATTAGTGATTGGCTGGTTAATCTAGCCCACCACTTCAACAGAGCAGCGTTAGTATCTTCCACCGACTGGCCCGGTTGGTCACGAATTAAAGTGGGTCCTAAGAAACCCCCATTTGGCAGAGCATCCAAGCTAGAACCAGAACCACAACATCTATGAAACCGAGTATATTGGAGGTTGCTGGACTTAAGTCCACAACCTTCGTCGCAGAAGTAAAACTCAAAAGCCCATTTGGTTTTGAGTCAGATCACAATTGGGATGAGCTTACGGCATTAGCTCGTCTGGTCGGAGACATTGTCTCTGTTCACATTGACGCTCGCTGGGGAGGCGAGATGGATAACATCAACAAAATGAAGCACATCTTGGGTGAAACCAAGTTTGCTCAACCGATCCTCGCCAAAGGGTTGATTAACAACGCAGATGATGTCCATGACTGCTTGCAGCGTGGAGCCTCATATGTCTTGGTTACCAACCCCGATCTTCTCGACCAATTTGAGCCCGGTATCTGTTGGTATGAGTTGCCTTACAACAAGGAAACCATCCGACAGGTGAAGTTCAAAAGGGAGCATGTATATGTCTACAACGCTCGCAACATTGAAACTGGTGAAAGAGCAGAGAACAATTGGGATTACGTCAGGAGTCTCCACCGGGGCACTCTTGTTCAAGCCAGTTTCATTCGGGAAGTCGACGACATTAAGCGCAACGCAGACATCATCATTGTTGGTGAACATTTACCCGACCTTGTGGCCGAGTTGAATGATCTCATTGCAGCTGATAACAAAAAACACAAAGACAAGAAGAAGAAAAAGAAAAAATAACCAAACAACGTCAGCAACATCTATATCAATATGCTTAACATCAAAGATCTCAAACTCGGTAGTACTGTCAAGGACGCCTCAACAGGTTTTCAGGGCATGGCTAAACATCGTGCTCGTTACCTGACCGGAACAGATCAGGTTTACATCGAGGGGAAATACAACGAAGAGAAGGGGAAGGCCAACGGCGAGGTGGTGGACATCCAACTCGTCGACTACGTCGACGAGGGACTCTCGGCCCGTGCTATCATTCGCGAATGGCCTTGTGGAGTTGTCCTCGGTACTGTGGCCAAGAACAAGATCACTAAGTACAAGGGAACAATCATCGGCCTTGTGGAATACTTCAACGGATGCCATCAGGTTATCCTTCAGACAGAAATCGACAAGGACGGAAAGCACATCGACGCCGAACAATGTGATGTTGCCCAACTCATCATCATCCCGGCTGTCCCTCCCACGATGCCGCCTCCTCCTGAAAACCCGGCTGACCGTACAGGAGGACCCCAAACACCATTCAGTCCCGACGCACATTAACCCCTCCCGATAGTTAGTCTCCATTAGGGGTATAATAGCTGGAAGGTAATGCTTGTGTATTACCTTCCAGCTTTAACCCACCGTAAGCCCCAATCTTATAGGAAGGAATTTATGGAACTTATTATTAATCAATCCGATCCGTATGCCGAAAAAATCAAAACATTTGTCTACTCTCAGTTTACAACTACCTGCTGCAAAGAAAAAGAAATCCTCCTCGACCTCGTGTCAAAAGAAATTCTCGGCTCAGGACAAAGTCGCTATGGTCCCTTGCCGAATCCAGAGTCAGTTGTCGAGATACGTCGAGTAATCTCGCATTGGATCGAACAGGAACGTCCTATCCCTATACTCATTCCGTGGGGGTCAGAAAAGCCCAATGGCACAGCCATCGACGTTGCCGAACTCTGTGCCTTCAGAACGCTGGAATGTCTCAACAACCGGGTGAAACAGTTCTATCCTCCCGGTATGGTGATCAATATCAAAATGGAGGATGTGTCTGCTCCCCATTTGTTTTATGACAGGATGGAACAAGCTCGTAAAGATGCCGCTCTTTACGTCGGAGGGTTTACCACCCTTGTCGACGTGCTGGATTTCAAGTTTATCAACGTTGTTCTGGAGAGTTCCATTGTGACGGAAGATAGATACAATCAACTCGCTGATGAAATTCTCCCTGTGATGGAGATGTATCTTCGTGGGAATCACCCTGCGCTGTATCTTGGTCAGTTGGCTTCGTGGGGGTGGACCGGAGCCATTGAACAAAGCACAAAGGACTTCTATCTCAAACAGTACGCCAAATTGTATCCTACGAAGGGGCCGGATGAACACATCCATATCCTCGCACGGTACTTCACTGGTGGACTGGTTAGAAGGAATCTTGGTCTCTATGGATTCGACGCTTCTTGGAACAACATGTTTCTTGAACTAAGTTTCCATGGGATGACACCGGGCTTACCGAAGCACAGAGCGCAGCGTCGAATCCATTATCGGACAATCCCGTGTGGGATAACTAAGCAGCACAACGCCCCTTGGCGAGTGAAGGGTTATCTGCTTATCAACAAGGACAGTGAAGCTTTGCCTAAGCTGTGCTGCTTCAGCGATTCATCGAAGGAGTTCAACCCATTTGAGATCACTCTCACGAACGGTGTCAAGTTGGTGCAACTCCAAGCAGACTACATCGTCGAAGCTTAGTTAAGAATTGTGCTAAACTGGTAGGGTTTTATACCCTACCAGAACGTCAGTCTTTTTTTAGTTCAATGAACCACTCTCAGTTTTTAGCCCAATTAGTTTCTCTCAAGTTTGTTCCTATCTACACAACAAGTTCGTATGACCACAGTAATAAAGCGTACTGTTTCTTTACTTTTGCTGGTGAAGGTAAGGAAGGGATCATCCTCCAGTGTGAATCTCTGGAGTTTGGTCCTAACGACTACAGGACTCGTCGTGAGTCTGACGCTTTGTTAACCAGAGCCGAAGCATTCTTCAGTGTCCTTATGAGTCCTGAGGATCTGAAGGCCATCCGGTTATCTTTAGAGCACCACCCGAGGGTCTCTATACAACAGGAAACTCCTGTTGAGGACAAGATCGCTGTGAACGTCAAAGTCAATATGGGGATCGGGACGCCCGATGATCTCTTTAAGGACATAGACAACTTCCGTAGAATAGGCACATTGCAGCAGAAATGGTCTAGGAACCCACCGATGCTGTTCGCGCCTAGTTATGTGGTGGATAACACGATTGATGTCTACAAGGACGATCCTGAGGGCATACAGCGGTATCTTGTTCAGCACAGTCAGACTTACATTGATCACGCCAAGGCTCAGTCGATTTATCCATTTGCAAAGATCGTGCACCCCGGTATCGGGACGCATGCCCTTTACTAATTTTCTGTGTAGTATCTCTGCAGCACAAAAATACTCAGCCATGGTTATTGTGCTGGGTTAACTTGGTGCTTCGGGCTTGGGCTACACAGAACCGGCACCGCCCCAAGCCCGATGTCCTTCAAGGTGGAACCTCTTAACACCTATAACGATAACCAATAGAGGAAGCCCGAGTGATGGAATGGCAGACATACCAGACTTAAAATCTGGGGGCGGGCAACCGCCGTGCGGGTTCGACTCCCGCCTCGGGCACTCACTTTAACAACTCAACATGCGTATATATAAAAAACTTCCAAATCAACCAAACAACATTGCAGCTGTCAGATTAGCGGAGTTCGTGTATGAGGCTGATGGACCATCATTCATTATTCTCAAACAACGAACAGGAGACAAACTAGGACAAAAATTAACACCGTACGAATTAGAGAAAGAGATTGCCCTCAATATCAATTACGACGCAACCAAACCCAAAAAATCTAAACCCAAATGATACAATTGATACTCCATTGGTTCGGAGATTACGTACTGCAAAGCGACTGGATGGGCGTAAATAAATCCAAGGACACAAGGATATGCCTGTGTCACTGTGTGATCTATACCATTCCCTTTCTTCTCCTTACCCAATCTCCCAACGCCCTACTCTTCATCTTCACCACACACTTCCTTATTGACCGCTTCAGTGCCGCAAGGTATCTGATCTGGCTTAGGAATCACCTCAACCCAACCTTCACCTACGAAAGATGGCACGATTGCAAGATGACTGGGTCCTACGATGTTGATTCGTACCAACTCGTTCCGTTGTTCACTACAGCGAGAACAAGGTACATCACATTCTGGATCTACGTCATCGTCGACAATGGGATGCACTTGACGTGCAACTACTTTGCCATTTCACATTTATGAACATAAAGCTACCTAACATTCAGCAAGAAGACATAGACAAAGCCGTCCCCGGTGATCCGCAGCAATGCGCTTTAGCCGTTGCGATCAAACGTGAAAACCCTGAAGTCGAGGAAGTAATCGTCAGTCTTAGCAAAAGATGCATCTGGGTGGATGGAGAGCGCATTCCACTAGGGAAGCAACTGGTTGATGACCTCCTCGCATTTGATGAAGGTAAGAAACTCGAACCAATGATTCTGAGTAGGGGATACGGCTTCCATGGGGTACCGATGACCTTCAAGGAGTGTGTTCGCTAACCAATAAAGGCTTGTCAAAAAGAAAGAAATCATCCAAGCTAATCACTTCTAAATGGCTCGTAGCTCAGCGGTAGAGCAATTGGTTGATAACCGATAGGTCGTAGGTTCAAATCCTACCGGGCCAACCATTTCACCAACAACAGGGCGTGTAGCTCAATGGTAGAGCAGGGGACTCATAATCCCTCGGTTGTTGGTTCGACCCCAACCGCGCCCACATCTTAACCAAAGGATAAAATGAAAATAGCCTATTCGGCTGTTGTTTTAGACGAAGCGAGTCAAGCTTTTCTCAAGCAGTTGTTTAAGCAGGAATTCCCGCAACTGTCTGATTGGAAAGTAATTTGTCATCACATGACAATTCGGCTTGGTGAACTCCCTAAGGATTTGAAACCAAGAATCGGTGAAGTCGTTGAGCTACAGGTACAGTTTCTCGGTCGATACCTTGAGATGGCTGTCGCTGTCAGAGTTAATGATACTCAACGACTTTCAAACAGTATGCACCCACATGTCACTCTAGCTGTTAATCCCAATGGTGGTAAACCAGTTATGAGCAATTACATTACGACGTGGCATCCGTATCTCGAAGACGGAAGTCCACTCTTAAAAGGAACAATACAGGAGATACCAGCAAAATGAAGAAAGCATTCAAGTCAGTTTTGGAGCTACAGCTAGCCCTTGTCCGTCAGATCTCTGAGGGAGCTTACAAGCACCTCACCGTCGCACAAGTAACCCAAGAAGGGTTCGTGGCGGCGATCAACGAGTACCATGCAATAAAATATGCATGAAAACAAAACTAGGGATGGCAACGTCCCTTTTTTTAGGTTAGAGTCGGGAATGGATTTGAACGTTTCCTTCAAAGACATTAATCAACACTGCTACGAGCAGACTAAGAAACATCTTAGCATCGTACAGGCTTATATGTATGGTGAGGTAGATGATACTATAAGACAGCACTATACCTCTGTACTACATTCCATATTGAACCAACAAGAAAAGGTCTTACGTAAGTTTGCTGAGGAACGTGGTATAAAATACGACGTTGACAGAGAGATCGATTGGGTTTTTATTCTACGTAAACAGATAGTTAAACTGGAACACCCGCTCCACAATTAGTAGTTCATAAGTGGTATAGTAATTTGAATAAAACTCAGCTTGTGCTGAGTTATCCCTAATTATTTACCTATGAACCAAAGCAAACTAACAAAACTGACCGACATCTTGGATCATGCCAAGCTCATCGTTATCGACGGTGAGAAGACCATCAATTCCTGTAAGACGTATGACTGTGAGGGTATTGAAGAGAAGCCCGCAGTCACATTCGAATGGAAGAGTAAGGGCAATGCAATCAAGATTACCATTACTGAACAAGGACTGAACGAATCTATTGTTGAAGGCAACAGGATTCGTTGTAACGACAGCAAAGGAAAACCTGTGGTACTCGAACTCTTCTCAACAGTACCACTCTTCATACCAACTTAACCTTATGGGAAAATCATACGCAGAACTTCGTGGAGTAGCTTTTGATTGGAATGCTGCCTTGGATGCACTAATCAAAGATCCAGACAGTATTACTCCAAACTATATGACGAAATTAAGGAGACTAGCTCAGGAGTGGCCTACTTGCGCCTGTGGTAATCAATGTGATGTCATTCCGCGAGAGAAACGAGATGGTGCTCCAAAGGATGGAGAGCTTTTAGAGCTAGGTCAAGCGTTTTACCATCACATACGTGAAGCAAACTGGCTCGAAGCAAAGGATGTCCTGTGGCACATCGAGAAACGCTCAGAAGAACTAATCACAGAAATCAACAGAAACGAACAACAAACTTAAATTTATGGGAAAATCATTCGCGGAAGCAAACGGAGTTTATAATCTGGACTGGAACATCGAGCTGGCTAAAGATCCAGCGATGATGACTGAAGAGGAGCTTTCTAGATTACGGGATAAAGCACAAAACTGAGTTACTTGTGCCTGTGGTGCTCAATGTGGAATCATTCCTAGAAATGAAGCTGGGGGTTCCTTTAGACGGTGATCTTAATAGGTTGGGAAGACTGTTCTACAACCAAATCGACGCAGCGGACGATATTAAGGTCGATGATTATAATACTGAAGGAGAGAACAACGATATGAGGGCACGCTTTTCAAGGGCGAAAGAAATACTTGCAAAGATCGAAGCTCGTTCAGCTGTACTCATCGAGGAATTGACGAAATCAAGACCTAAAGTGCAGTAACACTTGACAGCACCGTAGGACTAGCGTAAGGTAGCTATATGAACGCACGCAATCTTAAAAAAGAACGTAACAAGAAAGAGGGTGAAGCTCTCTAGGTACTACGTGTCTTAATTGCTTCGCCCCCACAACCATCCGGTTCTGGGGGTTTTTTATTGGGTCGGTAGCTCAATGGTCAGAGCAGGTGCCTTTTAAGCACTTGGTTGTGGGTTCGAGTCCCACCCGGCCCACCAATTTGCTCCTATGTGTGTAATGGCAGCACGCTTGACTTTCCATCAGGAGGTCGGGGTTCGAGTCCCCG
>Ga0206938_1072_pt1 | contig 28529 bp, 25 predicted proteins | sample Alteio_BWOrgHeat_12_FD_152918 | JGI IMG/M metagenome (GOLD analysis project Ga0206938, IMG submission 152918) | Enriched cells from forest soil in Barre Woods Harvard Forest LTER site, Petersham, Massachusetts, United States -... | ecosystem: Environmental > Terrestrial > Soil > Temperate forest >... | reverse complement strand
TAAACATTGAGAAGGTCCTTGACATCCTTAAAAAAGATGGTCATCTTGAGCGCTCTTTAAAAGGGTTTGAGCCGCGTAAAGAGCAGCAACAGATGATGGGCAACATCCTTCATGCCTACAACGAAAACCAGATCGCTTTGATCGAAGCTGGAACCGGTACGGGAAAAAGTTTTGCCTACCTGATTCCCGCTATTCTTTGGGCTGCTCAAAATAAAGAAAGAACGGTCATCTCCACTCACACCATTTCCCTACAAGAACAGCTCCTCTTAAAAGACATCCCCATTATCATAAAAGCCTTAAATCTGGATTTAAAAGCTGTCTTGGTCAAGGGAATGGGAAACTATCTTTGCCTTCGTAAATTGCAAGAAGCGCACGATGAGCGCTTATTTTTTTCGGAAAATGAAAAAGAAGAGCTTCAAAAAATAGAAATCTGGAACGAGACCACAAAAGAAGGGTCAAGATCAGGACTTCCCTTTGCACCCTCTCAAACAACCTGGGAGCGCGTATGTGCAGAAAATGACACCTGCACTAAAACTAAATGCCCACAGTTTCAGGAGTGCCATTTTTTTAAAGCAAGACGAAAGGCAAATGATGCGCAAATTTTAATTGTCAATCATCACCTGCTTTTTAGCGATTTAAGTAGAAGGGCAGAGCAGGAAAACTACACAGATCCGGCTGTTTTACCCGTCTATACGCGGGTGATTATGGATGAAGCGCATCACATTGAAGACATTGCAACAGAATACTTTGCAAAAAACATTAACCGTCTTAATTTGCTTCGCATCATCGGAAGGCTCACCGCTGAAAAGCAAGCTGACGCCCATGGAAAGCTGCCGCTTCTCAAACAAAAAATTGCGCAATACTACAGCTCTAAAACGCCCTCTTCAGAAGTGCTCTCCATTATTACGAGGTTAAATATTGATCTCACGGGCCATAAGAATGATCTTCTAACCCACATTGTCAAAACTTTTGACACTTTTTCTCACTTCGCCACATCTGCACTTCCAACGCTCAATAAGCAGGAAAAAGAAAACCGCTTACGGCTTCTTCCCAACCACAAAACACACGCCTTTTGGGAAAATGCCATTGTCCCGGATGCCAGGGAATTTATCAGTGCAACAGCCAAATATGTGGGGGCAATTGATAGTATTGACCAGGACATTAAAGCTTTAAAAGATGAAAAACTAGATGAAATCACAAGAGGCATCCGCCACGAGATTTTGGCGCTTGCAAACAGGTTAAAAGAGACAGCTACTGCCCTTTCAGATTTTGTTTTAAGTGAACTGACACCAAATAAAGTGCGCTGGATAGAATTTCAAAGTTCCCATTTTAATGAAAATATTCATCTCAATGATGCGGATTTAGATATTTCAAAAGCGTGCGTTAATTTCCTTTTCAGCAAATTTTCAACCATTATCCTTTGCAGTGCAACCTTGACCAGCAACCAAAAATTTCAATTCATCAAAGAGCGCCTCGGCTTAACTGAAAAGCTACTTCCAAATCAGCCCATTACAGAAAATGGCTACAATTCCCCATTTGATTTTGAAAAACAGGCAATGCTAGTCGTTCCTACAGATCTTCCAAACCCAACAGACCCTCAATTTATCAAAATCGCCTCTGAAAGGATCTGTCAGATTGTAAAAGCCTCAAATGGAAATGCCTTTATCCTGTTTACATCTTACGCCATGCTGACAGCATGCTATCAACTGATAGAAAAAAGGCTCACCGAAAATCGCTTTACGCTATTTAAGCAAGGCGATGAAAGCCGCCAAAAGCTCATTGAAAAGTTTAAAAAAAAAGAGCGCTCGATCCTTTTTGGCACAGATTCCTTCTGGGAAGGGGTCGATGTCGCGGGAGACGCCTTAAGATGCGTTGTCATCGTCAAACTGCCCTTTAAAGTTCCCTCAGACCCCATCATTCAGGCAAGATCTGAGGCAATTGTTGCAAACGGAGGCGATCCTTTTACGAGCTACTCCCTCCCTGCTGCCATTGTCAAATTCAAACAAGGCTTTGGCAGGCTCATCCGCAATAAAACAGATCGCGGCTGCATTGTCTGTCTCGATTCGCGCATTTTAAATAAAGGCTACGGCAAACAGTTTTTAAACAGCCTGCCCAACTGCCAAAAGCTTTTTTGCACAAGCGAACAAATGGAAAAACAGATGACAGATTTTTACAAGAACAGCTATCATCTCGTAAAAAAATAGAGGATACAGATGAACTTGATACAACAATATATGCAGCCAGGTTTACATCCGGGACTGCTCGAATCTGCAGCTGACTTAATTCTATTTCCCTCAAGATGGCTTTGGGAAGAAAAAAGCGTAAAATGGATCAAAAATGAAGAGACAAATGACCTTAAACCTGTCTACAGAAAAAATGTAGATCGCAGCTGCTGTGTTTGTGGAATGGTATCAGCTCAGGGAGAAGGTCCAATGTATGCTACATGCATTTATCTCCCCCCTTTTTCCGTCCTCTATTCTGCAACAGCTATTGCGGTTGCACCTACTTTAATTGCGGGACTTGCTTTAAAAAAAATATCCCTCTATTTTGACCCACGAGCTCAAAAGTATCATGAGATTGTTGTAGAATATCTCAAGAAATGTAAAAAGCCGGAAGAGCTAGATCAAAAAGAGTTTTATGTTGATATAGAATATCACAACGACTGTTGCTATAATATATATAGCAATACAAAGTTCTCTGAACTGCGTGAATCTGAGGCTAGATACACTAATTTTTATCTTCAACTATCAGATCAGAAAGGTTTGCATCAAATGGCTCTGAAAGATCTAGAAAGTCTAAAAAAAACAAATGGAAAATTAACCTTAAACTATCCTTATTATTGTGTGAGCTCTAATTTCACATACAAGCCTATTTCGCTTGACAGTGAAAATTATGAAATATATGGCACTTCTGCCAAAGGTCCGGTTTCTACAACCTTTAAAAAAATAAACGATGACATCGCTTATTACAGTAAAAAAATAGAAGAAGAGACAGCATTGCAAGCAAAAATAAATAAAGAATTTGAAAAATTAAAACAACTGCACGAACAATTTATTAAAGATGTAAAAAGTCTAGATGGCGAGCATCAAAAATTACAACACCAAACATACAACAGATACGATAGCAACGATCTCCATGGCGAACTCTAACAAAAAAGGTTGTATTTTAGCCAATTTGAGATTTATTTTTTTTCAGGATATTTATGATATTTATGATTGTAGGATTACAAAGTGCAAAACACTGTAGTTAAATAAATTGATCGGCACTCTCAAGAAAAGTAACCCTGTAATCCTACAATCATAAATATCATAAATATCCTGAAAAAAAACAATCTTCTTTGGGTACCTCATTTTAAATGTCAAATATCAAGCTTGGGCCCCATTGCTCGTGGAAGGCGAGATGTTAATGATTATTGCGCGCTTCGTAGATGAGGTTGTAGAGGTCATCGCCAGTGGCTGCTGTGACAGCAACATCTCTTAGCCAGGCAGAAAGGCCATATCTCCAGCGGTCGCGATCGCTATAGGTGTAGAAGATATCAAGCGGCATGGAAAAGGCAACGCCTTTATCAAAATAGGTCTGACCATTGATTTTGTCATGTCCATTGGTGTGCGCATACCAAACTGAAACGCGAAGCCCGCTTGGAAAATGGCGCGTCAGCTCATATCTTACGCCAATATCATTTGCCAAAAATTTTCCGGCCGAGATTTTAAAATCAACACCTGCCTCTTTCCAGTCATAATAGAGATTGAAAAAAATTTGCGATCCTAAAAACCGCTGATGCGTGACGTGAAACCCATGCAATTTGCGGATTTTGCCGGTAAATCCAAGCCCCTGCACTGTTCTTTTTTTCAAAATAGCCCCTTGAATGCCAAAAGCCCACGCTGATTGAATGGGAAAATGGAGAATTTCACCAGCAATACCCCCATATTCTTCTTCAAAATGACCTAAAGATAGTCTAGAGAACCAACCTTTACCTAAATTCCAGTTTTTTTGGATGTAAGCTTCATCAAAAGTAATCCCTTTTTGCTGGTAGTAGCGAATGATATCAGTTCTCACGTTAATGAGCTGCGATGGGTTTAACCTGTCAACACCCGTTAAATCATGTAAATTTGAAATAAAAGTATAACCTAAAAGAACAGAATAATAAAGATCACCAGTTAAAGAGCTGTTTAAAAAGCCATTAAAGCCTGCATTTAAACCAAGCGCATATTTAAACTTGCCTTTAGAGCTGCCAAAAAAGCTGTGTGTTTTTGGAAAGACTTCGAAATTAATCAAATCTCTTCTTTTTTTAAAGACATAAGGGTTTAAATCAGGATTAACAAATGTCACTTCTCTTAAAGGTGTCAACACTTTAAGTTCATAATCACATATCGTTTCTGCTGCAAAAGCCCTTAACTGCTCCATTTCGTATCGATATTCATGAATGGGTAAGCCGAGTTCATCGATGACAACAATGACCACATCAATATCTGCAGGCGTTAAATAGGAAAGCAAATAATTGAGTCTTTCTCTCACATGTTTCTCAAGAGCATATTTCAAATTTTCAATTCTAAAACGCAAAGTTTTTCTACGGCAGTCATCTTCATAAATCGTCACTTCCAAAAGATCAAAGCCTTGCAGCGCCATGGCAGAGCGAAATTCTTCTACCATAATAGGCTCTTTGCGCTCACACCCCAAAGGTATGGTATTAAAGGGGCCTCTATAGGGCAGTGGATCATTAATTTTCGGTAAAAAGCCTTCCGTATTTCCAAAATTATAAAACGTAGAAACTGACCAGCTCCAATCTCGTCCTCTTATTCTAGAAACGGAACAATCCAGATGATCAAAAAGGCGGTATTTGACTCCCCAATTGATGGGAGAATTTTTAACGCGCCCCTTTGGATGTCTTTCAACCTCAGGGTCTTCATAGGGAGTTGCATCATATTCAGCACTTAGACACAAATTTTGAAGAAAGTGGCAATTTCGAAAAGGCATGAGGCTCAACCCCCCAAAAAAGCCTTTGATACGGTTTGTGCCATATCCAAGAGTGAATTCCATGTTGTAATTTAAAAGCACTTGAGTGAGCACAACATATCTGGCAAAAAAACCTCTTGTCCCCATAAAATCTTCCAAGCCAACAGCCAAGCCAGGAAGCTCATAATGCGTATCTTCCGGCTTAAAAATGGCAAGCTTGACATTTGCCCCTTTGTCAGACAGATCGCCAAACCCAAGCGGAGATAAAATCGGGTCGTCCACCCCTCTATACACACGATAGCTTCCGGTAATTTCCAAACAGTCTAAAAGCTGCAAGCGTAAATTATAATTGCGGTATGGCGGCACTTTCGAATAACCTGCCCCAATTTCCCCGACACAACCCATTCTAGCAGAAGGCATTGCAAAATACCCACCAGATAAAATGTTATTATAAAAAACAGGAAATCGCTCATTATTTTTTTGATTCCAATAATCGACGATTAGAAGATCTCGCATCAAATTTTCATCACAATTTTGATGAGCAAAGTCAACGGAGGCAAGCCTCTGATTAAAAACTAAAAATAAATGAATAAAAAAAATAAATAAAATGCGACAGCTATATTTCATAAAACGACTTAAAAAAGAAAACCAAGATGATACCTTTTTAAGTCATTAAAGCCAAGCCGTAAAAACGAACGAGAACTTCCTAATCACTTTTTATTGTTTGCAAGAACAAGTGAAGCCTTCCAACGAAGTAATGGTAAATTTTCGATTTTAGCCTGCATGACAGGGTTGTTTGTTAATAACCCGGCATGAATTTCTCCTTTTTCGTTAAGATAGCTCAAGAATTCTTTTTCATGGTCAGCAAAGGGAAGTATTTTTTCTAGGCCTTGTTTGCATTCCTGCAATTTAATTGTTTTCCAAGCATCATGATCGATTTGTTTTTTGGGATTTCGTAAAACTGGTAACAATTGTTGTTGAAAATCATTTTCATCAAATTAAAACAAGCCGTTCTTGCAAGTATGGGTGGGCATTAATCCCCTCCAACACATTCATGAGTTGCCAAACTTTTTCCAACATTTCAGGACGAAATCCTGTTTTTTTTGATTCTTTGATAAGCAGATCTTTAAAAATTTTCATGTGGTTCTTCCCAAGTTTTCTGAATGAGTGATTTTGGAACAATCAGGTTCCATCGGTTAACAAGTTGATTCGGTTCTTTATTATGACGATCTAAATAATGGGGGTTTTTTGGTTTAAATATATCAAAAAGCAGTAGATCTTTTTCTGTAAGCCCAAGCATTTCACGATGTTGATCAAGAAAAAAAGTAATTCTTGCATATGTGGTCACATTATTTAGAATGTTTGCATAGGCTAACACTTGTTGCAAATTAAGATATTCAATAGATTCCAAAGAGCGCCAGATTTCTTCCCAGCTATTGATAAGAAAGGGTCGATGAAGTACATCAACAAAAGTGCGCTCCAATGTTGTCACACGAATCTTACATCCCTGATAATCAATAATTTCAACACCAAAATCCGGATTAACTAAAGTTTCTTTGGGAACTGCAATTCCCTTAAAAGTCATGTCATGAAAGACAAATGCCGACTTTAAAAAAGTACATGTTCACCAAGTCGATGCTTTTACAAATGAACGCTTTGGAGGCAACCCCGCAGGTGTTGTTTTAGATGCTGATGAACTAGATGATACTACAATGCGTAAGATTGCAAGGGAACTCAATTTGTCAGAAACAGCGTTTGTTTTACCAAGTAAAAAAGCTGCTTTTCAAATGCGCTATTTTACTCCAACCGGACATGAAATCACATTTTGCGGCCATTCTACAGTAGGTGCGCTTTATATGATCGCTAAGACAAGGCGATTTGGCATCGAAAAAGCTGGCAAACATACCTTTGACGTCGAAACTCCTTGTGGAATTCTTAAAATGGAAGCCTCTCTTGATAGTGAGGGCGGAATTCAGGTTGCCTATGAAACACCCGCCATCAAGTTAAAACAGGTAAATATTTCTCATGAAATGGTTGCAAAAGCAGGAGGCTTTGATCTTGATTTCATTAATCAATCCTTTCCTGTCATGTATGAAGAAACAAATAAAGACTTGTTTGTCGTCATCAAAACGTTAAATGATTTAAAGAAGATCGAATGTGATCCAAAGTCCTTTACATCCTTTTCAAAGCAGCACGATATTGTTGCTTTATGTTTAATCACTCCTGAAACTTTTGATCAAAACAATCAATTCCATATGCGCTGTTTTGCTCCATTGGTCGGCATTCCAGAAGATCCCTTTACAGGATCTGTGTTGGGGGGCTTAACAGCTTACGTAGATACATTCGGCCTTTTGCCAAAAAAGAGTTCTCATTTCCGTGTAGAACAAGGCCATTTCATCGAAAGGCCAGGGGTGGTTGATGTAGAGTTTTCCAAAAAAGGTAATTCAATAAAAAGTAATTACACAGCTAAGGTATTGGCTCAAGCAATACATTGTTTCTCAACAGAGATAAATCTTACTTAAAAGAAGGACAATCATGAATAAAGAACTTTCAGGCAGCGCAAAAAAGGTACAAGACTATTTAATAGAAAATGGGTTTTCTTGCGAAGTCAAGGAATTGCCAGACTCGACACGAACAGCAGAAGAGGCTGCAAGGGCCATCGGGTGTGATGTTGCACAAATTGCTAAATCCCTTATCTTTATTGATAAAGCATCAGGCAATCCCATTCTCGTGATTGCCTCAGGGATAAATCAAGTCGACATTAAAAAAATTGAACAATCTCAAGGACTTCATCTTATCAAAGCAGATGGCAAATTTGTGAAAGAAAGAATAGGGTTTGCCATCGGAGGAGTTCCACCTGTAGGTCACAATGAAAAAATCATGACTTTTTTAGATCCAACACTTAAAAACTATGAATGGATATGGGCAGCTGCCGGCACGCCATTTGCAGTATTTCGAGTAAACTCAAATGAAATACAAAAAATGACAGATGGAAAATTTATCGAATTGAAGGTAGAGCATGACAAAAATTAATCTCATTCAAGCAAAAGATAATAGTTTTTATTGCGATGGTATTTTCTCTATAGGTGTTTACATCAAAGAAAAAATGGCTGTGCTGATTGATAGCGGGATTAGTAAGGATGTTGCGAAAGAAATCGACAAATGTTTGATGCAAGCCAATGTACAAGTTGCCGCAATCATTAATACTCATTGTCATGGGGATCATTGCGGTGGAAATGCCTTCTTTCAGCAAAGATATCCAGAACTAAAAATATTTAGTACAGAAACAGAAAAAGCCTTTATTGAGGATCCACTGATGGCTCCTATTTGCTTTTGTGGAGGTGCTGCTGCATTTAATGAGCTTAAAAAATGTAAGCCCATTACGCCACAGCAAGCCTCTAAGGTTACTGACATCATTTCTCCCTATGCGGATCAAAAGATTGTCATTTGTGAATCCGTAAAACAGTCCTAGATTACTAGCTCTTACAAAAGAGTATCAAAATCTTGTTGTTAAAAAACTAGACGTCACTGATAGTGAGGAAAATGTTTGAAAAATCAAATTAGTGTAGAGAGGTTCCATGAAGATAAACTTATGTCTCTTATGTGTCAGTATTTTCACCTCTTTAATGACTCAAGAGCTGCAACATTGTATTTCTAGAGCGGGATGACTTAAAGAGGAGATTCTCATGCTTTCATCTGTTTTGAATTGCATTGTATTTATTAATTTATTAGGTTTAGGGATTTCAATACAAGCCTTTGAATGCGATTTGTCTCATGAATGTCTCGATCGCCAAGAAGTCTTCGGTACTACGACCACAATTTTTCATGGATCGACCGTAGAACCCACTATTGCAGTCAATCCGAAAAACAAAAAACATATCGTAGCAGTATGGCAGCAAGATAGAATTTCTAATGGCGGGGCTTTAAATGCGGGTATTTCATATAGCAGGGATGGAGGAAGAACCTGGCATAAAAGCACAGTTCCTTTCCAAATATGTGAAGGGGGTATAAATCAAAGGTCTGGCGACGAGTGGTTAAGTTATTCTGCCGATGGAAGTAGACTGTATCTTTGTGCTGCTGTTCTCAATGCCACCCAAGAACCTGGGACGGTAAATCAATTTGGTGTCGTCGTTACAATTTCAAAGGATGATGGTGCAACATGGAGTAAACCCCGCTACTTATTCTCCAGCATGGAATTTATTTCTGACCCTACTCAACAATTTGCCAATTCTGACAAAACTTCCATCACAGCCGATCCTAATGAAGTGTTGAGGGCGATTGCTGTGTGGGCTACATTCAATCCAAGCACTTCATTTCATGGAAATGCCCAAGGGAGTTATACAGAAGACGGAGGAAAAAGCTGGTCCTCAGTACAGCAGATCTACGACCCATTCCCCGATCTTACACAACATGGACTCAGTAATGGTATTCAAAATGACAATCACGCAAGTAATAATGTTGTGATCATATTGCCAAAAAAAATCAAAAAGGGATGCTGTCACAGTGGAAATTGGCTAAATTTTACTGTGAGAGTGTACGCCAAACCAAGCGCCACTGATCCCCAATTTATAAATGATACTTTCCCTCTGCAATATACTCTCACTGATATTGCTGCAATACGTTCAAAAAATCACGGTAAAACTTGGCAACCTGAAGCAACGGTGGTTGTACCGGCTTTTGTCAATAATTTAGTTTTTACAGGAGGATATACTTACGATAATTTAGGCAATATTACCGGAGGCGTCGGCTCTTTGATGCGCAATGATCAAACGGTTCCTTCTTATAACGTCAACCCATCAAATGGTTATTTATACGTTGCCTATCAATCTAGTGCCTTTAGATCAGATAAACTTCAACAAATCGGAATAGTGACCTCCCGCGATGGTGGACACACTTGGTCAATGGGCGTCCAAGTAAGCTGCACGCCTCCTCGAGCTACAAACCCACAAGCCTTTGGTCCTTTTGTTGCTATCACTAAAAATGGGCGTGTAGGAATTCTATATTTCGACTTTCGGAATGACGATAAATTAGATCCAAGCAATACCAAGATGGATGCCTGGCTTGCAATCTATCAAGAGGTGGAAAATCCACGAGACGGTAGCACGCAGATAGGTCTAGACTTTGTTGAGGAAATACGCTTATCTGAAGAATCCTACATAGCTCAAAACGGCCCATTGACCACCCAGGGTTTGATGACGGATGGCGACTATCAATTTCTTACTGCACAATGCAACAATTTTTATGCTATCTACACCAAATCATTCAATGGGCCATTTACACCGGCAACGATTTTTTTTACGGACCCAGCAAACAATGCGACAATTCTACTAGATAACAATTACCGCACAGCACCATTTGTGAGTATTATTAAGAATACGAAAAACCGGGCCTTCCTCCTCTCCACGAAATTATTGGGACAAAAACAAAAATGGCACTAAAGAATTAATCATACAAAGAGAAAGGGTTTTATGAAACGTATTTATTTGATAAGCATGCTTTGCATAACGGTGGGGATTCATTTTTCATCCTTCGCCAATGTAAGTAATCAGGAAGCAAGTGTTTCTTCACGCTTCCCAATTCATTCTGCCAAGGCAAAAGTTATAGCCAAAAACATTCCTAGTCCGTCGGCCATCTCTCAAGTGGGGGTATTCCTTAGCGATCCGGATGCATGTGCCGATGGGCCCATTCCAAATCTTTTTCCAGAATACATTGTGCCAGGGGCTATCCTGGATCCTAGCCGAATATTAGTGTGCAATAAATCAAATTTTGGAGCTCCACTTGCCCCTGATAATGGCATGGAAGGGTCTATTCTATCCATTAATCCAAATGCTTTGCATATTCTTAAGGTTCCACTTTGCTTTGCAAGGAGTGGAACACAAGCCTCAGCCCTTGGAGGTGATGTGCAAATGTTCACCGCTAACAGCCCCTCGTGGTTGAACAGCATCAACAATCCAAGCGCCAATACCGCCAACTATACAGGAGTCGGAAATCCACTTGGTTTATCCAATAACAACGCATTCGGTCGCGTTTGGCCTGCTAGCTCCCCTTTTGGCGCTAGACGTGCTGGAACTAGTTCTATCTTAGATCCCACGGGGTTATCCATCAATGGCGCTCCAAATGATTTAATCGGCGGCGTATATCTGGGCTCCTTGACGAATCGCAATCGTGTGACAACATCGACTCAGCCTCCGATTCATCCTGGACACCAACGACAAATTATTCCTGGCTCTTTGTCAACTGGCGCCATCGGATTAGCATTTTTGGGAAGTGGTCCAGATGCTACATGTAAAGCGACATTTGCCATCGTCACGGCAGATGGCGGCATTGTCCAGGCGCAAACTGCTTTTGGAATCGATGGAATTGCTCCCACCGGAACTATTCATCCTTTAATCGGAAAGAGATGGAAACATAATAAAAATCTCTCTCCTCGCCTAGGAGTATTGATGAACCCATACAACCTACCGACAGGTGTATTGCGACAATTGTTCATCAGTGAGCCGTTTAACAATACAATTGCCGTGGTCGATATCGTGGCATTCACTACGATTCCAGATGGATATCATACAGTTTTCAAAATGGGGGCAATTCGAAGATTGCATTCATCTGCCTTAGATATTCCAATTGATATGTCGCCAGCCAAAATAAATTCGGATGATTCGCGTTGGGCAAGTAACACGACTTTGGATGAAGATTCAGACATATATGTTGCCAATCGCGGGAATAACACGATTGTTCGGATCGATCAACAAGGGGATGTCGTTGCAATTCGAAAAGTGCGTATTGAAGGGGAGAAAAATTTTAAAATTAATGGCATTGCGACTTCTTTCGACGGAACTCAGATTTTCGTGACATTCGTTAATAAAAGTGGTCAGGGAGGGATGGCTAAACTAGGGGCATTTTAACCGGATTTTTCAATTCAGGAAATTGACAAATGTAATTTTTTAATTTATAGATTGAAAATTACCCAAATAATAGGAGGGAAACACAATGAAGATCAGTAATTTTATTTTAAGAATGTTTTTATTTTTACTGTTTTGTATGAATGGTTTGCAAGCCGGGATAGTGCTAAATGAAAGGACAGGCACCACATACACAGATCTACAAAATGCTATCAACAATGCTCAGCCAAATGATGAACTGGAGCTCACGGGCACATTTTTTGGTAATTTTACAAATTTTTCCACGGTCTTTGACAGTGGCACATACATCAGCCTGATTTTAAAAGGACCCTCAGATCGTCCGGCTGTATTAAACGGAAATGGTTCCGGAACTGTCTTCACCGTAAATGACTCTGGGTCTAATCTTAATGTTATATTTAGGAATTTAATTATTGAAAATGGGAATACGAATGGAAATGGTGGAGGGATAGCCAGTAATTCATCCTCATACAATACTGTCATAGTCCAAAACTGCACGATAAAAGACAATATTGCTAATAATGGTGGAGGAATTTCATTTGCTGGTAATTTAAATGTTATCGAATCAAAGATAATTAATAACAAATCAGTGGGTGGAAGTGGCGCAGGAATCTTTTCTATTCCAGGCATTGCGTCAGTTTTTCTACTGGTTGAGTCAAACGTTTGTCTTAATAATGCTGATAATCAAGGTGGTGGACTTTATTTGACCAATACCGGCGGAGGAACCAGTGGTTTTTCAATTGTTGATTCCAAAATCAATAATAATACAGCAAGTGAAGGAGGAGGGATATTTGCTGACACTCAAGTCTATTCAATCATAAACTCTGAAGTTAATGAGAATCAAGCATTGAATGGTGTAGGAGGTGGAATCAGCGATAGTGTCGGCACAATATTCGTACAATCTTCCTCTTTTAGTAATAATAGTGCAAGTGATAATGGAGGCGGCTTGTATTTGAATGGATCAGTGCTAACCACATTCAATGCAAAGATAAAATCTAATAATTCTAGCAGCAATGGAGGAGGTATATACTCCTCGAATGTCGACCTGAATATTTATTCTACTGTTTTAGAGCATAACACGGCAAATGGAAATGGTGGAGGTGTTTTCGTAACATCTTTTGGTGGGCTATATTTTAAGCGTGTTGCATTTGAGAAAAACCAAGCAACCAATGGTGGTGGTGTCTATATTGATGTAGGTGTTCTAACAGCCGAATGTGTGAAATTTATTCGAAATTCTGCTTCTATAGATGGTGGTGGGTTATTTAATAACAATGTTGCCGGATTCAACAATGCAGAATTTACACGCAATCATGCAGGGACTGATGGGGGTGGAATTTTCAATACTGCGAATGGAGTTTTGACTTTAAACAAAGTAAAGTTCAATGCCAACAAACCCAATCGCTACAATAATTTGGGTACCATCTTCGACTGATAGTTCGGTACATTTGGATGGGTTTAGTTTAGATCTAATTTTAAAATTAAGCCCATCCTCTAACACTTAAAAACCCTTCGGACAGCCCTAGAGATTTTCTTCCATTAAAACTTTTCATTTTTTCTCATTTTTTAATCTAATATGGAAAATTACCTTAGCTGAAGCAGTTTTCCTTGGGAAAATTACCTTAGCTGAAGCAGTTTTCCTTGGGAAAATTACCTTGGCTGAAGCAGTTTTCCTTGGGAAAATTACCTCACATGAGGTAAAATCCCGTATAACAGATTAAGCTTGAGGTTTTCATGTATGCAGATAGGATAAATAAAAAAACTTTAGAATCATCATTTCGCCGTCCCTTTATCACGGCTATTTTAGGTCCTCGCAGGGTTGGTAAATCTTTATTTGTTAATCATTACGCTAAGAATCATCCAGATTGGATCTGGGTTTTTCTTAATATGGATAGTATGGATCAGCGAGTACGTGTGGAAAAACAGGAGTTGGAAAATCTAATCATTGAGGGAGCAAAACAACAAGTTGGTGGTAAAAATAAAATTTGGGTCGTCATTGATGAAGCACAAAAATGTCCTTTACTATTTGATCAGGTAAAAATCCTTTATGATAAACACAAAGATTTAGATAAAATAAAATTTATATTAACAGGCTCAGCAGTTCTCAGCTTGCATCAGTTAAGCGCCGAATCACTTGCAGGACGCATAGAACTGCATCATCTACAAGAATTTACGCTTCGAGAAGGGGCCCTACTTAACGAACCTGAAATCTTAAAACTCTCTCTATTTGATCAAATGAATAAAGATGAGCCGCCACAACTGATCGGTGATCTCATCGACAAATTAAAACCATTTAAGCCTCTTTTGGAAGATGTATTACAACAGCAACTTATGTGGGGAGGACTGCCTGAACTTAAAAATTGTCAAGATAATGAAGAAAGAATCATCTATCTGAACAATTACATCCAAACATATCTCGAAAAAGATGTACGTGCGATTGAATCAATAACTAACTTGACACTCTATCGTAACTTGATGGGTATCATTGCAGAACAAACAGGTTCTATTAGAGAGGATAACCGAATTGTCAATGCTTTGGGGTGTACTCGTGATACTTTAAAAAAATATAGAGGTTTTCTTGAAGCAACTCTTTTATATCAGGATATTTATCCCTATATCGGGAGTACAATTAAACGTTTTGTCAAATCTCCTAAAGGCTACTTAAGAAACAATGGACTCGTTTCGGTTCTTACCGGTCTAGTTGAATACAAGACTTTGGCCTCTAGCGGAATGATAGGACATCGATTTGAGAACTGGTTTCTAAACGAACTCAGCGTGTGGCTTGCAAGAGATCCTATGCGATCTGAAATTTATTTTTGGAGACTGGAATCGGGCGCAGAAGTTGATTTTATCGTTGAAAAAAAACCCTTCGTTTACCCTTATGAAGTGACTTACAATACGACACCGGATATGAAAAAATTGAGAAATTTAAGTAAGTTCTTAATGGAAGAGCCGAGAGCAAAATGGGGATATTATATTTATCGCGGGGATTTCTCAATCGATAAAGAACGCCATATCTGTTTTATTCCCGCATGGGCTGTTGGGTAAGCCGCTAATTGACATTCTTTAAAAAAGCTCAAGTCTTAAAAAAGACTTGAGCTTAAGCGTTAAGAGCGCTGATTTGTTTCTGCGCCTAAGATTAAAGAGGGTTTTCCATCTTGAAAAATCATACAAACAGAGATCCAAAGGCAGTTTAATGATTGGAATCATTCGCAAAGTGGCTGCAATTCGCCCTTGCTTAATCCTGAATAGAAAGATGACACTTTCAATCAAAAAGGCAACTGTAAAAAATGCAAGAAAGCTATTTAGAAATATATTGAGAATGAAAAAGGCTAATGTGTTCATGTTTTTTAAGGTCTTTTAAACTTACGATTCATAATCTTACTACATTCGTAGTATTTTAGTCAATCGCCTTTTTTTTGGAATTTCCAAAAAAACCTAAAAAAGCTTGCTTTTCAAAAGGTAACTGAGTTACTATTCCTACTTCATCATTGAAAATAGATAACCTATGAAAAAATCACGTCCGCCAAAATTAGAGAATGTTATTGAAAAAGCCAAGCAAAGTATTGTAAAAGGACGATATAGATATACAGGTCATGCAGAAGCCAGAAAATTTGAACGTAGAATTACCGAAGAAGATGCCTTATATGTCATTGAAAATGGATGGAGAGTTCCTAATAAAGATGACTTTTGCGAAGCAAATAAAGGCTGGAAGTATGCTTTTGAAGGTGATACATTACAAGATGAAAGACTTCGAGTGATAGCTGCTTTTGATGAAGATATGCTTATCATTATTACAGTAATTAATATTTTGAAAAAGAGTTAGATGGTTTTTATGCAAAAAAAAAGAGGAAAAAAATTTACCTATTATGGTCTTGGCTTTCCAATTGACTTATACAATTTCCCATTGAAGACGTATTGGGGAGAGGAAATGCCTGATACTGATTACAATAAACTAAAGCATGCTGTAATCCAATTATTGGCAAAAAAACCAATCCCCCTCACAGGTAATGAAGTGCGCTTTATAAGACAACACTGCAAAATGAATTACACTAATTTTGCCGAGCAATTAGGACAAACAAGACAAGCAGTCACGAAATGGGAAGCAAAAGGAGATGATTTTGCGATGATCACACCATCTACAGAACTGCACTTAAGACTCTTTATTCTCAATTCGTTAGATACTAATAATGAAATGTTTAGAAGTATTTATAATGAATTAGATTCGAATCTTGAACTCAAAAAGAAAAAGCATGAGATTGAGAATATTCCCATCCAAATCAATCGATTGGACATTGAAAATATTCTCAAGTGATGATGTCAAAAAATCTTAAGAGACTTCTTTTGCGTAGTGTTTGAGGCCCTCTGCGATGATGTCGCTCATTTCCATCTTGGAAGGGCAGACAAAAGTGGGAAGAGCAAAGTCCTCAGCAGCGACTTCTAAGAGCCCAAGGGATTCTGCAAGCTCAAAGTCTTCTGCCATGACAGCTTTGACAAGGAGCATGGTGGAAATGTTTAAAGGCTGGACTTTGTCATAAAGAGAAGCTACAATAAAAGGGCGATGCTCTCCGTGCTGACTTGTGGTAAAATCATATTCGTGCTGGCTACTGTCAAGATGGCCAGAAAGGTAAGCACGGCTCATGCTGTATTTCTCTTTGCCAGCTCTAAAAAAGTGCAAAAATTCACGCTCTTCATTTTCAGGGACCACGCAAAAAACATGATCATAAAAGCCCAAAAAGTCATGACCCTCAACTTTTTTTCCGATTAATGGATCGCCAGAAATAAGTCTAAGGGGCATATCAGGGATTTTTCCCTCGATCAATAAACTTACAGGGACGCCCTCTCTTGTGCGATAAAAGCAAGCTCTATCAACAACTACTCCAGGGCCTGCTATGCTGATTAAGCGCTCGTTCAAATATTTTCCTTTTTCTAAAAGATGACCAATTGCGATGACATCAGTCACATTTAGCGTAAAGACAATATCATCGATCGATTTGATGGGATCGATGCTTTCGATATGCAATGAGTGTGTGCCAATAGGGTGCGGGCCTTCAGCGGTATGTTTCACCACATTTTTGGCGTCAAAAAAAGCGGGCGATGCACTATCTAGAGAGTATACAAGATGCACTTTTCCATCTGTAATTTTTGATAAGGCATCAAGGCCTATCTGAAACTCTTTTTCATAGTTCATCACTTGCATTTCAGCAGAAGGCGAAAAAGGGGCTGATTCAATTGCTTTTACAAAAATAGCGCGGGGGAGTTTTGATGGGTCTGCCAAAACATCAAAGGGTCTTTGACGCATGCGCGAGAAAATGCCCCCCTCTTTTAGCCTTGCAATGATTTCTTCCCTTGAGGCTTGTTGTGGGCCTAGTTGACTGAACTCATGAAATTCCTCATCTTCTGCAACCTCTATCACAATGGCAAGCAATCTGCGCTTTTCCCCGCGAAGAATCTCTTTTACAATACCGCCTGCGGGCGAGACGAACATACGCCCTTGGCAAGATTTATCTTCAGCCAATGGTTGACCTATTTTTACAGAGTCGTTTACAGCCACAAGCAATTTAAAACGGATATCATCAAAAGGCTTTAAATCAAGAGCTATCTCTTTTGGTTTTGGTAAAGACTTTATAGCTCGGGCTGGAGCGCCTTTGATGGGGATATTTAAGCCTTTTGAGATTTTAATGTGGGTCATGACAAGCCTTTTAACCTTATTTAAATTCTCAAACGTAATCCAAAAAAAGTTTTTTCGCAAGCCGATTAACCATGACTTCTAATGTTGACATATAGGTGTATTTTTTTTTCAACACAAAGACACGAAGACACAAAGGCACAAAGAGAAAGCTTTAGGCGATTTTTAAGGATGAAGCATCTGATAATTTCATCTTTGTGTCTTCGTGTCTTTGTGTCTTTGTGTTGAAAAAAAATACTTATATCTGTATCCTAAGAAGGCTTCATCAAAGTATCATGTAAAGTCTATGTATCCACTTGTAAATGACTACAGAATCTACGAAAATTGTGTTAACACAAACAATCCTGTGAAAATTAAGTGCTGTCTTGAAATTTTTGCAGCGCTTATTTTAAATGGCGCTATTTTGGCTTACCATACAGTCTCTCTTCCCAAAAAAAAATGGAACGTGTTGTCTGTCATCCACCCTTCAATTCCTATTTTTTTGATAAGCTTAACTGTTGCCTTAGCGACACAAACTGTATTTGCAATGTTAAATAAAAAAAATGAACTAATCTCTTTCCTTTCTGAAAAAATTGCGAGAATTGCAACCGTAAATGCTTTACATTTAATTTGTTCTGCATTTTTAATCCATGAAATGGGCCACGCCTTCTTTGCAAAGCTCTTATTTAAAAACTCTTCTCCCGGAATTACCATTTTTCCGTTCCAAGGCGGTCACACAACATATGCAATCTCTTATGGCTTAACAAGATATGGTTTAAAATTAGGGAGAGAAAAAGCTATTTTACTCATCGCTGCAGGCGGCATGATGGCTTCTGCTCTTTTTGGATTGGCTTTAAAAAGCGCAGCAAAAAGAATCAATAAAATTTCATCTTCACTTGCTGAAATTTTGCAGGCGCTTGCCATTTCACAAATTTTCTCAGAAATCATCTACGCTCTTAGCAGCCTGCTTCAAAAAAATGTAACTCTTGAGAACGATTTTACGTATCTTTATCTTGCAGGCAACATTCATCCAATCATTCCAACTGCTACTTTAAGCGCTTATTTTATTTATTTGGCGCAATCACTTTCATGATCACAGCACCAACGATTGCTCCAAAGAAGATAAAAGGTGCCAGGATAAAAAAGGAAACAAGCAGCGCAGACAAGATCAAAACACGCACAAGTCCTTGTTCATCAATGAGATCGTTAAAATGTTGGATAATATAAAGGATTTCATCTGAAAAATAAAGACCGACAATTAAGCCAATTAATGAAGCGCCGTAGTGTGGTTGGAAAAACAGTAGGATAATACCGATAATCAATAAAATATAGGCAATTGTGTCTTTGGTATTGGATTTTGCATAGTTAAAAAGATTCTCCATACGCTCATCTTTTTTAAACTTATCGAGCTTGTCTGTAAGTTTTCCCTTTAAAGATTCCTCATCTTTTGGCTTTTGCTTTTCCGGATCTGAAGAAGTCATAACACACCACCTTTTAAAAAAATTCTTATAATAAATCTACTAAATTTCACTAGAGCAAATTTTATAAATGTTCGCAAGCCTTATTTTTCTAATTCTATATTTTTAAGGAATCTGGTAGATTTAGGAATATACCGAATGTGATTGAAATTTTGGCAAAATAAAGATAAGATTATGCATAAAAATTTACTGACATCTATTAATCTTGCAACAGGGGCTTTGGCTATAGCTTTAACCCTTTCTGCCTTATTTTTAGTACTCTCACGCCCTTCTGAAATCTTAGTTGTCGATGAAGCATCTTCTAAAGGCAAGATGCCAAAAAACTCTTTTGCGCACAAAAAAAGTGCTTACAATGCAATTGGAGAGCCTTTTTTAAGTTTAAAATACCAGCCCATGACCGTACAGCTTCCGGATCTAAAAAAAACCTTAATCTTTTATGGAAAAAACGGCAGACCGGACGCCATGCTGACAAAGCCGCATCTTCATTTCTCATTTAACGGCAACAAAACAATATCTGCTGTATTTCCCGGCGAAAAACTCTATCTCATCTACAACAAACAGGCAAGTCCCCCTCATTACACCTTCAGTAAAGAAAATGAAACCACGCCTCTTTGGATAGAAGCTGATATCTCAGAAGATGATGCCCTTGTCAGAGTGTTTATGAAAAATGAAAATAATCAAATTATAACAGAGCCGCCAAGTTTTGCTTCTTTCACGCTTAAGGCATCTGCCCAAACAAAATTTGGAGCGGGTAATGAAGCGCCAGAAATTGGCGGTCACAGAGTGGATGGCAGCTTGCTTGCTCGTCAAAAAGCAAGATGGCATGGACCTGACCGTTTTCTTGAAAAGCATGGCGGAGATGAATATAGTCCGATACTTGGCAAGCATCGCGTGGATTTTGGTGAAGAAGATCGCATTTATTCGGTATTTGTAGCCCCTGGAGATTCTTTAATCTGGGCTGAAAACAAATGGAAAGTCGTCACTCCCGGATTAGAATCATTAAGCAACCACCTCCTTGTCGTAAAAAAAATCGATGAGCGCATCATGAATTTTGAACTTTGGGATGTTGAGGGAAAAAATAAGATCGTTTTAAACCTGATAAAAGCGCACGAACCTGTTACAAAACAAGCCTTTGATGACACCTTCAAGTTTGTGGGAGCAAGGACAAGATCGCAGTTTGTCTTTGAAATTGATGATGAACGGATCCTTCTTCGCCCAAAAGATTGGCTTGTGTTGACAGAAGATGGCTGGAAAAAAATTACAACGCCAGATGAAATTGATGCCTACGTGGAACGCAAACTTTCAGGGCCCCTTTTTGTCTTTGATGGCATTTTAAGAAAAGATGACCGGCAGGTTTTTTATGGCACTGTTTTTAATGCTTCAAGAACTGATATGCAAACAATTGAGCTGCCTATTTTACAAGGCGGCAACCACTTAAACCCGATTGAAAATCATCAGGAAAAACAAAATACTTTAGAAAACCCCGTTGTCAAAACCTATCCCAAAACTTATCCCAAAACTTATCATAGCAATTTAAGCGAAAAAGAAAACTAAACTCATGATCAAAAAAAAATTCACATTCATTCTCTCTCTATTCCTTTTTTTTAATTCGCTATCCGGACAAACCATTTTTGAAAAGAAAGCGGGCTTAAATTCAGGAGCTTCCGATCTCTCACACGAGCTTCAAAGCTTTCTTGTCGAAGTGAACAGAGAACTTGCCGAATCTGAAAAAAAGCTTGAAAAATTGCATGCGGACGTCTTAAGACTGTATCGGAAAAATGCTCCTGAATCTGCTTATAAAGAGCTCATGCAAGAAATTGCCGAAACAAAAAACTATCGCAAAGACCTTGAAAGCAGCTTTCGCGATATGGCTGCCAAATCAAGTGTAGAAGAATCCTACGCACTTTGGCACCAACCGGAAGCGACCCTTGGGCAGCTTGTCATCGATTACGGCTCAAATAATTACGTCTATTTACTGCCTCATGAAATCTCTTCGATCAAATTAAACGTCGATTCCAATCTCCCTGTCCCAAGATCCTCCTGGAATGAGATGCTCGAAATGATTCTGACGCAAAATGGGGTTGGGATCAAGCAATTAAACCCCTACCTTAGGCAGCTTTATTTTATTAAAGAGGACAAATCCAATCTAAAGCTGATTACAAGCAAACGAGAAGAGCTTGAATACTTAAGACCGGATGAAAGAATCTGTTTTGTCATCACGCCAGAGCCTGTTGAAATACGCCGCACTTTTGCTTTCCTCGATAAATTCATCAATCCAAACAGTACGGCCCTTCAAATGATCGGCAGAGATATTGTAGTCATTGCAAAAGTAGCTGAAATTCAGGATCTATTAAAACTCTTTGACTTTGTTTCTACAAACAGGGGAGACAAAGAATATAAAGTCATCTCACTAAGACGAGTTGATGCTGAAGAGATGTCCAAAATTCTTGGCGCTATCTTTGATCACTTAGGCGATGATACCCCAAACTTGGAAGAGACCCCAAAAGGAAAAAAAGGATCTAAGCAAAGATTTTCATCACCTGAACCCATGCATTCTGGAAGCGGCCTTAAAATGATCGCTCTCTCCCATGTGGCAAAGGCCATGTTTTTAGTGGGAACAAAAGAAGAGATCAGACGCGCTGAAGAAATTATCTACCAAGTTGAAAACCAGGTGGGTGACGCACAAGAAAGAGTGATTTTTTGGTATACGGCAAAACATTCAGATCCGGCAGAACTTGCAGATGTTTTGACAAAAATTTATAAATTGATGGTTGAGAACAGATCTGAGGCGGATGCTGAAAATGACACTCCAAATGTAGCATCCAACATGCCGCCTCCACCACCGCCTCCACCACCACTACCTGGTGATGGCCCTTTCATTGGCGGCAATAACCCTCAGCAGCCCTATCCTCCACGCAATGTGTATGACGATGGCTTTTATCTAAACGATCGCTATGTCGTCGATAACAGCCCTATTGAAACAAGAGAAATCGATCCAAACCTTGACCGCAGTAATTTTATAGTCGATCCAAAAACAGGATCGATTGTCATGGTAGTAGATGCTGATATCTTGCCTAAAATGAAAGATCTTTTAAAGAAACTGGACGTGCCGAAAAAAATGGTGCAGATCGAAGTCCTTCTTTTTGAAAAACGGATTGAAAAACAAAACAATTTCGGACTTAACCTTTTAAAAATAGGATCTGCTGCCTGCAACAGCAATGAAACGGGGTTTTTCTTTAACGACCTTGCAAGGGGCAATTTTTGCAAGGGCGTTTGTGAATTTTTTATCAGCAGAAAAGAAAGCGATTGCGGCGGTATTCCAGCTTTCGATGCAGTTTATAAATTCCTGCTTGCTCAAGATGATATTCAGATCAATGCAAACCCCTCTATTTTAACGATTAATCAAACACCTGCTAAAATTGAGATCGCCGAAGAAATTTCAATGAATATGGGTGTCTTTGAAGTTGAAACCAATAAGGGCGTAACCTTAAAAGATTCTTTTGTCAGGGCCAATTATGGAATCAAGATTGAAATTACCCCGACAATCCATCTTCATGATATAGAAAGCGATGATGATCCACTTGATTATGTCACACTTGTTTCTGCCATTTCATTTGAAACAATCCACCCTAAAATCATCAACCGCGATCGTCCGGATGTCACTCGTCGTCTCATCAATAATGAAGTGAGAGTGGCTGACGGACAAACAATTATTCTAGGCGGGCTTCGCCGTAAAGTCACATGCGATACAAGAGAAGCTATCCCCTTTCTTGGAGAACTCCCGGGGCTTGGAAAATTGTTTAGCATCACAACAATGCATGATAACTCAACAGAAATGTTTATCTTTATTACGCCAAAAATTGTGATTGATCCGGCCTGTGATTTAGAAAGGATCAGATATGAAGAGCTCTGCAAACGCCCGGGAGATATTCCCTACTTTCTTTGCTGTCTTATGGAGGCAAGGCAAAGAGAAAAAACAAGACTGATGGAAGATAGTCTTCGCATGCTGCTCGGAAGAGATCCCACCTACTGCGTCTATCCTTGCGGTGAATATGATGGAAGATAAAGTCACAAACACCCAAGAATTTTTGCAGATGCAAGGTTTTTTGACAGGAGATGATGTCAACCGGTCCATGGCTGTTCAATTTGGGATGGAAATCTTAAATGACCTCTCTTGCCATCGCCTGCCAAAAGAATATTATAAAAAAGTGCCTTATGCCTTTGCAAAAAAGCATTTAGCCCTCCCTGTTTCAGTAGAAAACGATGTTATGACAGTTGCCATTGCTGATCCTTTGAATCTTGAGCCCTTAGAAGAATTAAGACTGATTTTAGATCTTAAAATCAAAGCTGTTTACAGCCCAAAAGATTGCATCATGAATGCGATCAATGAATCTTATAATCAGGAGCATGGGGCAGCCTCTCAACTGATTGCGGACATGAATGACAATGATGAGGAATCATCCCAAGACGAAATTGAAGTCTACGACCTTTTAGATGACAATCACTACCAAGCCCCGATTATTAAGTTATTAAACTTGATTTTGACAGAAGCCATTCAACAGGGCGCCTCCGACATTCATTTTGAGCCTTTTGAAACAGGGTTAAAAGTGCGCTACCGCATTGATGGCGTCTTGCAAAACCGCCATACGCCATCGCCTGAATTTCAAACGCAACTGCTAACGCGCATTAAAGTCATGTCAAAACTCGATATCGCAGAACATCGATTGCCTCAAGATGGCAGGATTAAACTGCGGATGGGAAGGCGCGAAATTGATTTTAGGGTTAGTACTGTTCCTATTACGAATGGAGAGCGAATTGTTCTACGTATTTTAGATAAAAGCAACGTTATTTTGGGTCTTGACAGGATCGGCATGATCCCTTCTGTTTTTGAAGAGTTTAAAAAGCTGATCACTTTGCCAGAAGGCGTCGTACTAGTAACAGGACCTACCGGAAGCGGCAAAACTACAACTCTTTATAGCGCCATTTGCGAGCTTTACAACGACGAAACCAATATCATGACAATTGAAGACCCTGTGGAATACAACTTAAAAGGCATTGCCCAGATCGGCGTTCACAAAAAGATCAACCTCGACTTTGCAACAGGTTTAAGACATATTTTAAGGCAAGACCCTGACATTATCATGATTGGGGAGATCAGAGATACCGAAACTGCAGATATCGCAATTCAGGCATCCTTGACAGGGCATCTTGTTTTAAGCACGCTCCACACAAATGATGCGCCTTCTGCCATTACAAGGCTTGTTGATATGGGGGTTCAGCCCTATCTGCTTTCCTCATCAGTATGCGGCGTGCTGGCGCAAAGGCTTGTAAGACGCATCTGCCCCGAATGTAAAACAGCTTATGAGCCTTTAGAAAGCGAATTGCAGGCATTAGGTTTAAAAAGAGAAAACCTTGAAAATGGGAAAATTTTTAAAGGAAAGGGCTGCGCCTTTTGCTACCATTCAGGCTATAAAGGCCGTCACGGTATCTATGAGCTTATGACTGTGAATAACGAGCTCAAAAAACAGATCGTCAAAAGCCCGGATGCCATTGAACTGCGCAGGATCGCTCTTGAGACCGGAACAATCAGTATCCTCTCTCACGGTGGAGAGCTTGTGCGTCAAGGCATTACAACCGTTGCAGAAGTATTGAGAGTGACAAGAGGTCTAGAAGGGTGAGGCTTAAAGAGTAATTATTATGGCAATTTATCAATATCAAGCCCTTAGCGTGCAAGGCAAAAAACTAAAGGGACATATAGAGGCTCACAATGAACGAGAAGCAAAAGATCTACTTCGCGAGCAAGGCTCTTTAGTCACAAAACTTATTTTGAAAGAAAAAGGCAACTCCAAACAAAAATTGAGCGGTGAAAATCTTCTTGCCTTCACAGTTCAGCTCTCCCAGCTTGTCAGCGCAGGCGTTCCTCTTTATGAAAGCTTGGTTGCCATCGAAGAGCAATACAGACAAGAGCCCTATCACCCGATCATTTTACGTCTAGGCGAGCAGATCAAGGCGGGGCATTCCCTCTCCTCTGCCATGGGCGAATATCCTGACAGCTTTGACAGACTCTATAGGGCAATGGTGTTAGCAGGAGAATCTTCCGGCACTCAAGATATCATTTTAGATAAACTCAGCCATCTTTTAAAAAAACAGCTCAAATTAAAAAAACAGCTCATCACAGCCATGATTTATCCGGCTATTTTAGGAACGTTTTCTTTGCTCATCATTTTACTTCTTTTAGGATTTGTCGTGCCCTCCATTGAAGGCATTTTTGCAGACAGGCAGCTTAACTGGTTCACAGATTTTATCATGAAGGTCAGCCATTTCTTTAGAGATTATTATATGCTCTATATTCCGGCGCTTGGCGGCATCATCTCTTTTCTTGTCATTAAAATCAGATCTAAAGAAGGCAAGCTGTTCCTTGAAAAAAATCTTATCAAACTTCCCCTGTTAAAAACCCTCATCACCCAAACCGCGCTCGCTAGATTTTGCAGAACGATGGGGACATTAAACCAAGGAGGGCTTACCATGATCGATTCCTTGCAGATTGCAAGACAGGTGATGCACAATGTGGTCTTGGAAGAAGAGGTCAGACAAGCTGAAGTTAAAATCATTGAAGGAAGCTCTTTGAGTATAGAACTTGGCAAATCTCCTCTCATCCCTCTTTTAGTTTCAAGGATGCTGTCTATTGGAGAAGAGTCAGGAACTACCGGCGTCATGATGCATAAAATTGCCGACATGTATGAAGAGGAAATTGAAAAAACATTAGACCGCCTCATGGCACTTGCACAGCCTGCCATTTTAATCGTCATGGGAATTATTATTGGGGCCGTTTTGCTTGCCATTATGCTGCCCTTGACAGATGTCAGTTCGTTTTCACCTTAAAAAATTATTGGAGCTCATATGAAAAAAATAAGAAAAAGAAACGTCACTTTAATTGAAATGATGATTGTAATGTTCTTAATTGCCTTAATATCAGGAGTAGTTGCGTATAATTACCGTGGAACATTGGATGAAGGTAAAGCCTTTAAGACAAAAGCAGACATTCAAAGCCTTGAAAATATTTTGAATTTGCGCGCTGCAGGCGATGATGAGGCAATGGAAAACATTGAGACTAGATGGAAAGAATATGTCAGACAGTCGCCTCTTGTGCAAAACGCAGAATCAATATTAAAAGATGGCTGGGGCAATGAGTATCATGTAAATGTTGATAATAACGGAGAAATTAAAGTGCATTCTCCAAAGCTTGATCAATACAAAAAAACAACAAAAACCCTTTTTAAAGATTAATGCATGAAACTAAAACGCCTGCAGTTTACTTTGATTGAAATGTTGATTGTGCTTTCAATCATAGCATTAGTTGCAGGCGTAATTGGCATCAATGCCAAAAAGGCGTTGCGTGATCAGCACTTTAAAAGTGAACTCTCAGCTTTTCTTGACAGGTTAAGACTTGCCCAAGATTTAATGCTGATCGCAGATGCCGATGTCCATTTTAAAATTGAGGCAAACGAATCTGAAAAAGCGATCAAATATTGGATTGAAACCGATCAAACATTTTCCAAACAGTTTGACCGAATGATCAAAAAAGTCGGCGTTTTAAAAACGATCCATCATGTGTCGCATGCAAGTGGAAAAGATGGTCTTATCGATCTTAAGTTTTTATCCAAAGGCTCTGTCATTTCATCCGGAACTATTCAGCTCTCATCTGTCATCAAAAATAATAGGGCAAGCGCCCTAATTGCTTATATTCCCTTAAAAGGCTATCCCGGTCCCATTCATACAAGCCATGACAAAGAAAAGGAAGATTCACCAGACATCCTCAATAAAGATATGCAGCTTATCCAAAGTACGATTCAGGAAATTCAAGCTATTGAATATGAAAAAAATAATTAATGTAAGTTGCAAATTACTAAACAATAGGCCAAGTTATTGCGTAGCGGGGCCGTCTCGGCCTCGAAAAGGCCCATCTTTTGTTAAGACGAGGTCGAGACGACCCCGTTACGCAAAAAAAAATACGCTTTTGCTTCAAAAATTTAATAATTTGCAACTTACATTAATTAGACGCCCTTTTTTAATGCTTGAAGTCTTAATTGCATTTGCTTTAATTGTCCTTTGTGCGCTTCCCTTGATCTACCCCCATATCGGCATGATTAAAGCACAAAAAGAATTGATCAACAAAAGCAGCTTAAACCACTTTGTCAACTTGCAATATGTCACCATTTTAGAAAAACTGCATAGAAATGAAATCCCTTTAAATGATATTGAAAATGGCAAAATATTTTCCATTGATCAGGAAAATTTAAAAGAAATTCCAGGGTATAAAGTTCAAGGTTATACGGCCACCTTTCAATTCATCAAGCAAAGACATAAGGCAAGAAATGATCAGGGCTTTACAGTCTATCTTGCAACTCTTCAGTTAAAATTTACTCCAAAAAAAGGAGATAAGCCATTGTCTTATGAATATGAAGTCTTCTTTGGATCAAAAAAGCAAATAGCAGCAAATGATGAAGAGGAAAAAGGACGAGAGAAGCAAGACGATGAGAAGCAAGACGATGAGGAGCAAGACGAAGATGAAACGGAAATCTAATATTCGGTATATGACATTAATAGAAGTGTTGATCGCAAGCTTTCTTACCATGATCTTGCTTACAGCCGTCACTTTTTTTTATAGACAAGTGACGTTAATGACGAAGGAATCAGAAAAATTGCAGGTAGAGCAATTCAAACTCGCCTACCTTGAAAAAAGACTAAGCAATACCATTCCAAAAATTATTTCTCCGCAAGATATCAACAAGGATTTTTATTTTTTTACAAGCGATGTTTTATCTCAAGATATTGGCACAAGCCTTGTGTTTACTTACGATCACAAGGTAAGTCTTGATCAAAATTTTTCCAACCACATCCTTGCAAGACTCTTTGTAGAGGGGCATAATCTTGTTTTAGCCTCCTGGAGCAGTCCTAAAAAATGGGGTAGCCTGCCCAATCTGACCATGAAAAAAGAAATCCTGATGGAAAATGTTTCCAATTTGGCTTTCGAGTTTTATGTACCTCCAAAAAGGGATAGAAGCCACTTTTCTAAAACTGCTAAACCCATTGAAATCCAGCCGGAAAACAGCTGGCATAAAACATGGAAGGCAAGTTATAATACGCTTCCTGCCCTGATTAAAATTCATTTAACAAGAAAAATAGAAGGCAAGGAAGTGCCTGTCGTTTTTGCTTTTTCGCTTCCAAAATCAGACATGCAAATCTTGTATGAAAATTGAGGTTTAGAATCAGATGAACGTTTTAATGTTTACGATGACCATGCTTTTAATTCTTGCCTCTATTACATATTCTCGTTTAGACAGCTTTAATTCTCTTCAAACCGGTAAGATACAGTTTGAAAGCTACATGGAAAAAACGGAGCGGAAATTCTTAAGCGAGCAGGCAGAAAACTGGTATGAAAAAATTGTTGTCACTCCAAAACAAGACTCAAACACAGCAAAAGCGCCAAAGACTCCTAAAAGCGGCACTTCCAAA
>Ga0206938_1069_pt1 | contig 28760 bp, 24 predicted proteins | sample Alteio_BWOrgHeat_12_FD_152918 | JGI IMG/M metagenome (GOLD analysis project Ga0206938, IMG submission 152918) | Enriched cells from forest soil in Barre Woods Harvard Forest LTER site, Petersham, Massachusetts, United States -... | ecosystem: Environmental > Terrestrial > Soil > Temperate forest >... | reverse complement strand
TTTTTCGATATCAATAATGTCCATTTTCCGCTTTCGGAGTGCATTGATGGATTTATTGATTACAATCCTTTTCAACCAAGCACCAAAAGTTGACTTATATCCAAAACTATCAATCGCCGCAAAAGCATCTACAAAAGAATCCTGCAGTACATCTTCTGCGTCTGCCGTATGATTTACAATCCGTAGACTGGTATTATACATGGCTTTCGAATATTTCTGATACAGTTCTCCATAGCTGCGTGGATCACCCTGCTTACAGCGTTCAACGAGCTCGTCCTGTTGTATCGGTGCAGTTAACTCCAATAGCCTGTTTTTATTCTTATATTAAGTACACAAAGAAAAGCAGGATGTTGCATCCGCAGGTGATTATGTTGTTTTTTGCAGGGGCCAACACCGATAAAGGGCTTAGGGTGAACCGATTATTGTATATCGTTCAGCTTTAGCCTTTTGGCCTTTAAGCTTTAGGCTTAAATAGGTAATTTCGCATCCAACTTCACCCATATGGCTTCCAAAATCGACGTTTTCAAGAGCCCGGATTATTATCAGCTGGATGACCTGCTCACGGAAGAACATAAGCTGATCCGGGAATCGGTGCGGTCTTACGTCAAAAAGGAAATCAGTCCGATCATCGAAGATTACGCGCAAAGAGCCGAGTTTCCGCAGCAGATTGTCAAGCAGTTGGGTGATCTGGGGTGTTTTGGTCCGACCATACCAGAAGTTTATGGCGGCGGCGGATTGGACTATATTAGTTATGGTCTCATGATGCAGGAGCTTGAGCGGGGGGATAGCGGGGTCCGGTCAACGGCCTCCGTACAGGGTTCTTTGGTGATGTTTCCGATCCATGCTTACGGAACTGAGGAAATGAAGAAAAGAATACTGCCCAAGCTGGCCTCCGGTGAATGGCTAGGCTGTTTTGGTTTAACCGAACCCGATCACGGATCCAACCCCGGCGGGATGTTGAGCAACATCCGCGAAGTAGGGGACCACGTCATATTGAATGGCAGCAAAATGTGGATTAGCAACGCTCCCTTTGCTCAAATAGCCGTCGTTTGGGCCAAGGATGAGCAGGGAGAAATACGGGGACTGGTAGTAGAAAGGGGGATGGAAGGGTTTTCAACGCCGACAACCCACGGAAAGTGGAGTCTGCGCGCTTCGGCGACCGGTGAATTGGTTTTTGATCAGGTAAAAATTCCCAAAGCCAACCTTTTCCCCGAAATAAGGGGACTGAAAGGTCCGCTGAGTTGTCTTACCAAAGCGCGATATGGGATCGCCTGGGGTTCGGTGGGAGCGGCCATGGATTGTTATGACACGGCCTTGCGTTATAGTCAGGAAAGGGTTCAATTTGGAAGACCCATCGGCGGATTCCAGCTGCAGCAGAAAAAACTGGCTGAAATGATCACGGAAATTACCAAAGCACAATTAATGAATTGGCGCCTCGGTGTATTGATGAACGAAAAGAGAGCCACTCCGGCACAGGTTTCTATGGCAAAAAGGAACGGGTGCGAAATCGCGACCCAAATCGCCAAAGAAGCCAGGCAAATTCTGGGCGGCATGGGCATTACAGGTGAATATCCCATTATGCGTCATCTCATGAATATGGAAAGCGTTCTGACTTATGAAGGAACCCATGATGTTCATTTGCTCATTACCGGAATGGATGTCACGGGATTCAACGCATTTATGTAAAGCAGGGACGGGACCTGTTGCAGGCCATCCTTCGGAGCATTAAGAATTGGTTCAAAAAATATTAAAAAAGCATGCGCATCTTTCTGATTGGATTTATGGGTTCTGGCAAGACACATTGGGGAACACGGATGTCGGAAAAACTACAAGTGCCCTTTTACGATCTGGATGCCGTAATTGTTAACAATGAAGGCATGAGTATTTCTGAAATATTTTCGATCAAAGGGGAAGAATATTTCAGGTATATGGAAAAACAAACACTGGAAGACCTAGTAACCCGGGAAGAAAATTTTGTTTTATCAGCAGGGGGTGGCACACCCTGTTTTTTTAATAATATTGAATTTATGAAACGAAATGGGAAGGTATTGTGGCTCAATACTTCTCTGGAGATACTCAATCAGCGGCTGCTCAGAGAAAAAATATCTCGACCTCTACTCCGGGGTATCACGGAAGCAGGACTTCGTGCATACATTATTCGAAAACTCAGTGAACGTAAAATGTACTACGAACAAGCCGACCTGATGGTGCATGAAGAAACCGTAGAACTTGAAAAATTGGTGACCCTGATTCAATAATGCCAGAACTTCAAATCCTTAAATTTTCTTAGTGAACAAAACTTTTCTTACGCTGGCGGCATTGTTGGGTGGACTTGCGGTGATTGCCGGTGCCCTACTGGCCCATACCCTCAAACCCCGAATGCCGGAAGATGCCTGGGGGATTTTTGATACAGCGGTTAAATATCAGTTCTATCATGTTTTTGCTTTGATGGCGGCAGGCATACTGACGGAAAAATTTGATCTGGTCTGGATTCGCAGGGCTGGAAGACTTTTTTTCGCAGGTATTTTGTTATTCAGCGGATCGTTGTATATTATTTCTGTCTTTCTCACCCTGCGTGACCCGGTACCCGTTTTACTTGGAATCTGTACGCCTCTAGGAGGCCTTGCTTTGATCGGGGGATGGGTATCGCTCTTCGTTGGTATTTGGAAGAGGGGAAATTCTTAACATATCTTTGTTGTCATGGCTCAGCGTTCAAAATCAAAGAAAAACCAATCTTCCGGTCCTTCCTCTCTAAGAACAGAAAAGGATGCGAAACTCACTGTTTCGCAGGTGCTCCGCGATGAACGGACTCATAAAATAACGGGTGCAGTCTTTCTGTTGGTTTCTATTTTTTTATTTATTGCTTTTTCCTCCTATTTGTTCACCTGGCGGGAGGATCAGGATAAGGTATTTCGTGGGATTTCCATTTTGGCTCCCTCTCAGGAGGTAAAAGTGGCCAATCTTTTAGGAAACCTGGGCGCCTATATTTCCCATCTTTTCTTTTTTAAGGGTTTTGGTATTGCCAGTTTTTTTATTTGTTCGTTTTTTTTCATCACTGGAGCCAACTGGCTTTTTGCGACGAAATATTTTTCGATCAAACGAAACCTGCGCTACGTACTGATCGGACTGGTATATGTTTCCACGACCCTGGCTTTTGTCTGTCGGGGGCTTTCTTTTCCCTGGGGGGGCGCTTTCGGAGATATGACCAGTGAATGGATGATGCGTTTTTTGGGAAAAATTGGAACCGCTTGCGTTTTATTTGCCGGAGCCCTGGCTTATTTTATCTGGCGTTTTAACCCTGAATTCAGAATACCCGATCGGAAAACAAAAAATAAAGCGGTTGGAATGGTACCGGATAAGGATCCTGAAAACTTGGAAGGCGCTTTGCTTTTTATTGACGAACCCCCTGTAAAAAACAAAAAAAATAAATTAAAAAACGAGGAGGAATTTCCACTTTATGTCGCCCCCGAAGGGACCACAAAAGACGATAAAGCACCTTTTTTGCAGGAAGAACCTGTTAAGAAAGACTTTCCCCTGGTTCCGGTCCCTCCAAAAATTCCCAAAAAAATACTGCAGGATACAGATTCTCTGGAACTGGAGATTCGGAAGATTCCAGAGACGTTCTCCGAAAAACAAAAAAATTCCGATGATCTTATTTCACCCGATGGTATGCCGGATTATGAGCCTACCCTGGATCTGAAATCTTACAAGTTTCCTCCCTTGGAATTATTGCAGGCCCATGGGAATGACCGGATCATTCAGGATCCTGCTGAACTGGAAAATAACAAAAATCAGATCATCGGTACCCTGAAGAATTATGATATAGAAATCCAAAAAATCAGCGCCACCGTAGGTCCAACCGTTACCCTTTATGAAATTGTGCCCGCGCCCGGCGTGCGTATTTCGCGCATAAAAAATCTGGAAGATGATATTGCCCTCAATCTTTCCGCCCTGGGTATCCGCATCATAGCGCCGATTCCAGGCAAGGGCACCATCGGTATAGAAGTGCCAAATGTTAAGAAAACAGTCGTGAGTATGCGCACATTGCTGGCTTCTGACAAATTCCAGCACAGCGGATACAATTTGCCGATCGCCATAGGAAAAACGATCAACAATGAAAATTTTATTGTTGATTTAGCAACTATGCCGCACCTTTTGATGGCTGGCGCCACCGGGCAGGGCAAATCCGTTGGATTAAATGCGATCCTGGTTTCCTTACTATATAAAAAACATCCATCGCAGTTGAAGCTGGTACTGGTGGATCCAAAGAAAGTAGAACTCAGTCTTTACCGGATCATTGAAAAACATTTTCTGGCCAAATTGCCCGGAGAGGAAGAGCCGATTATTACGGACACAAAAAAAGTCGTCTATACCCTCAATGCACTCTGTATAGAAATGGATAACCGCTATGACCTGCTCAAAGAAGCCGGGACCCGGAACATTAAGGAATACAACGACAAATTTATCAAGCGAAAACTAAATCCCCAGAAAGGTCACCAGTATCTGCCATTTATTGTATTGGTGATCGACGAGTTTGCGGACCTGATTATGACAGCAGGAAAGGAAATTGAGATGCCGATTGCACGCCTGGCCCAGCTGGCAAGGGCCGTGGGCATACACCTCATTATTGCCACCCAGCGGCCTTCAGTCAACATCATTACGGGAACCATCAAAGCGAATTTTCCGGCACGCATCGCCTTTAAAGTATCCTCCAAGATTGATTCCCGGACCATTCTGGATACCGGAGGTGCTGAGCAACTGATTGGGAAAGGGGATATGCTGGTTTCCTATAACGGTGATATTACGCGGTTGCAGTGTGCTTTCGTTGATACACCCGAGGTGGAAGAAATCGCTGAGTTCATCGGGAAGCAGACGGGTTATCCCCAGGCATTTTTGCTACCGGAATATGTGGATGAAAAGGATATGGGAGACAAAGATTTTGATATCAATAACCGGGATCCTCTCTTTGAGGAAGCTGCCCGGCTCATCGTTCAAAACCAGGTAGGATCTACTTCCTTGATTCAGCGGCGGATGAAGCTCGGCTATAACCGGGCCGGTCGCCTCATGGACCAACTGGAGGCTGCCGGGGTGGTTGGACCCAATCAGGGGAGCAAAGCCCGGGAAGTCATCATCAAAACCGATTCAGAACTTTCTGTTTATCTCACACAGTTTAATGGCTAACCACAACTTCATTTTAACAACTGCGGCATAACGATTGCAAAGCTAAAGGCATATCTTGCCGCCGTTAATTTCAAACTCCCCATATGAAAGTGGTACTCAGTCTTTTATTAGGAATTCTTGGTATGTATATTTCTTATGGCCAGGGAAGTGATCCGGCGGCAAAAACCATATTGGACCAGGCTTCTGCCAAAATAAAATCATATAAATCTTTGGAGGCCGGACTGACAATCCAGATTCAAGATGCCCAAGGCGCTACGCAGGACACAAAAAAGGCAGACTTTTTCATGAAGGGCCTCCGGTACATCATGAAAATAAATGGCCAGGAAATCTACTGCGACGGTAAAACCATCTGGACCTACGATAAGGCAGCCAATGAGGTAACGATTACCAAAGTGGATCCGAATGCCAGCACACTCTCCCCGCAGAGATTGTTCACCAATATGTATGACAAAGATTTTTTATATAAAGTGAATGGAGAACAGAAATCAGGAACCAAAACAGTAGTGGAAATCGAGATGACTCCGATTGATAAAGGCCAAAATTTCCACAAAATATATCTGTACATCGACAAGAAAACCAAGTTGCCCAGTTCCGGTAAAATGCTGGACAAAAGCAACAACCGTTATATATATACTATCAACAGTCTGAACGGTAATGCCAATTTAACCGATGCTAGTTTTACCTTCGATAAATCCAAGCATCCGGGCGTGGAAGAAGTCAATTTAACCCAGTAAACTACAGGCTAACGTTGAGGTGCATGCGCTTTGCCCGATTGCACATTTACCAGTTCCGACACCAGTCCCTTAGTCTTTCTGGGTTCCCCATCGAAAACTTTTCCATTCAAATCCGGCCAGGTCTATGACACGGTCTACTACAGTAGCCGCAACCGCTTCTATGGAAGGAGGATTGCTGTAAAACGAAGGAGAAGCGGGGCATATAATTCCACCCGCCAGTGTGATGGTTTCCATATTGCGTATATGGATCAGATTGTAAGGGGTATCGCGAACTACGCAGATCAATTTTCTTCTTTCTTTTAGAATGACATCCGCCGAACGTGAAATGAGGTCGGAAGACACCCCGGTCGCAATCCTTCCCAAAGTACCCATGGAACAGGGTATGATGATCATGGTGTCGAACCGTGCAGAACCGGACGCAAATGGAGCTGAGAAATCGTCGTTTTCGAAACGATCTAAGAGTAAATGCTTATAAGATTGGTTACCCAGCTCGGTTTCCCAAACCAGTCGGGCGTTTTTTGTCATAACCAGGGAAAGGGTATCCCACTGTGACGGTATGGATAACAACTTTTCGACCAGTAAACTTGCATAAATGGAGCCGCTGGCTCCTGTTACTGCTACCACTACTTTGCGCATGGCCATTTTTTCTTGAAATTACAATGTAGACGAAATTAAATTGATATGCGTCAACTTAAGCCATGATATAAAAATTTACCGAGAGGGTAACATTGTTCGATCCCCTAAACTTTTATATTTGACTTTTCATAGGATAAGGTTTAATGGTTAATGGTATTTGATTAGTGCGGCCTCCCTTCAACAAGGAGGCTTTTTTTTGCCCGGTATGGTAAAAGCCGATTGTTCTATTTGCCGGCATAATTGAGGATCGCCAGATGAGACGGATCGAAATGATCCACGGGCAAACGGGCCAGACCTAGCTGGAACAAGGCGGATTGTTGGAGGCGCAGAAAAATCTTACGGTTTTTGTTGGACTTGGCCGAGACGACACGACCAAAGCCCTCCTTATTGTAAATTCCCAGGCAATAAATGTTGAGATAATATTTCCCCTTGGGTAGGCTAACCTGAATCTTATTTTCCACATCCGGGTAATAGACCTGTTTGATCACTCCGGCTCCACTGAGATCGTACTTATCAAAAATGACGAAAACAGAATCAATTTTCGATAGTTTGTCGGCGGTATTTTGGAGCGTAATGGTTACCGTTCCTGAATCCTTGCGGGGAATGCTGTCTGATCCGTAGCAGCGCACCGCTGCCAAAATAAGCACCAGGAATATGGTTTTTCTCAAGAACATCTTGGTTTGGATCTAAGGGGTCAGCCTCGATACCAGATCTATCCGGTTGTTGACAAAATACAACCCGGGTTTTGATATTCGAAGCAGGTTCTGTTAAAAACGAAAAAAGCAGGTTTTTATTAAAACCTGCTGTAAATATAAATGTAAGCAATTGACTATAAGCGGTTTATAACTCGTTAAGCCTCAGCCATATCGGGAATCGCCGCTACTTTATAATCGCCGGTGTCCAGCTTCTTTTTCGTCGCTTCAAAAGCGGCCAGGGTAGCCTCTATGTCTTCATCGGTATGTATTGCCGTAGGGATCAGTCGGTAGATGATGTGTCCCTTGGGAATGACGGGATAAACGACGATAGAGCAGAAAATTCCATAATTCTCCCGGATATCCATGACCATGGCCGTAGCTTCTGGAATGTCGCCTTTCATATAGATCGGTGTAACAACGGAATCCGTTTTGCCGATATCAAACCCTTTCTTTCGCAGTCCTGCCTGCAGTTTCCTTGCATTGCTCCAGAGCTTGTCTTTTAGAGAAGGATTTGAACGAAGCAACTGAAGTCTTTTTAGATTGCCCACCACCAGCGGCATGGGAAGACTCTTGGCAAAAATCTGACTTCTTATATTATACCGGATATAATCCACAATCAGTTTTTCTCCGGAGACAAAAGCGCCGATAGAAGCCATCGACTTGGCAAAAGTCGAAAAATATAAGTCAATATCGTCCTGTACGCCTTGTTCCTCACCGGCTCCAGCACCTGTGTTGCCCAGTGTACCGAATCCGTGCGCATCGTCTACCAGCAAACGGAATTTATAGATGGATTTCAGGGCAGCGATTTCTTTGATTTTGCCCTGGTCGCCGGCCATCCCGAATACACCTTCCGTGATAACCAATACACCTCCGCCTCCTTGTTTTTCGATAAGGGCATTGGCACGCTGAACCTGTTTTTCAAAATCCACCAGGTCATTGTGCTTAAATACGTACCGATGGCCTGCGTGTAAACGCAGTCCGTCAATGATACAGGCATGGCATTCGGCGTCATATACAATTACATCATGCCTGCCACACAACACGTCGATGATGCTCACCATACCCTGATAGCCGTAATTGAGCAGGGCGGTATCTTCTTTTCCGACAAAATCTGATAGTTCTTTTTCCAGTTGTTCGTGATGGTTGCTGTTACCGCTCATCATCCGGGCACCCATCGGAGCCGCCAATCCATAAGCGGCAGCGCCTTCGGCATCTGCCTTTCGGACTTCGGGATGATTGGCCAGTCCCAGGTAATTGTTCAAACTCCATACGATCATTTCTTTGCCACGAAATTTCATCCGGTTGCCAATTTCACCCTCCAGTTTTGGAAATGCAAAATAACCATGGGCTCTTTCCCGGTGTTGGCCAATGGGTCCCTGGTGACGGGTAAGCTTTTCAAAAATATCTGCCATAGTACTAAAAAATTAGTTTGAAATTGACGCAAAAATAACGCATTTACCTAACCGGACAAGAAGCAAATCCAGATACCTTTGTTCAAACCCAGCGGATGAGAATATTACTTACAGTTGTTTTTTATATGTGCTTACAGGGGAATCTTATTTTGGCGCAACCCCCTGCCACACCGTTGGCCCGGCCGAAACTGGTAGTGGGTATTGTGGTTGATCAGATGCGTTGGGACTATTTGTATCGATACTATAGCAAATACAGCGAAGGTGGGTTCAAAAGACTTTTGAACGAAGGATTTACTTGTGAAAACACATACATCAATTATCTGCCTTCCTATACCGCTGTAGGCCATGCCTGTATTTTTACGGGTTCGGTTCCTTCCATAGACGGCATTACCGGAAACAATTGGACGGAGCAACTGACAGGAGTTCGGGTTTATTGTACCGACGACAGCACCGTTCAGTCCGTTGGCACCCGGGTCGCTGCGGATGGAAAAATGTCCCCCCGCAAACTACTGGTAACCACCATCACCGATGAACTACGTATGGCCACCAATTATCAATCCCGGGTGGTGGGTGTATCGCTGAAAGACCGGGCATCCATCCTTCCTGCCGGCCACACTGCCAATGCTGCCTTCTGGCTGGACGATGAAAGCGGAAATTTTATTACCAGCACTTACTACATGGATAAACTTCCGGAAGCGGTGGAAAAATTTAACAAGGATAAAAATATTGAACGCCTGATCGCCAATGATTGGAACACGCTATATCCGATTCAGACTTATGCAGAGAGCGATTCCGATAGCAAGAAATACGAAGGAAGAATAGCCGGAGAAAACACCCAGGTATTTCCGCATATGTTGAAGGCGGACTACGCAAAGGACCACGGTGCTTTCAGGGATTCGCCGTTTGGTAATACGCTGACCTTGGACTTCGCAAAAAATATTTTGGAAGCATACCAGTTGGGGAGGGGACCTGCTACAGACTTCCTGACGATCAATTGCGCATCGACCGACTATGTGGGTCATGTATTCGGACCCAATTCCATCGAGGTGGAAGATGTGTACCTGAGGCTGGATCTGGATCTGGCTTCATTTTTTGCTATGCTGGATTCAAAAATTGGGCGGGGTCAATACCTTGTTTTCCTGACCGCTGATCATGGGGCAGCCAATGCGGAAGGTTATTCGATGGCAAACAGGATTCCTACGGATTATTTCCAGAGCGGGAACTTGGTGGCCAGCCTCAACCAACTTATTGAACAAAAATTTGGAATTTCCCAAAGTATTCGCTCGGGCGAAAATTATCAAATCAATTTCGACTTGGTTAAAATTGCCGCTGCCCACGCGGATTTTGAAGGGATAAAAAAACTAACGGTGGATTACCTGAAACAACAACCGGGTGTGAGTTATGCAGTGGATATGGATAAGATTCTGGATGCATCGGTTCCCGAACCCATCAGAACCATGATCATAAACGGATACAACTATAAACGCAGCGGTCAGGTGCAGGTGATTTTTCAACCAGGCTGGCTTGAGAGCGCAATGCGAACCGGTACGACACATGGGAGCTGGAACCCTTATGACACCCATATCCCGCTTATTTTTATGGGATGGAATATTCACCCGGGCGCTTCAGGAAGGCTGATCCATATGACCGATATAACACCGACCCTTGCGACGCTTTTACATGTTCAGACTCCCAACGGCAATATCGGCGTGCCGATCACCGAACTTATGGGCAAATAGGAATATTGTGTAGTTTAGTAGTTCAATATGATCAATCTCACCCGCTCTGATAAAAAATGGCTGATATTCTTCGGACTGCTTCTGATCGGTCTGATTGCCGGATGCATGTACGAAACAGTCATTTACCATGCACCCATCGGACCAAGACCGGTCATCAAGGATAAATAATCCTCTATCTGGGACTGAGTGCCTGCTTAATCCTTTCGGCCATATCCTGTAAATGGTATTTAGTTAGTTTGTCTTGTGATCCATTGGCTGACACCAGGATTCGGTTGCGCAGCGCAGTCAGGTGTCCACGGGCGATGGAGGGGATATCCGTATTTTTAATATCTGCTCCGAAAAAAATAATAAGCCCGCGGGGGAGGCCGGGTGGAATCACGGGTTGACTGGGATTCATCAGAGAAATCAGGTCATCCACGTATTGTTTTTGAAGGTTTCTTCTGAAAGGGTCGATGGGCTCAGATCCGTTTAGTTCCTTCCATAAACCTTTTTCCAGATCGGTAACCAAATCATCCGGTCCATATACCGCTTGTTTTCCAAAACGGTTGGAAATGACTTCCATTCTGAACAAACGGGAAGAGGATAAAAGTGAGTTCAATACACTGCTTTGCGTATTGGCAATCATTTCTTCTGAAGCCGGACTGCTGATTTTATTCAAGATATTTTTATCCAACAGCCAGTAAGGGGTTTCAAACAATTGCTTCTGAAGAAAAGCCACGGCCTGTTCCTGGATTGCTTTCGGTGTGGGAGCGTATACATCTCCTGGTTGTTCAACACTTTTGATTGTCTCATATATGCCACCGACGTTCTTGGTTACGTGATTCATGTAACGACTAAACTGGCCAATCAGCTGCGTATACATATCTTCCAAATTGTCGTATGTGTCCGCTTCTTCTTTTGTCCAAACAGGCAATTGTACAATGATCCTCTTCAGGTTCAGAATGCCGTATTCACTGGCTTTAATACTGTTATCACTTAGATCCTCCGTTTGGGAGCGGGGATCAAAATTTTGACTTTCACCGCCAAACCAAAGTCTGGGATCGGCCGTCAAGCTGTCAATGATCCAACGGTTGAGGATTTTTTTATCGTCTTGAGCAGATTTTGTATCTGGAATTAATTTATATCCCCATTGAATGGCCCATTTATCATAGGGTCCAATGCGTGGATACAATCCCATGGGTCCGATGTTGTCTTCCGGCTGTGCCACGTAGTTAAATCGTGCATAGTCCATAATTGACGCGGTATGTCCGTTGGCTTCTACCCAGGCCTTGTCGCGAAGTTTTTCTACCGGTGTTTGACTGCTGCTGCCCATATTGTGGCGCAGCCCGAGGGTATGTCCTATTTCATGGGAAGAAACAAATCGGATCAGGGTACCCATCAGGCTGTCATCAAAAACCATTTTGCGGCTGCGCGGATCAACGGCACCGGTCTGAATCATATACCAATCATGTAAAAGCTTCATGACATTGTGATACCAACCGATATTACTGGTCAGGATTTCGCCGGTTCTGGGATCGGCTTCATTGGGTCCATAAGCATTTTCGATATCGGAAGCGAAATAACGGATCACTGAAAACCGGGCATCTTCGAGATTCATGGTGCTATCGTTTTCGGGCCATTCTTTGCCCTGTATGGCATTTTTGAATCCGGCTTTTTCAAAGGCGACCTGCCAGTCATTGATACCGGCAATGAGGTAGGGTCTCCATTGCTTGGGTGTTGCCGGGTCAATATAAAACACAATTGGTTTTTTAGGTTCAACCAGTTCACCTCTTAAATATTTTGCCATATCTGCCTCCTTAGGCTCAAGCTTCCAGTGATGAATAAAAGTGTTGGTCTCTACCTTTTGTTGTTTGTCGTTATAAACCGAATATTCACTGGCAAAATACCCGACCCTCGGATCAAATAATCTTTTGCGCATAGGGATAGACGGTAGTAAGATAAATGAGTTATTTAGCTCCATAGTCACCGCGCCAGCCACATCAGCAGCAGGCAGGCTGGTAGAGGATGACCCGAATCCCATCCCGGAGGGAGTACCTGAAGAACTGAATGTTTTCAGGGTGCGTACTTCTGTATTCAGGGGATAACTGTGGATATAGGTAATAAAAGACCTATCGGAAGAAATGCCGCCGAGGTTATAGCGCCGTTTTAAATCCGGACTCAGGCTGACCGGCTGATTGTCTCCTTTGAAAAAATCGGTTACATCGATTACAATGCTGCTGGAATCCGGACCGAATGCCTTGATGTCAAAAGCTGCCGCAATCGGGTCGACATTGGAATTTCTCACCGCTTGTGCAATGGGCTGGGTGGAATCCGGCGCCGTAGAGATGATGGTCAGAACCCTTAGAAAAACATTGTCGGATGGCCCTTTTTCCCAGCGGATTGTTTGTTCATTCACTTTTTCCCCACCGTAGGAACGGCTTCCTGCAGGGGATTTGTCAAACCGGGTAATGGCCAGGATTTCCCTGTTAAATATGGAATCCGGTATTTCGAAATACCATTTGTCTTCTACTTTGTGTACGGTAAACAATCCCCTTTGTGTAACTGCTTTTTCGGTTATCACTTCCTTGTAGGGTTTGGGACTTGATTTAGGCGGATTCACCACGGTGCCAGTGACGGTAACTGGTTTTTTGGCAGGCGGAACGGCGGGGGTTTGCTGAGAATAAGTACATAAAGCCATGGCTAGGCATGCAAGCAAGCTTAGGGTTGATTTCATAGGCTGAAAATAGATTAAAAATCTTAAAGCTTAAAGTGCAGGGCCTTGAGCAATTACGAGTGGTAATTTGTTCATGATTAGTGGTTACCCCCGAACCGGAAACATGACTGAATCGAGTCCGGAAAAAATGACACGACCTCTCCGTCCTCCGCTTCAACAGACGGTGGGGGATAGAAAAGGCTTTTTTTTAAATGGGCATCAGGCGTTTCTGTTGAGGCAATTGAGGTCTTCAAAGGCTGTTTGAAGCCGGCTGATAAAGGATTCTTCGCCCTTTCTAAGCCAAACGCGCGGATCGTAATATTTTTTGTTGGGCTTATCTTTTCCTTCGGGATTTCCCAGCTGTGCCTGCAGATAGGCTTCATTTTTCTTGTAATATTTTTGAACACCTTCCCAGAAAGCCCATTGTAAATCTGTATCGAGGTTCATCTTGATGGCGCCATAACTGATGGCTTCGCGGATTTGAACCTGCGGTGAACCACTGCCTCCATGAAATACAAAATAAACGGGTTTCGGTTTTGTCTTTAAATGTTTTTCAATATAGTCCTGGCTGTTTTTGAGGATCACCGGCCTTAATTCGACATTGCCCGGACTGTATACGCCATGCACGTTTCCGAAAGCAGCGGCCACCCCAAATAGGTTGCTTACCTTACTTAATTCTGTATAAGCGAAAGCCACATGTTCGGGTTGTGTGTACAATTTGTCGTTTTCAACGCCACTGTTGTCCACTCCGTCTTCTTCCCCTCCGGTTACACCCAGTTCGATTTCAATGGCCATTCCCAAAGGTTTCATCCGCTTGAAAAATTCTACAGAAGTATGAATATTTTCCTCCAGGGGTTCTTCGGACAGATCCAGCATATGCGAACTGAACAGAGGTTGTTTTTTTTCTTTGAAATAAGCTTCGCCGGCGTCCAGTAAACCACTGATCCAGGGCAACCATTTTTTGGCAGCATGATCGGTATGGACAATTACCGGAATACCATAGTATTTGGCAAGGGTATGGATATGTAAAGCACCCGAAACACCTCCATAGATATTTGCTTGAAGGTGCTCATTGGGCATTCCCTTTCCAGCAACAAACTGGGCACCCCCATTGGAGAACTGAATGATGATGGGCGAATTTACTTTTGCAGCCGCTTCCATGGCAGCGTTGATCGTGTCGGTCCCTGTGACATTTACTGCAGGAATGGCAAATTCATTTTTTTTTGCATCCTGGTAAAGAGCCTCCAGTTCTTCGCCGAACAAAACGCCCGCTTTGTATTTTCCCATGAGTTTGTTTTTCTGGTTTTAAGGCGCAAAGATAAGAAATCTACCCTGCATAAGCCAGCTAATTCATTGAATTTCATCTAAAATTCATTGTACTCTGTATTGGAAACTTAGAAAACTTTCAGTCCTGGAATTTTCCCAGGTTTTTTTGAATCAATGCAAGATTTTTCTGAAGTGTCTGTTTTAGCTGCCTTTTCACGAGCTGACCCATGGAGCGGGATTTTAAAAATATGGGTGCTTGGAATTCAAGGGCGAGTTCTTCGCGCAGCTGAATAAGCTTTTCGGTGGTTGAAATCTGATCGGTGGACATGATATTGAGCAAATGCATCAAGCGAAACCGGGAAGAAGCAACCCGGAAGGCCATCATCGTGCGCTCTTCGGTTTGATACTGGGTAATGGAATCCCGGTTTAAATATTTTATACAAATATCCACCAGTGCCACGTTTTCTTTAAAAAACTGCGGAAGATAAATATTTTTTTTGCCTTCATAGGATTGCTGGTCAAAATCAATTGCACGGATTCTATACTGGAAGTCTTCGATATCTGGGGTAATATCCACCACGAAATTGTATGAACGCATGTCTCCCAACAAGCGCACGAAACACCGTTCATTAAATTTTACAAACTCTTTGGCGAATCGAATCCGGTTGGTAACCGGTTCCTGCAGATAATTGCTGATGAAAATATCTCCGGGAATACCCGCGATGTGCTCCTCGATGAGGGTTTGCTGATGGGTAAAAAAGCTGATCCGGTTTGGAGAAAGCAGGTGTTCGAGTTCAAGTCCGTATACCCGGGAGGCATCCGCCTGCTTCACATAATAGTGGTCATAGTTATCATTGAATTTGTTGACAATTCGTATGCGAAAGGGACTGGAATTAGCAAAACTGCAGAAATCCACCCTGGCGACATCCAGGTGTTTGCTGAAAGTGAGGTCTCCTTCAGTCTTCAGAATTGCGTACATTTTGATCAGGCCCTCCCGGATATACTGCCAGTGTTGCATATCATAGGAAACCGTCTCCCACAAACTGTCGTTTCCATTTTTGTCTTTCAGGGGCACGGCATAAGCCACGTGTAATAAATCCCGATAAGACACCGGCAGTTTAACTTCCCGTCCATGCTGTTGCAGATAAAGGCGTAGCGGTTCACTGACGGGAAATATTGGCTTTTTTCGAGAGGGTTTGTTCGCCTGATTATTATCCGGCGCGTGGACTTCAAAGGGAAACAGCATGGAGATCCTTTGTGCAAAGATCACATTTTTACACGGTTCGTTTAAAACCCCTTCCCTGGTTGGGTTAGAAAATTTGTGGCGATTTGAAAGGAAGTTCCTTGGGGACTATAACCGTAGATAAGGCGTAATCAAAAAAAGAGGGTAGGAACAACAGCTTTTTTAAAAGAAGCAGGAGGGAGGACCGGTCTCCCGGGGGGTCCGCCTCCTGCTAAATTTGGATGAAATTTAGCAGGAGGGCACGAGATAAACAGTTGGTTTTAGTTGAAAATATTGGAACTGTTACCTGTTTCCCACGGATCATTGGATTTCAGAAATGATTTTCTCAGGATTGGATTTCAAGAATAAGGTCAGGCTTTCGGGTCAGGATCAGGTTTTGGTTTTTAGAATAGGACGGACGGTTTTACAGGACAGGATCAGTGCGTTTTTTGTAGGATTGGATTCAGGCTGGTTTCCCTCTAGGATTGGATTCGGGATGTTCAAAGGATAAGGAAAAAATGAAGCTGACTGATATCGGATTTCTCTTGGAAATTCTATGGATATTGGATAAAAAAACTTTGGTCGGTTTTGGATATTGTTTCTGATTGAGTGTGTATCAATCAGCTTCAGTATCAAAATTAACTTATACACATATTAACAACAATAGACCTTTTGCCTGATTTTAACAGTTCATGAAATACAGGTGAGTGGGTAGAATAACGAGTAATTTCTTTAGTATATCTACGTTGCATCGGGCTCATGCCCTTTTTAAGCCTTCACACTCAGGCGATAAGAGGAATGGAAAAATGAAGGGTTATTTGACTAAAATAAACCTGTAGGCGTTCTGGGAGGAAAATGGCGGTTTTTGCGCAATTAAAATAGGGCATAAACCTTTTTTACTTGAATGCCTGCGGACTTCATCCTTTTTGTGTAAAGGATTGCAGCACATCATATTTTGTCACAATATGAAAATTACCGCTGTCATCCTTGGCAAGGACGGCTCCATTTTCTTTGGTAATTAAGGAGCTGATTCTTTCTACCGGGGTATCAAATTCAACCTGAGGATATGGCGACTCAAGTACTTCCTGGATTTTCTTTGATCTAATATCGGCACCATGCACGAGCATGAAATTGAACAGGCCACCTTCGCTTACCGCGCCTGCTGGAATTCCATCTTTAAAAACAGGAATGTTTTCGATATGCAGCTCCTTCATCCGGTCTACGGCTTCTCCGACGGTATGATCGGGGCTCAGCGTAACCAGGGGAGATATTCCACGGGCGTTCATAATGTCGCGGAAGGTTTTTACATCCAGAAAACCACGTTCCATCATCCATTGATCGTTGTAAATTTTAGCAACATACCGGCTTCCATGGTCATGGAAAATGCAAACAACCAAATCCTCTTTTTTAAGCCTGCTCTTTAATTGCATCAATCCCTGTAAGCAGCTCCCGGCACTATAACCACAAAACAATCCTTCCTCTTTTGCCAAACGCCTGGCCATAATGGCGCCCGCTTTGTCCGTAACCTTTTCAAAAAGATCGATTACGCTCATATCATAATTTTCGGGAACAAAATCTTCTCCAAATCCTTCAGAAACATAAGGATGTACTTCATTCATATCAATTTCACCGGTATTGTAATATTTGGTGAGCAGTGAACCAAATACATCAATGGCCCATATCTGAATGGCTGGATTTTTTTCCTTTAGATACATCGCCGTTCCCGTGACGGTTCCGCCAGTTCCCGCCGTACAAACCAGGTGGGTAATCTTTCCACCGGTTTGTTTCCAGATTTCCGGACCGGTGGTTTCATAGTGTGCCTGGCGGTTGGCCAGATTATCGTATTGATTGCAATAAAATGAATTGGGAATTTCTTTGGCCAGTCTCTTGGCAACGGAGTAATAACTGCGCGGATCCTCTGGTTCGACATTGGTAGGGCAAACAATGACCTCGGCGCCCACTGCTTTGAGTATATCTGATTTTTCTTTCGACTGTTTGTCTGTGGTGGCAAAAATACATTTGTATCCCTTTACACAGGCTGCCAAAGCCAAACCCATTCCTGTATTGCCGCTGGTGCCTTCAATAATGGTTCCACCCGGTTTTAATTTCCCTTCCTTTTCAGCTACTTCAATCATCTTAACGGCCATCCGGTCTTTGATGGAGTTGCCAGGATTGAAATAATCTACTTTGGCAACAACTGGGCAGGGGAGATCCCTGGTGATTTTGTTCAGCCGGATCATCGGCGTATTGCCGATGGTTTCTAGAATATTATTTTTTATATCCATCCGGCAAATGTACAAAGGATTGCGGAGTCGGGCTTTGTATCAATGTCCCGTCCGGCGCAGGTTTTTTTTGGTCTGCAAATATTTGTCAAGCAGAATCAATCCCAGCATAGCACTGACGCCTATGAATATGTTTACATAAGAACTGGTGAGTATTTTGCCCCAATTCAGTTTGTTGGCGTCCTGAGAGAAGGCAGGAAGCATGGTCCCGGTTGACTGGCCGCTCCAGTGAATCTGACCGACGAAATAAATAAACAAGCCACCGATCATTACCAGGAAAAAAGCGAAGATTCCCCGAATAATATTTTTATTAATATAGTTTTTGGTCGCGGGTGCTACATTATATTGGGCGATTTCCTCCATCACATTTTTCGTAAAACGAAGGGAGGGCATTTCAAGTTCTTTGTATTGAAGCAAGTCATGTATACGCAGCAATTCCTTGTATTTATCGTTCCAAACAGGATTTTGAGCAAATTGATGCAACATAAAGGCCTTTTCTGTATCGCTGCAACGCCCATCTATAAAATCCCATATTTGTTTTTCCATCTCCTGTTCCATAATTTTTCTTTTTTTAAAGGATTCCTCCCCCAAATGATTTGGTTCACCGTTAATCCGCATGTATCTCCCGTACCTCATTGGCGAAATATTTTTCCATTTTTTCTTTCAAACGATGCCTGGCCCGGTGCAATTTTACTTTTACATTGTTTGGATCCAGCCGCATAATGCGACCAATTTCTTCCAGGCTCTGATCAGCCTGGTAAAAAAGATTCAGGACCTGTGCGTCATCTGGACTCAGCATCATGATCGCCCGATTCAACATATCATGCCTGGATTTCTGCTCTACTCCGTTGGCATGTTGACTGGACTCCTGGTTTTCCAGCTGGAGCTCTGTTCTTTCGTTGTCCAGCGATACTATATCCAGTTTCTTCTTACGCAAAAAACTCAGACAGGTTGTGCGGGTTATTGTAAATAACCAGGTGCTGAATTTTGAATCCCCCCTGAAATCCTGAAGCGAACGGAAAGCTTTAACAAAAACATCCTGCGAAATCTCTTCGGCATCCTCCCGGTTTATGGTAAACCGGAGGACCAGGGTAAATACATAATTTTGGTACCGTTCCACCAGAATGGCAAAAGCCGAACGGTCCCCTTTCAGGATCCGTTGAATGATCTGGTCATCTGATAGTCCGGTTGTGGTCACCTGAATAAGACGATATATATAATAGTGCGGTTACAGGCTAAGTTAGTTTTTTTAACCTGGCTTCCGGGCTCAAAGAAGGCGGTCAGTCCCGCCACGTAGGATTGACCCACAAACGAGCAGATTTAGCCAAAAAACACCCCTCTTCTGTAACCTAGGTGGAAATGCAGTCGTCTGATTAGATACAAACATTCATAATTAATTAAAAAAAGTATATGGGACCCGATCAACTGGTATTCTTCTGGCTTATCCTGAGCAGCCTCTCTATTTGCGCTTTATTGTTTGGCATTCGGTATTTCAACGCCAGGGAAAATATGGCCATGATTGAAAAAGGCCTTGACCCGAAACTGAAGCAGGAACGGCGTCCGGCGCCATTTCGCAATCTAAAGTGGGGATTGCTGCTGGTGGGCGCTGGTATTGGACTATTTCTTGCTTACCTGCTGGATAATTTCCTATTGTACAATTTGCATTCCCGCAGTGCAAATGAATTCAACGATGGCGCCAATGCCCCGATTTACTTCGCGCTGATTGCCATAGGAGGGGGGATTGGTCTGATCCTATCCTATAAAATTGAAAGAAAAAATCTTCCGGATAATCAAATTCTCTAGTGCGTTTTGGCTGCAGAAGGCATGGGGCTGCTGGAATCCAGCAGCTCCATCGCTTTTTTAATAACCGGATCAGTTTGGTTTAAAACGTAGTAGTAACCCGGTGAACGCCAGATCAGCCTGGCCAACAGCGCTTTTACCCGGGTTTCGAGCTCCTGGCGATCGGCGGGTCTGATTCCCTCCAAATTAATGGAATCTTTTTTAGCGTAAGTCCGCAGATCATTCCATACTTCCGAATCTGTTTTGAATCCATCGTAAAAAGCTTCTACCGAAGGATATTGTCTCAAGGCCGACTGATGCCGGATATAATATTCATATATGAAATTGTTGAGGTAGCCCCCCATGTACAAAGCACTGACTTCTCTTGGAATCTGGGTGGTATCCAGGGAAACAAAAACATCCGGGGTGATCCCACCGCCCCCATATACCAGCCTCCCGGCCGGGGTTTGAAACACAGGACCAGTGTGTATGCTGCTCGTGTCTCCGTGAATGAGTTCCCCACTGTGAAATCGATCGAATACTTCCTCATTGTAGGCTTCCCTTCCCTTATTGTACGGCTTTTGAATGCTTCGTCCCAAGGGGGTATAATACCGGGCAATGGTTAAACGCAGTTCACTTCCATCGTTGAGTTCAAAGGGTTCTTGAACCAGTCCCTTTCCAAAAGTCCGGCGGCCGACGATGCTTGCCCGGTCCCAGTCCTGGAGGGCACCCGCAAGGATTTCACTGGCCGATGCGGTGCCTTCATCCACAAGCAGGATCAGTTTGCCGGATTCAAAACTTCCCGGTCGCTGGGCACGGTAGTCTTTACGCGGACTTTTTCTTCCTTGCGTATATACAATGAGTTCGTCGTTTCCGAGAAACTCATCTGCCATATTTACTGCTTCATCTACAATGCCACCCCCATTGCCACGAATGTCCAATACGAGTTTTTTCATCCCTTTTTTTTCCAGGGCTTCCAGGGCTGTTAAAAATTCTTCAAAAGTAGTTCTCGAAAATTTGTTGATTCGGATGTATCCTGACTCTTTATCCAACATATAGGAAGCATCCAATGCCGGCAGCGGGATCACACCCCGTTCGATCTGGATAGGTTTTAATGCATGATCACGGAACAGGGTAACGGTAACCTGGCTGGCTCCGGGGCCCCGAAGGAGTTTTTTTATTCTTTCTGCTGTGATACCGTTTCCCGCAACCAGAGAATCATTTACTCGAACGATGCGGTCGCCCACCATCAGGCCCGCTTTGTCACTGGGACCGCCCGGAAGCACGTTGGTGATATTTACCGTGTCGCTGAAAATTTGAAATTCTACGCCAATCCCCTGAAAATTTCCCTGCAGGTCCTCGTTCATTTCAGCCTGATCAACTGCAGCAATGTAGTAAGAGTGCGGATCAAGATGGGAGAGCACACCTTGAATAGCGTTTTCGTTCAGAGAGTCGTCTTGAACCGAGTCTACATATTTATCCTTGATGATATCCACTACTTCCTGTACGGATCCCAGTTTGCCCGTTTTGAAAAAACTGCCGGTCACGGTACTTGGATACAACCTAAAACCAATGATCATCCCAAGGATCATAACGAGGGCAAACAAAAGGGGTAACCAGAAGTTCAGTTTTTTCATGTACTTGATTTCGGCTGATGGTCTGCAAATTAAGCAAAGAAATGTTCTTTACCGTTGACAGGGGAGGGAGGCCAAAGGGCTGCCAGGTCTTGAGGGAAGGCTTGGTTTGACTGAATGTATATCCCGACTTTTGAAAAAGCGTAATACCTTCGCGCTGTTAATATTAAATCCAAGACATGGCGATACTGATTGCAGACAGCGGCTCTACCAAATGCGAATGGTGTTTTTTATCGAATGGAAAGAAACAAATTATTTTTACCCAAGGTGCAAGCCCCTATTTTCTAAGTGAAGACCAGATGGTAACCATGATGGACAGAGAACTCCTGCCAGGCCTGAAAAAAAAGACACCCACCCATATTTACTTTTATGGCACCGGTTGTGCAGCACCGGCAAACAGGGCCCTGGTCAAAAGGGCGATAAAAAAAATATTCCCCCAAGCCATCATAGAAGTAGAACACGATCTGACCGGCGCAGCCCGGGCGCTTTGTGGAAAACAAAAGGGAATTGTCAGCATCCTGGGTACGGGCAGCAATTCCGGATACTATAATGGGCGTAAAATTGTCCGAAACAGTCCGGGATTGGGTTATGTACTGGGGGACGAGGGCAGTGGGGCTTACCTCGGCAAAAAAGTATTGCAGTATTATTTATACAAAACTTTTGACCAGGAATTGCACGAAAAATTTTATCAAACCTACCGGATTGAAGCCGATCAAATTCTGGATACCGTCTATAAAAAACCTCTTCCTAACCGTTATATTGCATCATTCACCCTGTTTTTGGCTGAAAACCGGGGTCACTACATGATAGAGAATATCATCGAAGATGGCTTAACGGATTTTTTTTCTATTCATTTAAGCAGGTATCCGGAGTCAGGGAAAATACCCGTTTATTTTACAGGCAGTGTGGCATTTGGGTTTCAGGATATTCTGGGGGAACTTTGTAAAATCTTTGGGTGGAGGATAGGAAAAGTTCTGGCCAAACCGATGCAAGGATTGATAGCATACCATAAAACCAATTGATGGATTTCGAAAAAGTAACCGAAGAGCAGGGCCCCTATCGCCATTTGGAAAAAATGAGCACGAGGGAACTACTCACTTTTATCAATAAAGAAGATGAGCAGGTGCCGGTGGCGGTTTCCCATTCCATACCACAGATAGAAAAGCTTACGGAAATTATCACGGACAAGATGATGGGAGGTGGCCGGTTGTTTTATTTGGGTGCCGGAACGAGCGGACGCCTGGGCATCCTGGATGCCAGTGAAATACCGCCTACTTTTGGTATGCCCTATGGACTAATCATCGGCCTGATTGCCGGCGGAGAACAAGCCATACGCACACCGGTTGAAAATGCCGAAGACGATACCGAACAGGGTTGGAAGGATCTTTGTGAATTTGAAGTGAATGAAAAGGATGTGGTGATTGGCATTGCGGCAAGCGGGACAACCCCTTACGTCATTGGCGCTTTAGAGAAATGCCGCGAAAACCATATCCTCACGGGCTGTGTGACCTGTAATCCAGGTTCGCCCCTGGCAGCAGCCTCTGATTATCCGGTCGAAGTGATCGTGGGTCCGGAATTCGTTACGGGTAGTACTCGTATGAAAAGCGGAACTGCACAAAAACTTGTGCTCAATATGATATCGACTACCGTGATGATCCGGATAGGAAGGGTGGAAGATACCCGCATGGTAAACATGCAACTGACCAATAGTAAGCTCATTGAGCGGGGGACTTTGATGTTGATGAATCAAACGGGTATTGCGGATTATAATCAAGCAAGAAATTTACTCTTGCAATATGGAAGCGTCAAGAAAGCGGCAGAGAGCAGGAGAAGGGGATGAGAACGGTCGGGACTGGGAGAAAATCAAAGGGATGTCGGTTTCCTGGGAACAAATGATAAATTATTAGCGCAAACGAAATGCATAATATCGAACCATATTATAACTGGCGTCATATCTATGTAAGTGAGGAAGATGAACGGTCTCCATTTTTTGGGCGGATTTATTCGGAATTCGAGTTTACCCAGGCGATCTATAATTACCTGATTCATCCGCAATGGGATGAATTTGGTTCCAAAACGCTTTACCTCAAAGTCCTGCTCGCCGATTATGAAGAGAAATATGTGATCATCGAACTGATCGGTGAATGGAACGATGCCATTGAAAACGACATCATGAGCCTCAAAAGAGAGGTTGCCGACAAATTTATGGCTGAGGGGATTTTTAAGTTCATCCTGATTGCTGAAAACGTTTTAAATTTTCACAGCGGGGACAAGGATTATTATGAGGAGTGGAGGGAGGAGACCGAAGAAAAAGGGGGATGGATTGTTTGTATCAACATGCCGGAACAGACTCAGTACGACTTTCGTAGGGCCAAACTCGACCGGTATATAAGTCTGATTGAACAGCCGGATTGGAGGATTTACAAACCCTTTCATCTCTTTAAACTGGTAAGCTCGCTTCAGGAACGAAGACTGAACAGTTAACCCCTTTTCTTTTTCGGGGAAATAAATTGGTTGAATCAGGCAAATCATTTATTTTTGGTTTTGTATATGTCAATCACAAAAGCATACCGTTATTTTGGATTTTATTTTTTCTTCTATTTTAGAAGCAAACCGGGAATGCTTTTGTTAGTCACCAAGTAAATTTTAAAACTTAACAATAGAATCCCGGTCAAAAGCCGGGATTTTTTTTTCTTATGCAACACCCCATTCAACGCGTAGCCATTCAGGGATATGAAGGAAGTTTCCACCAGGAAGCCGTCCGAATTTTTTTTGGAGACAAAACCAATATTCTTGCATGTGCCCGCTTTCAGGATGTGGTAAAATCAACGGCTGATCCCGCACTCTGTGATGCGGGTGTAATGGCGATAGAAAATTCAATCGCTGGCAGCATTCTTCCCAATTATTCACTGCTGCGCAACAGCGATCTGGTCATTGTGGGCGAAATCTATTTGCAGATCCGTCAAAACCTGCTTGTCAATCCCGGAATTACTTTGAAGGACATAAAGGAAGTGCATTCCCATCCCATTGCCATTCTGCAATGCATGGACTTTCTCAATCAATATGATTGGAAGCTGGTAGAAACGGAAGACACAGCACTGAGTGCCAAACATATCCATCAGCGCAAGAGCAAACACATTGCAGGCATAGCCAGCTCGCTGGCGGCGGATTTGTTTCAACTGGAAACGCTGGCGCCCGATATTCACACGATGAAAAATAACTATACCCGATTTCTGGTCTTGTACCGACGGGAAAATGCCGAGCCCGTAAAGGATGCCAATAAAGCCTCTGTGACATTTCAGACAGATCATTCAAGAGGAAGCCTGGCCAAGGTGCTTACCCTGATTGCTGACGCGGGTATCAACCTCAGCAAACTGCAGTCCTATCCAATCCCCGGTAGCGATTGGAAATATAGTTTTCACGCAGATATGGAATTTGAAAACACCCCGGAATTTGAACAGGTTATTCAAACCATCCGGCCAGCCATATCGGATTTGAAAATTTATGGAGTCTACCGCAAAGGAATCAATGCGTAGCCTTGGAACCGACAAGAAAATAAGGAAGCAACAAAGCAGATCGTGTTACATACTAAGCGGCGGGACCCGAACCCTCCGATCAAAGCATAAAAAATGGAAACATCGAAAAGATTAGAAGGAATTGGCGAATACTATTTCTCTAAAAAGTTAAGAGAGATCGACATGCTCAATCTCGAAGGCAAAAATATTATTAGCCTGGGTATCGGTTCCCCCGATCAGGCGCCTCATCCAGACGTTATCCGGATTCTGCAGGAAGAGAGCAGCAAACCCAATACGCATGCATATCAGAGTTACAAGGGATCTGCGGTACTGCGAAAGGCCATGAGTGCCTGGTATCAGCGATGGTATGGCGTAAGCCTGGATCCAGACCAGGAAATTCTCCCCCTGGCCGGATCCAAAGAAGGCATTTTGCATATTTGTATGACTTATGTAAATCCGGGGGACCTGGTGCTGATACCCAACCCAGGTTATCCCACCTACCAGAGTGCCGCAAAACTGGCTGGAGCGGAGCTGGCAGCCTATGAATTGAAGGAAGAAAATGATTGGATGCCAGATTTCGGCGCATTGAGCCGGATGATCAAAACCAAACCATCCACGCAGAAAAAAATTTTAATGTTTGTGAACTATCCGCAGATGCCTACCGGACAGCTGCCCACAAGAAAATTATTTGAACAGCTCCTAGACTTTGCCCGGGACAATCAGGTGCTGCTGGTTCATGACAACCCGTATAGTTTTATTTTGAACCCATCACCTATGAGTATTTTGCAGGTGGAGGGGGCGGCAGATCATGCCATGGAGTTAAATTCCTTGAGTAAGTCCCACAATATGGCCGGATGGCGCGTGGGGATGCTGATGGCAAAAGCGAGTCACATCGAAAATATACTCAGATTTAAAAGCAATATGGACAGTGGAATGTTTCTTCCTCTTCAGCTGGCAGCCGCCAAGGCCCTCTCGCTGCCACCGTCCTGGTATGAAGGAGTAAACGCGGTATATCAAAAAAGAAAGATCCTGGTTGAAAAAATGCTGGAGGGACTGGGTTGTACCTTTTCCAAAAACCAGGCCGGTCTTTTCGTGTGGGCAAAAGTACCATCGGGCATTTCAGACGGCTACGAATGGAGTGATCTTTTATTATACAAAGCCAATGTCTTCATAACGCCGGGCGGTATATTTGGATCTGCAGGGCAGTCCTATGTTCGGGTCAGTTTGTGCGCTTCGGAGGAAAAAATTCAGGAAAGTCTGGAAAGAATGAAACAGGCGGGATTCATCAAATCATCACAACATGTTTAACACGGTTACCATCGTAGGTGTCGGTTTAATCGGCGGGTCTTTCGGGCTGGCCCTAAAAGACCTTCGGCTGGCCAGCAAAGTTATCGGGGTAAGTCGCAGTGGCAGCACGGCACAAAAAGCTTTGCAACTCGGCATTGTAGATGAAGTCATGGGGTTGGAAGAAGCCGTCAGGCAAAGCGATTTAATTTATGTGGCTATCCCGGTGGATGTTACACTGCCTGTCATGCATACCATATTGGACATGATTCGACCTGACCAGATCGTAGTGGACGCCGGATCGACCAAGCAGGCGCTTTGCACCTCGGTGGCCGATCACCCCAATCGCGCCAGATTTGTTGCGACCCACCCCATGTGGGGCACAGAATACAGTGGTCCGGAAGCAGCGGTACACGATGCGTTCCGTGGAAGGACCTGTGTCATTTGTGAAGCTGAAAAATCCGATCCGCAAGCGTTGGCAACGATTAAAAAAATGTATACGGATTTAGGAATGTCTTTAGTATATATGGAAGCAGAGGGCCACGATGTGCATGCTGCTTATGTAAGCCATATTTCGCACATCACCTCCTTTGCCCTGGCCAATACAGTTTTGGAAAAGGAAAGAGAAGAAGATGCCATTTTTGAACTGGCGGGCGGTGGATTTGAATCTACGGTGAGGTTGGCCAAAAGCAGCCCGGCCATGTGGGGACCTATTTTCATGCAAAACCGGGAAAATGTCCTGGATGTTTTGAATGAACATATTGCCCAACTCCGTAAATTCAAAAGTTCTCTGGAAAAGGAGAACTATGCTTTTTTGATGGAACTGATGGACAATGCCAACAAGATTCGCAGGATTTTAAAATAGAAGCTCGGGGATATTAGCGGGGCGTGATACCGGTATGCTGACGTGATATGGAATAAAGACAAAGAAAAGTGGGGATGTGTCAGCATGAAAGGACTGTATTTTTTAACTGCATGAATTGGTCAACGTTAAGCCTTGATTTACAGTGCTTAAGCTTTGAGGCTAAAAACGTACCTTTGCGCAAAATTTTAGAACTGTATGAGTACATTTGAAGGGCTTGGGTTACATGAGAATCTGTTACAGGCGGTAACAGCATTAGGGTATTCCCAGCCCACCCCCATTCAGGAGAAAGCCATTCCTGTTCTGATCAGTGGCACCAAGGACCTGGTCGGTCTTGCCCAGACAGGAACCGGCAAAACGGCGGCTTTTGGTTTGCCGTTGTTGCATCTTCTCAATGTGGACCACCGTTTTCCCCAGGCCCTCGTTGTATGTCCCACCCGTGAACTTTGTATGCAAATCGTTTCCGAGCTGGAGTTATTTAAAAAATTTATGAAGGGCGTACAGGTCCTGGCGGTTTATGGCGGTACTTCTATAGGCATGCAGATCCGGGATCTGAAAAGAGGCGTCCAGATCGTCGTGGCGACACCCGGAAGGCTGATCGATCTGATAGAACGAAAGGCGATCAATCTGGAAGAAATAAAGTATGTGGTGCTCGATGAAGCCGATGAAATGCTGAACATGGGATTTCAAGATGATATAGAATTTATTCTTCAAAATACGCCCAAGCGAGATGCTACCTGGTTATTCAGTGCAACGATGCCTCCGGAAATCAAGCGGGTTAGCCGCAAGTATATGAAGGAACCCATGGAGATCACGGTAGGGACCAAGAATACTGCCAATAAGAATATCGATCATCAGTTTTTTGTCACCAACGCACATCATCGATACGAGGCATTGAAAAGAATGATTGATTTTAATCCGGGCATCTACGGTATTATATTTACACGGACCAAGGCAGACGCTCAAAATATCTCTGAAAAACTCACCCGCGAAGGTTATGACATCGATGCACTACACGGTGATCTTACCCAGCAGCAACGGGACAAAGTGATGGGTGAGTTCAGGGAAAAGTCATTGCAGTTGCTGATTGCAACCGATGTGGCAGCCCGGGGCATTGATGTAGTCGGAATTACCCACGTTATCAATTACGAATTACCCGACGATGTCGAAGTGTATACCCATCGCAGCGGAAGGACCGGAAGGGCAGGTAATACCGGCGTTTGTTTGAGTATCATCAATTCCAGGGAAATTGGAAAAATACGCCAGATTGAACGGATGGTACAAGTGCCTTTTCATAAAGTGGAAATCCCAACCGGAAAGGACGTATGCCGCAAACAGTTTTTTCATTTTATGGAAAAGTTGTTGTCGGCCGATATTAGTCACGGAGATTATGAAACCTATGTTCCGATGCTCGAGGAAAAATTTGCGGACGTGAGCAAGGAAGAAATATTAAAGAGAGTCGCTTCAAAAGAATTTTCCCGGTTTCTCAACTATTATGAAAATGCAGAAGACCTGAATGTACGTGCGGTACAACGGGACCGGGAATCACCGGTTCGCAGCCAAAGAGAACGTATACCCATTGGTGGTAGCCGGTCGGCTCCATCCCGTCCAACCTCAAGCTTTTCACCGGGTAACGGCGATTTTGTAAAACTTTTTGTGAACCTGGGCACCAAGGATGGATTTTACAAAGCCAGCTTTCTACAATTTGTACTGGATATGAGTGACCTGCGCAAAGATGTATTGGGGAAAATTGATATGAAAGAAATGAACAGCTGGATTGAAATCGATAAAAAATCGGCGCATCAGATGATCAAAGCCATTGACGGG
>Ga0206938_1071_pt1 | contig 28957 bp, 26 predicted proteins | sample Alteio_BWOrgHeat_12_FD_152918 | JGI IMG/M metagenome (GOLD analysis project Ga0206938, IMG submission 152918) | Enriched cells from forest soil in Barre Woods Harvard Forest LTER site, Petersham, Massachusetts, United States -... | ecosystem: Environmental > Terrestrial > Soil > Temperate forest >... | reverse complement strand
GCCAGGGCGCTGGACAAACTGAAGCTGAAACGATACGACCTGGTGCTGATGGATATTCAGATGCCGGTAATGGATGGCTATACCGCTACCCAGGCGATCCGTTCGACATTAAAGCTAGATATTCCTATTGTCGCCATGACCGCACATGCTTTCCCGGGTGAAAGAGAAAAATGCCTGCAAGTTGGGATGAACGATTATATCACAAAACCCTTAAACGAAAGGGAACTGAACAGCATCATTACTCGGATTATCGGTCTTTCCCCCGAAACCCCGGCCTTACACAATGGCATCCATGCGGAAGAAATTGATCAATACGAATTCATCAATTTGCAGTATATGCGGGAGATCAGCGGCGGGGATAAACTATATGAAAAAAAAGTGACCGAACAATTTTTTGAAGCGATAACCTTTGATCTGAGAACTTTGGAATCGGCGTTAAAGAATCGTGACCTTCCCACTCTCAGGTACACCGCCCACAATATGAAAACTAATATTTCTGTTATGGGACTTTCCGAAAAACTGCAGTCCTATTTGGATGAATTGGAATACAATCCCTTCAACGAAGAACATTTCCATCAAATCATATCTTCGGTGAATGAAATTTGCGGAAATGCGTTGCCTGAGGCCCTTCATTTTTATTCCACTATTTAAGTTCATTCACAGAATTAATCCATGATTCCGGTGAGCAGTGTCTTGGTATTCATCAAAACATATTTGTAAATTTTTCGTCTATGGTGAAAGACGAAATAATAAAACACGGCAAAGCCCTATATAAAACGCTCAGTCGCCGTAATAAAAACTGGAAGCACAAAATAAAAGATATTTTGGTTGAAGTCCCATCGTTGTTTTTGCGGTGAGCATTTGCATTTGGTTTTACAACTGGAGCGAAGAAAAAGGTGGGTGGACGAATCGGCTGGCACAACGACTATTTAAATCAGATTTAGATATCATCAGCATAGTAAAAAATCAAGTCAAGACCACACCTTCTTTCAGAGCCTTGTCATAGGCTGTCTTATCAAATTTATACAGGTGGGGAGAACGATGGGGTCCGATGCTGCGTTTTTCCGATAGTTTTTTTAATAGACCTAGTGAAATCAGTTTTTTGGGGAAATTGCTTACATCCAGTTTTTTCCCCAGTAGTGTTTCATAAAGGGCATGTATTTCAGAAAGAGTGAATTTTTCCGGCAGCATATTATACCCGATGGGATAATGATACAAGTAAACTCGCATGGTGTGGAGTGCCTCCTGGATCATTTCTTTGTGATCAAATTCCAGTTTGGGAACCCGGTCTATATCGAACCATTTACAATCATCGGACATGAGATCGGGTTTGGGCGTGGACTTCGAGAAATCTGTGATAGAATAAAAGCCCACAGAAATGGTCTGATCTATCAGCCAGTTTGTTTTTGTAATGCGGAGCCCGGTTGCTTTATACCATAGTTCTTCATCGAATTCATTGATGCGGGCCCGGTTGGGATCGCCGAAAGTTTTGAATTGCTGTAAAAACAAATTGCCGATACCTGTACGCTCTTTTACGATGCGGTTCGCGGCTTTTACCAGGGTTTCTGTTCTTTTAATATACCCGCCAGGCAAACACCAGCCTTGAATAAATTTATTTCTGATGAGCAGGATTTTTAGCTGCTGTCCGTGGTATCCGAAAATGGCGCAGTCGATGGACACATGGGGTACATACTGCAAGTGGCCATTTAATAGAAAGTCTTCGATCTCTGCCTGGGTGTCCATGCTGCAAAAATAGCCGGATCCGGGCTAAATATTTTTTATTTAGTAAAAACTACGAAATAGACATTTTATCCCTACCTTCAATTAGTAGAAACTACTAAATAGATCAAAACCTAAGCGATTCAAACGATGCAAATGAAAAGAAGAAATTTTATCCGTCATTCAGCGGCCGCTGCAGCCGGCCTGGGCCTGGCTTCGACATTGCCGGCTTTTTTACAGGCAAACATCAACAAGGAATTGTTTTTTCAGATAGCCATTTCGCAATTTTCCTTTGCCAGTGAGTTCTGGACAAAGAAACTCGATCCCCAGGATTTCGCAGCAAAGTCAAAGGAACTGGGCATCAGCGGCCTGGACTATTGCTCGATGTTTTTTGCGGACAAGGCAAAGGACCAACTTTACTTGAATGAATTGAAAAAGCGAGCTGCAGACGCAGGCAGTTATAATCTGCGGATCATGGTGGATGGCGAAGGAGTGCTGGGAGACCTGAATGAAGGCGCTCGGCTGAAGGCCGTGGAGAACCACTATAAATGGATGGACGCCGCAGCCGTATTGGGTTGTCCTATGATTCGGGTAAATGTAGAAGGAGAGGGCAATCCCTCCGATGTTGCCAAAGCAGCCGTTGACAGCCTGGGACGGTTGATCGAATATGGGAAAAAACAACAAATCGATGTCATTGTGGAAAATCATGTGGGTATATCCTGCAACGGCGCCTGGCTTGCTGGTGTCATGAAAGAACTAAACAATCCGAACGGTGGCACGCTGGCCGACTTTGGGAATTTCTGTATAAACAGGACCAAACCGGAAACCTATGATATCGCTGGTTATATGAAGACCAAATGCCTGGAAGAATACGATCGTTACCTGGGTATTGCTGAAATAATGCCCTATGCAAAAGGTGTTCACGCAAAAACCCATCTCTTTGACGCAAACGGAAACGATCTGGAAACTGATTTTTACCGGATGTTTAAAATCATAAAGAAGTCCGGGTATCGGGGATGGGTCAGTATAGAATATGAAGGCGGCTTATTTAAAATGTACAACAAAGACAGCCGCTACCTGGATGACTACCCGGGCGTAACAGCCACAAAAGCCTTGGTCGAAAAGGCTGGAAATGAAGCTTAATTTCTACCATCCCAATATATAAAACATGCAGATAAAAAAATCTTCCACCGCTTATGACGTGGTCATTATTGGTTCAGGGGCCGGTGGCGGTATGGCAGGATATGTTCTTGCCAATGCGGGTATTAAAGTGCTGATGCTGGAAGCCGGTCCATTTTTTGACCCCGCCTTAGACTCCCAACAACTAAAATGGTCCTACGATTCTCCCCGGCGCGGTGGAAATGCCACCAGGCCAATGGGTGATTTTGATGCTTCTTATGGAGGCTGGAAATTGGAAGGTGAACCGTACACCCAAAAAGATGGATCCGAGTTTCAATGGTTCCGTTCCCGGATGCTGGGTGGCCGAACCAATCACTGGGCCCGCATTTCTCTTCGTATGGGCCCCAAGGATTTTAAGTGCAAGACCAATTATGGCGTTGGCGATGATTGGCCGATTGAATACAAGGAGATAAAGCCTTATTATGATAAAGTGGATCGACTGATCGGCGTATACGGTTCGATGGAGGGCCTTGAGAATGATCCGGATGGAATATTTCTTCCTCCGCCCAAACCCAGACTCAATGAATTGTTTGTGAAAAAAGCCGTAACGGGCCTGGGTATTAAAGTCATAGCGGGCCGAGGCTCCGTACTCACGGAGGCACTTCCGGGAAATACGGATAGAAAAGCCTGTTTTTATTGCGGACAGTGCAACCGCAGCTGCAAGATATATGGAGATTTTTCAGCTTCCTCCTGCCTGGTTATTCCGGCTTTGAAAACCGGAAATCTGACCCTGATAACCGATGCAGTGGTGCGAGAGATATTAACGGATCGGGAAGGGCTTGCCACAGGCGTTTCCTATGTGGGGAGACTTGATTTACAGGAATATCAGGTAAGTGCAAAATCGGTGATCCTAGCGGCCAGTACTTGTGAATCTGCCCGAATTTTGCTGAACTCAAAATCCGATCGGTTTCCAAATGGTTTGGCTAATGGCAGCAATGTGGTGGGTAAGTATTTGCATGATTCAACCCAAGGGGGCGGGGTAGCCATTCTTCCGCAATTGATGGACAGAAAAAGGTTCAATGAGGACGGAGTGGGCAGTCTCCATTTGTATGCGCCCTGGTGGCTCGACAACAAAAAACTAGATTTTCCAAGGGGTTATCACCTGGAGATATTTGGCGGAATGATGATGCCGGGTTACGGTGGATATTTTGGCTTTGAGGGAATCGTCGTACCCTATTTGAATGGTTATTTACCCGGGCCAGACGGGAAAATGAAAGACGGAGGTGGCTATGGCCTTTCCTTAAAAAATGATTACCGTCGTTTCTACGGAACCATGGCGGGCGTCGGGTGTCACGGCGTATCTACGGCCAGAGAAGACAATTACTGTGAAATCGATCCATCGGTTGTAGACAAATATGGAATACCCGTATTGCGGTTCAGGTATAAATGGAATTCCGATGAAGTGAATCAGGCCCGCCATATGCAGGAGACCGGACAGGCTGTGGTAAAGGAGATGGGCGGCATTTCACTGATTCAGCCGGCCGGTCCGGAAACCAACTATGGACTAGATAAACCCGGCAAGGGCATCCACGAAGTGGGGACGGTGCGCATGGGAGACAATCCAAAGACTTCCCCCATCAATAAGTGGGGTCAGGCGCATGAGTGCAAAAACTTATTCGTAACGGACGGTTCCGTGTTCACCCAACAATCAGAAAAAAATCCAACCTGGACAATCCTTGCTCTATCCATGCGTACCGCCGAATATTTAATCGACCAACGAAAAAAACAACAGGTTTAATCTTTTCAACTATCGTTATGAATCGAAGAGAAAGTTTAAAAACACTGGGCATCGGGACCTTGTCAGCCTCCGCGCTGATTGCGGCCTGCAATTCGGATAAAGAAAATGTTCAGGTTGCCAAAGAAGTGACGGTGGACAAAACCGGAAGGCAGGAATTTGAAATAATCCGGGATAAGTCGCTGCAAACAGAAAAGTTTTTTGATCCGGTTGAAATGACCACCATCACGGTTCTGGCCAACCTCATCATTCCCAAAGATGAGCATAGCGGGAGTGCTTCGGATGCAGGCGTGCCAGCATTTATCGAATTCATCGTAAAGGATGAACCGGAACACCAACTGCCAATGCGCGGCGGGTTGCGTTGGTTGAATTTTCAGTGCATGAGCCGCTACAACAACATATTTGTAGATTGTAGCCCGTCCCAACAAACTGAATTACTCAATGAAATAGCCTTTCCGCTGAAAGCGAAGCCCTCCATGCAGGCTGGAGTAAGTTTTTTCAATAAAATGCGGGAGCTGACGGCCATCGGTTTTTTCACCAGCAAAATGGGGATTCAAGACCTTGGATATATGGGGAATTCTCCTGGAAAATGGGAAGGGGTTCCTAAAGACGTATTGGAAAAATACGGGCTCTTAAATGTTTGACGGCTGTTCGTTATTTTTTAATGTTGTATAAAGCCCTAATAATCTTGTTAATCAGCACTCATTTGACTATTTACTATCAATAGTCAAATGGCTATTTTTTCGAAATAAACAAATCATATTTCTCTTTCCACCCCAGGAGAATGGGGTGGCAAAGTCGAATCCGGGGATGGCTACTGCCAGATTTTTAAGCTATTTGATTAACTTCATTTTCTCTTTCATTTGTTTGAGAAAGTAAAAGTAGGTGATACAATAAAAAGCGACTCCTCCCAATAGATAAGCGATCACGCCCTCTGTTCCATAATTGTCCCCCGTCATTTTATACAGATCTGACTGATTCAGAAAGCTCTTGATCAGAAAAACTAAATAACTGGCCACGGAAGAACAATAAAAAATCAATAAAATGATCGGATAGGATTCCCAGAGCGAAAAGTGGACAATGATAGATAACTTGAAAACCAATACCACCATGTAAAAAAACAGCGCTATGGAGGAATTTCTTTTGAACACATCGAATAAATGAACTGCATGTTCATAGGTTTTGTTCTCGAAATTGCCGGTCAGCAGAAGATCTTCTACAGGCATGCCCCGGTCCTTCAACAAGCTCAAAACGTAATTTCTGGTTTCATTGTCGTAACCATACTGTTTATAATTCTTTGAGATATCAAGAAGTTTATCGGTTTCGAGTCTATCGAGCCTGTCTTTAAGATCAATCAATGACATTTTGAAATATTGATAGGTGATATAGGAGCAGATAATATATCTTCTTCAGTCGGATGAAATAAAATCAACACTGAAACGATTATTACCGGTTTATATTTCGAGTCGGTGTCCAAAGACGGAATGATTATTTAAAGAATTTCGAGATATCAAAATATATATCCTCCTTGGTGTTGTCACTATACTGAATAGTAATGATGTCGTAGGGCTTTTTTCCATGGATGACCAAAGACTGATGAATAACCCTGTAATTGGATTTGTTTTCTCGAATCCATTGGTATTCGGCACTTACGCCTTTCGGGTCGCTGGTTTCATTGATTACAATGGCCGTTTCAAACGATTTTCCATCGCCCATTGGACTGCTAATAGCCCTTTGCGTATTTGTGGAATCCGATCCGATGGGCGCACTGGATAATCCTTTTTTACTTGGTGAGCAGGAAAGCAACAACAAAGAAAAAAGCAGATAAGAAGTTATAAACCGAACCATATAAAATTTATAGTAGGATTAAAAATATTCCGGATTACATAATTATTTAAAAAATATTTATTTTAAATTCAGAATAGGTTGATACTCCTTATTTAAGCCTTAAAACGAAGCCACCAAATGTACTGGCCCATCCGGTATTCATATCCAAAAAATGAATCCCGGAAAAACTGTCACCGGTTAATTTGCAACTAATTGTCCAGTCCAATCCTCCGTCAACGGTTTTATAAATGATATTGCTATCAATACAATATCCGTTATTGGAGTCGAGGAAATAGGGTACCATGAAAGTGGTGGTTGAACTCAGGCTGTTAATCCAGGTCTTGCCTCCGTCGGTCGTTTTTATCAAACCACGGGGGCTAGCCGAAAAGCCCGTTAGGGAATCAACAAATTGCATCTTGTAATAACCTTGACCATAAGTAGTTACACCCGAAGCTAGGTTTGTTGATGTGGCGCCGCCGTCCGTTAATTTATTGAAATTTCCGGCATTCATCGAGAAACCCATCGCACTGTCCAGAAAATAAAAAGGAAAATTTTGTTGATAGGGTTGATTTTGAATCAGCAGGGTCGTCCAATTGTTGCCGGCATCAGAAGTTTTGCGAAGGCCGGATTGCGGGTCAAGATAAAACCCCGTGGTTGTGTTGACGAACTGGAAGTACAGTGCGGCGTTTGAAGGAAGTTGTTTGAATAGCCAGGTCTTGCCTCCATCGCTGGTAATTCCCAATTCATTACTACCCTGCACAAAGCCATTTTGATTGTCAATAAATTGGATATTGAAGATGTTCGGGTAATTGGTATTGTTGATAATCGTCCAGGTATTTCCGTTATCAGTTGACGAATAAAGATTGCTGTTGTCGGTAATAAATCCAACTTTATCGGCGGTGAACCAGATATCTTCCACATATTCTGCCACCCTGCCGATTCTTACCCAATCATACAGGGTATCCAGGGGAGTTGGATGAGAAAGCATGATGGGTGGCGCGGGAGGGGGCGTGGTCGGGGTCGGGTTCGAGTTGGAAGAGGGAACAGTTTTATGGCAGGAAAGGATAAGGGAAACAAAAAATACCACTAGCAACTGCTTTATCATGTTTCTCATTGTATTGGTGACTGGTTATCAAAATACGGGTTTTGCCTGGTATTTGAAAATTGCATGAGCATGCATGGTTAATTTATTTTGGATGTCAATTCTGATGACTTTTAAACTAAGTGTTTATACTTAGTCTATAGCTGTTTTTCATAGTTGGTTCCTTTAAATTGGATGGCAGCTGGCATTTTGCGTCTCAATTTTATCCATCTATATTTAGATTTTTTATAAAAATCCGATCATGGGTATCCGAGGTCAGGAAAATGAATTTCGCTGATGGAATGACGAAATTTTTTTACAGAATGAAAATAAATATTCAAAAAACAAGTTTGGTCTGTTTTCTCATACCGGTCATTTTTACCGGTTGCCTGAATAACAAACCAGAAATCAGTCGTCTTTGGTTTTATACGTACAGCAGTGATACGGCAATTGATAAAAATAACCTGACTCCAGCCAATTTTTTGGAATTGAGGCCTGAAGGTTTATTTACATCCGATCTTGGACAGTTTAAGTCTGGACGCTGGTCATTGAAAGATCAGCGTTTATTTTTAAGTGCTGACGACGGTTCGGAAATTATTGTGTTTATTGAACAACTCAAAAAGGGAGAGATGCAGGTTCAGACAATTCAATCCAAGGAAGCTCATTTTGATGCTTCTCCCATTCCCAAAATAGATGAAGATCCTTTTTCTAAAACAAATAATTTGTGGAGAATACCCGCAAAAAGTAAGGAATCTGATGATCAGCTCAGGTTAAGATTGAGAATTCATTGCAGGTTTTGGGTGAATTATTTTACATGGGCGCTTAACAATGAACTACCCACTGTAGACGTGCGGAGTACTCCAACGCCTATTAAGATTTACGGCAATGGCTTTACCATTAAAAATTTCAATGATTTGCCCCAGTCCTGGAAAGGCTATTTTTATGATAGTTCAGACTGTGCGAGGAGTAATGCGATCTTGGAAGAACTCGTAAGAACCCATACGATTGCTTGGGCGCATACTGACAATAAGTATAAAATGTTTATTTCGGCATTTCAGCAGATGGAGCAATTTCTGCGCTGAAGAAAAAAATAGGATTGTTTCTGCAGGTATCGGACGTTCCCTTTGAACCTTTGCCATGGAAAACCAGCTTAATTGTCTTATTTTTATTTGCTCTTGTCAAATTTGGCGCCTACATCCGTAGCAGACATTTTTAATATGCGATACAAGCAAATAAACCAAAGGTTATTAGCATGAAAACATGGATCTGGTTACCGGTCATTCTGATTTCGGTCTTGGCCTTTCGGTTTGCTCGGCCTGCTTCGAGCGAATGGGTACCCTTATTTGACGGCTACTCACTAAAGGGATGGAGCGTCGGTGAAAACGCGGGTACGTTTTCAGTTAAAGACGGCCAGATTGTGGTACATGGTCCAACAGCCCATTTATTTTACGAGGGCGACTATAACAATCATGTGTTCAAAAATTTTGAATTGAAAGTGGATGTAATGACCTATCCGGGGGCAAATTCCGGTATTTATTTTCACACCAAATTCCAGGAAAGCGGTTGGCCGAAAACAGGATTTGAAGTGCAGGTGAACAATTCACATACCGATTGGAAACGTACCGGAAGTCTATATGACGTTGTCAACATCAAGGAAGTATATGTAAAGGATATGGAATGGTTTACCGAGTATGTCAAGGTGGATGGAAAGCATGTCATCATAAAACTAAACGACAAGGTGGTAGTGGATTATACCGAGCCCAAAGACTTCCAGCCTGCACCTGGACAGACAGATCATTTTCTCTCCACCGGTACCTTTGCTTTACAAGGACACGATCCGAACAGTGAAGTACATTTTAAAAACATCCTGGTCAAGGTCCTGGATTGAATCGTTCCGGATTGGAGTTTACATCGGGCCGCGGGTTGTATTTAAATGCGGCAAAGGATCCTTCCTTGCTTAAAAAGACGGTGTATTTATAGAGCTTTACCTTGAATGACATTGACATTCCCTTCAAAATACCAATCCGGATAACCGCTGGAATAAGGCTGACTAAGGGTTTTCCTCTATTTTGAAATCTGTCGAACTATGGTATATTGCCTATAGTAAAACAAAACAAAACCGCGCCAATAGGAAGAATTACTGGGCCGGCATCTTCCCCCATGAATTCCATTTAGCACCGTATCACTACCGACCAACCGACAACTAAAACCCTTACAACGGATGACCAAACTCTTAACACTAAAACATTGGCAGTTATTCGCACTTCTTATCGGCATTCCAATAATATTTCAGATAATCACAATCGGATCCATCATTTCGATGAGGATCCCGAGGCTTATATTCCCCTTATTTCCCGTTGTAATGATCCTGTTCATCGGATTGTTCTTCGGTTGGTTTTATGCCCTGGGTACCCATCTTTACAAAAAGCTTCCTGCAACAGAGAAAATGAATTTGACAAGATTTAAAGTTTTTCTTTTTATTCCCGTTGCGTATATGACATTTCTTTCGATATTTATATTTGGCCTGTTTTCAAATATTTTATCTGGAATCAAGCCAAATCCTGGAGTTTTTGCGTTGATTATTCCTTTGCACTTATTTTCCATGTTCTGTATTTTTTACTGTTTGTATTTTAACGCGAAAGCTTTAAAGGCAGTTGAGTGGCAAAGAAGCGTAAAGTTTGAAGACTATATTGGCGAGTTTTTTTTAATATGGTTTTTTCCAATCGGCATTTGGATCATTCAGCCAAGAATAAATAGACTTTTTGAAACACCAACGGACGATTCTGGTAGCCTGATCATTCAAAACAATATTTAGAAAATGGGATTGGGGCGCCCCGGAACTTTTCCCATGATTAGTTGAGCAGATGAGAATAAAATTATTAGAAAAATGACCCTGCTTCGAAAATTGACTCTGCCGGTCTTCATGCTCCTGATCTTGTCGACGGTTTATGCGCAGGAAAAGTCTTTTAATTCTACAAGCCTCTATTTCCCGGGTCCAGCCAAGCAGGATACGACGAAATACTGTACCATTTTTCTGTTTCGACCTCCGTCGGATCCTTTTCCCGAACGGTGGCAAACTTTTTTCATTGAGCAATACCCAATGGCAAAAATTTTTTCCAACAGCCGGTATATTATCCAATGTGCCTTGAATGGAACTACCGTAATCGGGTGCAATCCCAAAGATCAGGCTGGTATAACACTGGATGCAAAACCTGGAGCCAAATTTTATATTCGATTTACAGTCGCAGGTATTCAGCGGGAACCTATTCCGGTTATAGAACAACTCGATGATTCGACGGGTAGTCGCGAGTTCGATGCCATTGACGCACCACCCATACATATTTATGACCCGGATCCGATGGAAATGAATTTTCATGGCCAGACTCTAACAACCCAATATGTTCTGGAACTCCATAAAAGAACGGGATTCAATGAGTTCACCTTTAACCATCCCATTTCTGTACGACACTATTTCTCTAGCCCGGAAATGGGTTTTGAGTATAGCTATATTAATAAAATGGTTTCTCCAAGTTATTCGGAAGGTGTTATGATCCAACGAATGGGGGATGAAGATTTTGATTCCCTGGCTCAATTCGAGCAATACGTAAACTCAAGGGTAGAAAAAGCGAATAAAAAAAATTTGAAGAAATCCGAAACCGTCATTGAATCATCCTTCAAGGAAATTTCTACGCCGGCCGATTTATCCTTTGCTTCTTATTTTGTATCTGATGACTCCAAGCCCCTGGGAACCGACATGCAGGGTAATCCTTTTGTCGAAGTTCGCACCTGGCAGGCGTATTTGTATAAAAAGCAGATTAAGAACAATAAGGGAAGGATTTTTCAAGTCACTTTTACGGAGAGAGGGCTACCTGCAGAAGTTCATTCAAAGGAAGAAATATTTTATAAAATGGACCTGTTGCTTCAGAGCAGTAAATTTGGAAAAGTGGAAGAATAATCTTTTAATGAATTGATCGTTGAAGGATAGATTTTAGAATCTATTGATAATTGTCCGAATATTAATCGCTGTGCATCCAAACCTAAAAAAACATCGAGACACTTGCGTAAACCCAAACCGATCAGCCGTAAAAAAATTATTTTTTTACTAACGCTAAACTGTTTTCTGTTATCCTTTACATGGGGTCAAATCCCCATACCCGAACATGGGGAGGACTACCATATTGAGAATTTTAAAACCCGGATCATCGAGATCAAACCTTCCAATACGGTAATAAAATTCACCCATGTAGATTCGATTTTAATAAACGATGCGAGACCCGATACCCTTTCAGTGGGTCTGACTCAGCAAAACAGTCAAAAACCTTTTTTCCTTGTTTTTAGTCAGGACTTTGCTACTGAATTGGTGGAGTTTGTCAATGCGCACACCGTCTACGGTCGGTCCAATTCCCTGTCCGTTGTAATGGTCATCAAAAAATTCTGGATTTCAGGGGGGCTCGACAATGATATGAACGAGCATATCAGAAAAACCGGATACGCTGATACGATTGCCGAGAAGCTTGCCAGTTTACAGGTCCGGATTGAGTTTTTCTTGAAAAAGGACACGGATTATTATGCATTGTTTCGTTTTGATTCGACATTTTCGAAAAATATTATCGTATCTAGAAATGCTTCCGGGCTTATACCAGAGGCGGTGGAAGCTGCTTTAACCAAACTGAGTGAAATGGACGCCGAACTGCCTACCGCCGCGTTAAAAAGAAGAAAATTCAGTTGGCAGGAAATCGAAGCACACAATTTAAAAAGATTTGATATTCCCATTCTCAAAGACACCACACTTGTACCCGGAGTCTACCTTTCATTCCAGGAATTTAAAGAAAATAATCCCTCGCAAAGAGAATATGAAGTTGGAAAAGACAAGCTGACGGATATGGTTTTCATCAAGGGTTCGGATGGTAAAATGACGCCGACCAGATTTTCTTGGGGATATTGCGATGGAAAAAACCTGTTTATCAAAAGCAGGGATAACTATTTCAGGCTCCAGCGTCGGGGGAATGCCTTTTACACCTATGCATCCAGAGAATATAAACGCAAAAAAGTAGTCTACATTCCAGGACTGGCCATCATTTCCAGCGCCACCGTTGGGGGACCGGCCACGGCGACCGGTCCGGCAGAAACCAATACAGAACACTATACCCTCAAGCTTAAACCCTTCGAACTAGATTGGGAATCCGGAGAACTTAAATAGGTATTTAGACCTGGTTTACATTATTACGTACGTAATAATGTAAACATCCACATTTTTATGTACATAAAAATGTAAGTACAAACATTTTTACGTACATTTAAATGTAAAATCTGAAATGAAACGCATAGAAATGCAGGAATTAATTCGATGGAAAAATTCCATCGATCGTAAGCCTTTGATAATCAGGGGTGCAAGGCAGGTCGGTAAAACATGGCTGATGAAGGAATTTGGTCGTCAAAACTACCCATTTACTGCTTATATAAACTTTGAAAGCAATCCGGCCCTGAAAGAATTGTTTCGGTCTAATTATGACATCAGCAGAATTATAACCGCACTGGAAATTGAAACAGGAATTAAGATACAGTCAGACAATACCTTGATTATTTTGGACGAAATCCAGGAAGCGGAGGGTGCCTTGACTTCACTTAAATATTTCAAGGAAAATGCACCACAATTTCATATTCTCGCTGGCGGCTCGCTGCTTGGTGTCGCAATTCACAGTAAATACTCTTTTCCGGTCGGGAAAGTGGAATTTCTAAATCTTTATCCTTTGGCATTCCCTGAATTTCTCACGGCCATGGGAGAAGGGAAACTTGTTGAACTCCTAAAAAACCAGGATTGGCCTCTGGTAACCTCCTTCAAGACCCGGTACCAGGATTTATTGCGACAATATTATTATGTGGGGGGTATGCCGGAAGCGGTGTTGTCTTTTTCGCAGAAGAAAGATTTTCATGCCGTTCGTCAGATCCAACAGGCGATACTTACCGCATATGAACAGGATTTTTCTAAACACGCACCTGCTGCGATCGTCCCGAGGATCCGAATGCTTTGGAATTCCATCCCTTCTCAGTTGGCCAAAGAAAATCGAAAGTTCCTATACAGTTTGCTCCGATCAGGCGCCCGAGCGAAAGAATATGAGCAAGCCATAACTTGGCTGATGGACTGCGGACTCATATATAAGGTCCACAATATCACCAAGCCAGGCATGCCCCTTAAGGCTTTTGAGGATATCGGCGCATTTAAACTTTTTGTACTCGATGTTGGTTTGATGGCAGCCATGACATCCCTCGATGTAAAAACGCTGTTAGGTGGGAATGAAATTTTTATTGAATTCAAAGGAGCATTGACTGAACAGTATGTCTTGCAGCAATTACTGATGAATAAGTTGGATGCAATCTATTATTGGGCTCCCGAAAATTCGAGGGCGGAAATTGATTTTGTTATTCAGTTAAAAGGCCAGATAGTGCCTATTGAAGTCAAAGCGGAAGAAAATCTTCGGGCCAAAAGCCTGCTGATTTATCAAGATAAATATGCTCCTAAAACTTCAATAAGAACGTCGATGTCAGATTATAGGAAAGATGAGTCGATAGAGAATATACCACTATATGGTATCAGTGAGCTGGCAAATTAAAACTATAAGGCATTTTTGGATAAATTATTACCTGGCTGATTCATGGCTGGACTTTGGAAGAAAAAATATTCAATTTATCCAAAAAGTCTAATGCGGTTCCTAACTTTAAAAAGAAATAGTCAGTATTTAATCTTACAGATAGTGTCCGACAAGTTAGAAATAATCGTACTGTTTTGCACCCTTAAAAAAACCCAACAACATTTATTTGAGTGAAAGTTGCAATTGAAACCCCTTATGTTCAAACAAATTATTTTAACGACATTTCTTTTACTACTAGATATTTATTTGTTTGGGCAGATTTCGACTGAAGATTACCAAGTTTATACAGCTATTATTAAGACAGAAATTCTTGACAGTACCAAGTCCGTTGCAATTATTAGGAATGGAATTGATAGCCAAGAAACTACTGAGAATACTTATGTGACAGTAGACAATCTGACTTCGAAAGATTTGAATTATAAATATCAGATATACGGCTGGACAGAGAATTATAAGAAAGTCAGACCAACTATAATTGATAGTAATTGTGCTAAACTGCTTATAGACTATTGCAAAAGCCAAGCAGACAAATTTACATTGACAAACAGCTTTACTCAGACATTCGAAACAATACTTATAAAAAAATTTCCTATCAGACAGAAGCATATTCAACAAGATTGGCAAACATTTTATGAAAAATATCCTGGCTCTGGCGGCATATTTTCATTTGCTATAATTAAGTATTACACTGAGGACAAAACAACCGCAATAAATTATTACTGGGTAAGGCGAAATGGTTTAAATGGACATGGAGCATTGGTTGTTATGACAAAAATAAGTGGTGAGTGGAGAATGAAATATAAAACCTACTTATGGTGGAACTGATTTTAACTGCTGATTACGTGAGGGGCTAGGTTAATTCGAAGGGAACATTATTAGCTTCGGCTGTAGTTCCTCATTAACCTCATTGGGCGGCAAGCGTTTATAAATATATCAGCTATGCCAAGTCTTGGAAAATCCTCAGTTGTCAGATTAGTAGCGACTATTACATTTAAAACCAAACAAGCCCATGTCGCATCACCTGGAAACTACCCATAGCCGGACACAATTTCAAATTGACCGGATTGCTTTTTTCAGCGATGCGGTCATCGCCATTGCTTTGACGCTCATGATCCTGGAAATGAAAATTCCGGAGCTGGGAGAGCATACCAATATTCGTCAGATCGCTGATAAGTATGAAAAGTCGTTTTTACTTCATGGTCTTGCTTTGTTTATGGGATATTTCAGCATTGGAAATCTCTGGATGCAGCACCACAAACTCTTTGAACACATCATCAAATACAATGACCACCTAATCAGGATCAATCTCTATTTTCTTTTCACCGTGATGTTGCTGCCCATTTCTATTTCCTTTCTATTTTCAGACAACCAACCACCGTATTTAAAATTCTTATTTTATTTCACTAATCTTTTTTTGTGCAATTTTTCATACAGTTTAATGCTGCTCATTATTTATTCCAAGAAAAATAATTTTTCAAGCCTAAAAAATGAGTCGGAAATCAATATTATTAAGAGAAGATCCTTGGGCGTCAGTCTGGCTTTTTTTGTTGCGGTCGTTCTGCTACTATTCCGGTTGAATTGGTGGTACTATGTGTTCTTTATCTTTCCTATTCTTCGGCTCTTTAGCCTCGTAAGGGGTGGAATCGCGAAACTGACAAAAACCAAGTGAACTACTGATCGGCTGGGTTATCGGATACTTTCATCCGAAGACTCTGGATCTCCTGATAATGTTTGCGGTGGTTCAGGGGCGTTCTGCCCGCAATGAACTTAAAATGACGATTAAAATTGGAGAAATTGTTGAAACCACTTTCATAACAAATTTCAGCTACGCTCTTTTCTGTTTCTGCCAACAATTTGCAAGCGTGCCCAATACGAACTTCCAATAAAAAACGGGAGAAAGTCTTTTTAATCCTGGATTTGAAATACCGGCAAAATCCATTGGGAGTAAGATGTGCCACCCGTGCAATTTGTTCCAGAGTCAGTTGACGGGTAAAATGATGGAGAATATATTGATAAATGGTATTCAACCGTTCGGCTTCGGTCTTACTATAATGAAATGTCAAGGCCTCGCTACAGATGGGTTTGGTTTGTTTAGATTCTGCAATTGTTTCCAGGATCTGGAGTAGCAAAATAATGCGCTCACTGTTTTTGGCATCTACGAGTTGCCTCATGAGTTTGCAAACCGCGTCCCGGGATTGGTTTTTAATTCGGATACCCATTTTTGCTTTCTGAAATAAACCAACGAGCGACTTGTTTTCCGGAAGATTGAAAAACGACGTTCCGAAACAATCCGGAAGAAAATGAATGATGATCGCCTCCACCTTCAGTTTCGAACCCTTCTCCAGAAATTTTTCATCACAGTGCCACAAGTGGGGCAGATTGGAACCCACCAGGATCAGGTCATTGTTTTTAAAGTGGTGGATGCTGTCACCGATGAACTGCCTGCCGGAAGCTTCGATGATATAAACCAGTTCGAGTTCCGGATGGTAATGCCATTTATTGTAGAAATGGGAGACCACATCGTAGCGAACACTGAAGGAGTGTTCGTCTTCTTTTGGAATTTTCAGCAGATGAGGTTTCATTGATAATCCTAGATATAAATATATTATGTATTTTTTACACTTATAGTATTCTTATATATATAGGAACTGAGCTATCAAATATAGGTTAAAATAGTACAAGAATTGGCCAATTGCGAGCCAAAGGTTGGGGTTCGCAACTTCTACTTTTGAAAAAATATTTCAAAGCATTTATATGGAAAATAAATTCATCCTGGGCCTGCACGAGGCAGGCATCGACGATATTGAAAGAGTAGGGGGCAAGAATGCTTCCCTTGGGGAGATGATACAACACCTGACCCGACTGGGTATACGGATCCCTGCGGGATTTATCATCACCGTAGAAGCATATCAGTCTTTTATTTCCTATAACCAGCTGGCCGATAAAATCAATTCACTTTTGGCGGAGATAGATTATGAAAACATAGAATCCTTGAGAAGGGCCGGATTGCAGATCCGAAACATGATTCGCAATACCAAATTTCCTCCTGATATCAGCCGGATGATCATCGATGCCTATTTTAAGCTATCGTCTGAATATGGCCAGGAAATTACGGATGTGGCTGTCCGCTCCTCAGCTACTGCGGAGGATTTGCCGGATGCCAGTTTTGCCGGTCAGCAGGAAACATACCTAAATGTAAGAGGACCGGCTGCCATCATGGATTCCGTCCGCAATTGTTTTGCCTCTCTGTTCACAGACCGGGCAATCAGTTACCGGCAGAATTTTGGTTTCGACCATTTTGCCATCGGCATCTCGGTGTGCATCCAAAAAATGGTACGCTCGGATCTGGGCAGTTCCGGGGTGGCTTTTTCGCTGGATACCGAATCCGGATTTAAGGATGCGGTTGTGATCAACGGAATATTTGGCCTGGGTGAGTTGATTGTACAGGGAAGTATTTCGCCCGATGAATTCATTGTATTTAAACCGGCCTTAAAGGGAAATTTCATTCCCATCATTGAAAAAAAACTGGGCCGAAAGGATCAGATGATGGTCTACGGAGACGATCCCGATGAAAGGGTAAAAATTATTCCGGTGGAGAAGTCCCTGCAAAATAGGTTCTGCCTGGATGAAGAGAAAATAATGCAACTGGCCAGATGGGTCACGATCATCGAAACATATTACACAGATCTGAAAGGTCGCTGGTGCCCCATGGATGTAGAGTGGGCAGTGGACGGTATCTCCCACGAACTTTTTATCGTGCAGGCAAGACCGGAGACCATTCACTCCCGCAAAGACCATAAAAAACTGACCGAATATATGATGTGTCCCCATCAGCAGGAACCCATCCTAAAAGGGATCGCCGTAGGCGACCAGATCGGAAGCGGGCGGGTGAAAATCATGTATTCGCTGGATAAAAGACTCACCGACGGCAATGAATTTAAAGCCGGGGACGTGCTGGTAACCGATATGACCGATCCGGATTGGGAGCCCATCATGAAAAAAGCATCCGCCATCATTACCAACAAAGGGGGACGGACCTGCCATGCAGCCATCATTGCCCGGGAGATGGGCGTACCGGCGATTGTCGGTTGCCAGAAAGCTACCACCCTGTTAACAGATGGAATGGAGGTAACGGCCAGCTGCAGCGAAGGCGATGAAGGATTTCTATACGCAGGGAAACTCCCTTTTGACATCATCGAAACCAGGCTGGATGAATTGCCCCGTATTAAAAGCAAACTGATGCTCAACGTGGCTTCCCCCTCCCTGGCATTCCGGTTCTCCAACATTCCCAATGCAGGGGTGGGCCTGGCCAGGGAAGAATTTATCATCAACAACTATATCGGTATTCATCCCCTGGCGCTGCTCAAACACAAAGAGCTGGGAGATGAACTACTGTCCGCCCATATTAAATCGGCCATCCGGGGTTTTGAAAATGAAGAAGAATTTTTTATTCAGAAACTTTCATACGGTGTTGCCAAAATAGCCGCCGCCTTTTTCCCCCATACGGTGATCGTACGCTTTTCAGATTTTAAAACCAATGAATACCGCAACCTGGTCGGGGGCAGCCATTTCGAACCGGTGGAAGAAAATCCCATGATCGGCTGGCGTGGCGCATCCCGGTACTATTCAGATTCCTATCGGGAGGCATTTTCCATGGAATGCAAAGCAATTGCACGTGTCCGTGAAAAAATGGGACTGACCAATGTTGCTGTGATGATTCCATTTTGTCGCACGGTGGGAGAATTGGTAAAGGTCACACGCATCCTTTCTGAAAACGGGCTTGAGAAAGGAAAAAATGGACTGGAGCTCTATCTCATGGCAGAAATCCCTTCGAATATTCTGATGGCCAAAGAATTTGCCGCCCATATCACCGGTTTTTCCATAGGATCCAATGATCTTACCCAGCTTACCCTTGGATTGGACCGGGATTCGGCACTCGTTGCTCATTTATATGATGAGCGCAATGAGGCCGTAAAACGTATGCTGAAAATGTTGATCCGTCAGGCAAAACTGTCGGGCGTCAAAGTAGGAATTTGCGGACAGGGTCCTTCCGATCATTCTGATTTTGCACAGTTTCTTGTAGAAGAGGGCATCGATTCTATTTCGGTCACACCCGATTCGGTCATCAAAACCATCCGGGCGATTCATGCCATTGAAAATAAAATGGAAGCCTTTATGCCGGAAGAAAATTATGCATAAGTGAAAATCAACCGTAGCATATTGACCCTGGAGGAATTCAGGAAACAGGAACTTCGCTTTCTTCCCCAGGCCACCGGTGAATTGAGTAATTTACTCAGGGATATTGCCCTGGCAGCAAAGCGGGTAAACGTGGAAGTGAACCGGGCCGGACTGGCCGATCTTCTGGGGGAAACCGGAAAAATAAATGTGCAGGGAGAGGGTGTCCGACAACTGGATGAATGGGCCAACGCCGCTTTCATGACCGCGCTGCAACGTGGTGTCAGTTGTGCCGGTATCGCGTCCGAGGAATTAGAAGATTTTTTGAGCTTCGATGAGGAGATTTGCAATCAATCCAAATACGTGGTGGTCCTGGATCCACTGGACGGAAGCAGCAACATTGATGTGAATATTTCAATCGGAACCATCTTTGGCGTCTATCGGCGCACGACGGAAAAAGGCTCCCCCTGTCAGCTAACCGATTTTCTACAGAAGGGGAGCCATCTGGTGGCGGCCGGATATATTATCTATGGACCTTCCACGATGTTGGTCTATGCTACACGGCGGGGCGTACATGGATTTACCCTGGATCCTTCTATGGGAGAATTTACACTCAGTCATCCCGATATCCAGTGCCCCCCGAAAGGCAGGATTTATTCGGTTAACCAAGGGAATGAAGCGGGCTACAATGAACAGGTAAACCGTTTTATACGGGGTTGCCAGCAAAAATCCAGTCAAGAAGAAGGACCTTATTCCCTTCGGTATACAGGCAGTATGGTCGCCGATCTTCACCGAAACTTGCTCAAGGGCGGTATCTTTTTATATCCCGCTATCCCGTCCTTTCCCAATGGAAAACTCAGGCTGGTTTACGAATGCAACCCCTTTGCGTTCATCCTGGAAATGGCCCGAGGAAGGGCCACAGATGGTTTCAACAACATCCTGGATCTTACCCCGGGGTGCCTACATCAGCGGGTAGCCTTCTTTGCCGGTAGCCGCGAAATGATGAATTCTTTCGCAAAAAACTAATCAAATTCTTATTGGATTACGTTACGTATTCCAAATTCCCTACTTTTGAGTATACTAACAATTTGTTTACCCATTAAATAATTCTGTTTATGGCAAAGGCAGCAAAGAAAGCAGCAAAAAAACCCGCAAAGAAAACAGCTAAAAAAGCAGCTAAAAAAGCGGCAAAAAAACCAGCAAAAAAAGCAGCGAAAAAGGCAGCAAAAAAAGCCGCTCCGAAAAAAGCTGCTAAGAAAAAAACTGCACGCAAACCCAATGCGGCATTTATGACTCCTCTTACACTCAGCGATTCTCTGGCCAAAGTGGTTGGTAGCAAACCATTGCCCAGAACCGAAATCGTAAAGAAGATTTGGGTGTATATCAAAAAGAATGGTTTGCAGGACGCTAAGAACAGACGCATGATCAATGCGGATGCAGCTCTGAAACCTATTTTTGGAAAGGATCAGATTTCCATGTTTGAAATGGCTGGTGCCCTGAACAAACATGTAAAATAATTGACCCCTTCCTAGGCGGTCAACGAATTTTTCCAGATAGTCGGGTGAACGGACGGGCTTCCTATCGTTTTAGGACAGTCTCCATCCAGAAGGGTGTGTATTGCATAACCAGGACTTCATTTTAGCATCCGGTGCTTCAGCCCTTGAATGCCTGGGAAGCAGATGATCCTTGTTCTTCCGGGTACTCCAATTGATTCATCCCGCCAGCAATGACAACGCGAATCATTGATACGCATATTCATACCTGGGATTTTGGCCGCGCCGAATATCTCTGGTTGGAAGGAGATCAGACGATCCTTCATCGCCGTTATTTAATAGATGAACTAAATCCCCAAATTGCCGGGGCGGGTGTTACCGATGGAGTGATGGTACAGGCGGCCAACAACGGCCAGGACACTGCCCTGATGCTGGAAGCTGCTGAAAACAATGAATGGATAAAAGGCGTTGTCGGCTGGCTGCCCCTGATGGATTCCCGTCTGACGGAAAAATGGATACAGGAAAAATTCAGTGGTAATAAATATCTCAAAGGTATTCGTCACCTGATTCACGACGAAGCAGATCCGAAATGGCTTTTGCAACCATCGGTATTGGAGAGTTTACAGATCGTCGCCCATCATCGCCTGACTTATGATGTCATCGGCGTAACCCAGGACCATCTGAAAACGGCCATGGCAGTGGCTGGAAAAATTCCATCGTTAAAACTGGTCCTGGATCATTTAAACCATCCACCCATCGACGGGCAAATGAAAATGGGCGCCTGGGGAGACCTGATGACCGAAGCTGCGAACTATAAAAATATTCACTGCAAGATTTCAGGACTGGGTACCATTGTAGACAAAGCCACAGGGTGGAGCCCGGATGACGTCAAACCCTATGTGCTTTTTGCACTCCAGTGTTTTGGAACCGATCGTTGTTTTTGCGGTGGCGATTGGCCGGTATCCCTGCTGGCCGGTACATATGAAAAAACCTGGCAGGCCTACCGTCAAATAATCTCAGAAGAATTATCGCCCCCTGACCAGGAAAAAGTCCTTTTTGCCAATGGACGAGATTTTTATGACCTTTTTATCCCTTGACATTTTATGCAGGGATGGAGTCACCACACTTACCAGCGGGGTGGTCCCGACAAGGTCCGAGATCGGGAATAAAAAGTAAAACCAACGCAGGGTGAATGCCCGGAGTTCACTATCTTATTGTCGGAGGATGACCCCTGTTTGAAAAACTTGAACACCGGATCCAGACTTTACATTTTCTAACTGCTGATCAAAGAACCATTGTGCATGGCTGATATGTTCCACGCCATACTGAATAAACTCAAACACCGCGCGGAACAACCGGCATCCTTTAAAGCATTGATAAAATGGGCACTCCGCCTGGCAGCCCCTTATCGCAGATGGGTCTTCATCATACTGGCTTCGATGTTGGTAGAAGCGGTCATGAGTGTGGCAACACCCTGGCCCCTGAAGATTATCATCGACGATGTGGTAGCTCATCACCGCTTACCCTCCTGGCTTCATTGGGCAAACTCCTTTCTGCCTGCTCAAAGTAAAATGGCGATGGCGGCCCTGGTCGCATCGGGTTTTGTGCTCATCAATCTAATCGGATCCGTGGCCGGTTATATCACCAGCTACTACAATGAGAATGTGGCACAACATATCGCCAACGACCTGCGCAAAAAGATATATCACCACCTGCAGCATCTTTCCCTTTCCTACTACGATTCCCATCAGACCGGTAAACTGCTCAGCACCATCACCGCCGATGTTTCCACGATACAAGATTTTGCTTCTTCCACCCTGTTGACCATCCTGGTCGACGCCATGACGATTTTTGGGATGCTGATCCTGATGTTTTATCTGGATGCAGGATTTACCCTGGCAGCCATTGCGGTGACACCTTTTTTATTGTTGTTTGTCGTGCGGTTTAAGAAAGTGATGAAAAAAGCAACCCGTGAAGTACGATTGGATCAGAGCAATATGTTAACCATCTTGCAACAGGGTCTGGAATCGATCCGGGCTGTAAATGCTTTTGGCCGGCAGGATTTTGAAGAAGACAAATTAGAACAGATCAGCCGGGAAACCATGGATGCAGCGTTGAAGGCAAGACGGGTCAAATCCATCCTCTCTCCGGTAGTCACCGTCACCGTTTCCCTTTGCATTGCCCTGGTGCTTTGGCGCGGAACGGACTTGATTTTTGCCAAAGTCATGACCGTGGGAGCCCTGACTGTATTTCTATGGTACATGAATAAATTTTTCAGTCCCGTGCAGGATCTGGCGAAAATGACCAGTACGATCGCCCAGGCCACCATTGCCCTGGAACGAATACAAGCCATCCTCGATACCGAACCCGTCATCCTGTTCTCTCGCGGACTCAATCCAGGTAAACTCAAAGGCGATATTCTGTTTGATCATGTCTTCTTTTCCTATAATCCGGAAACGCTAGTTCTCAACGACATCAATATCCATATCCACCCCGGTCAACGGATCGGCATCTGTGGCCCTACGGGTTGTGGAAAATCGACCATCATCAGTTTGATTGCCCGATTCTACGATCCTACCCAGGGTAGGGTCCTGATTGACGGAATAGATATCAAAGAGTTTCGCTTGGATGGACTGCGGGGACAAATCGGATTTGTATTGCAGGACACTGCTTTATTTTATGGATCTGTTCGTGATAACATCTCCTACGGGAAACCCGAAGCCACGATGGAGGAGATCATCGAAGCAGCCCGGCTTGCCAATGCCCATGAATTTATTTCCTGTATGCCGCGGGGATATGAAACCCTGGTGGGTGAAAGAGGGGTAACCCTTTCCGGCGGTCAGCGCCAAAGACTGGGTATCGCCCGGGCCGTTGTTCGCAACTCGCCGATCCTTATCCTGGATGAACCCACTGCATCCCTGGATACGGAATCTGAAAAAACAGTGATGGAAGCCCTCGAAAATCTCATGCTGGGCAGGACCGTTATCATCATCGCCCACCGGCTCACCACGATCCGCGATGCAGACAAGATCATTGTATTGCATAAGGGAGTTGTCATGGAAGACGGCACCCATGAGGAATTGATGGCCCGCGGGAAAATATATACCGAGATGTATAAAGTGCAGGCCTGGTCGGAACATTCTTCCCGGGAAGCCATGAAGTCGACCATACTTCCCAAAGATCTTTGTTGAGGAGGCTGTTGAAAAGCAGTAGCAGACCCGGGGCCGCCTATATTGCCTTTGCATGCCGGTCTTGCGGCACTATAAAAAGAACGACAGAACAAAAGCCGCCACCGTGCCCGCCATGCCATACATGAATAAGGTGTAAGAAATGCGCAGCAGGCGAAATTTCCGGCCCAGATTTTTCCCTTGTGAATAAATATCGCGGATCAGATTGCCGTATAGAAATTCGTCGTCATCCATCATCTTGCGCATGCCCAGTTCAAAGTCAGCCAAGGGCATTTTAAAAAAATTCCCGAAAAATAAAAGATCGACCGTTTTGTTGTCCACTTCTTCCTGGGTAAAGACACCCTTCATCACGCCCGGCCGGGTGGCCAGCACAGAGTAGATAATCGTGGCGACATTTACGGACATCAATAAAACGGTCGGAATAAAAAGTTTTGGGATGAGCACGAATTTACCAATGATCAGTCCGACCCCTACGGAGATAAGGATGGAATTGACGGAAATCATAATGAAGGCTTTGTTGTCAGCCATCACGCTCAGATTCAGGTGATTTGAGGAAGAATTTCTAAAAACGGTTTCCACTCCACTGAGATGATGCCGGGATTTATGTTTCCAGGCCGGGTGTTGCGCAAAGGATTCATTCGGGTTGCCCCTTTGTTTTTGAAGAGACTTTTCCTGTTGTCTTCGCGTCAAAGCGAGCAGGTTTTCGGATTTGGATTTATTGAACTGTTGCTGACCGTATTCGGTATTAAATTGATGGCCTGAAAGAAAGGAAAGGGAAAGGGCCCGCCAGTCATTGCCAAGGAATTTTTTGCCGCTTAATGCTTCGATCTCCTTTCTTCGGAGTTTGTCATATTCCAAAAAGTTTTCAGATCCGTAGTAAGAAAACACCGCATCACAGAAAATCTTTTCATTTTGAGAGAAGGGCGGCTGAGGAAGGTGGGTAGCCAAGAGACACAGTTTTATTTCCTGAATGATATCAGGTTCGACCGGGATGTTTTTGAGAAATTCTTCTATCGTCGCCGTGCGGACGATTTCCCGGTTTTTTGTGCCTGTATGCATCATCTCCAGGTCATATAACCAGGCGGCAACACAGACGATGAAATCGTTTCTGCCGTCCAGCTGGTAGTGGGCGCTGAATTGCCGGGTAGATTCCACCAAACGGATCGTATGAGCCAGGTTGTGAAAAAACAATCGGTGATCGGTTTTGGTCAGGTATAGCCGAGTAGCCAGGTCAGCAATTTTTTTTAAGGGTTCCTGATAATCCATAATGGGTCAATCTAAAAATCAGCTTATCCGATGTTTGCAAAATGTAGGCCTTTTCTTTTTCTTTTCCAATTCTAGCAATATTTAATGTATCTTAATTATCGCTAGAATCCGGCGAGGATGTTTGTTTGAATGATCCCAATATTTTAACATGAAAAAGGTTTTCTTCAGCCTGACGATTACATTTATTTCTTGCACAGCGATATCTCAAAACAATCCTGCAAATTCAGCCGGCATAAAAAATTCCCTGGCCCGTCCCCGACTGGTGATCGGCATTGTGGTGGATCAGATGCGATGGGATTATTTATACCGGTTTTATGACCGCTATGCCGAAGACGGGGGTTTCAAAACTTTACTGGCGCAGGGATTTTCCTGCGAAAACACCCTCATTCCTTATACACCCACGGTAACGGCTTGCGGACATGCCAGCATATATACCGGATCTGTCCCCGCCATACACGGAATTACCGGCAACGACTGGTGGGACTATGATTTTTCCACACAGCAGTATTGTACCGGCGACAACGACATGAAGACCATCGGTAGCAATACGGACGCGGGAAAAATGAGTCCAAAAAATTTACTGGTCACTACGATTGGAGATGAGATGCGGCTTGCCACTAATTTTCGCAGTAAGGTGATCGGTATTGCATTAAAGGACCGGGGAGCAATCCTTCCTGCCGGACACAGTGCCAACGGGGCCTATTGGTACGATGATAAAACCGGTGACTGGATCAGCTCTTCTTATTACATGAATGATTTACCGGGCTGGCTCAAAGACCTCAATGCAAAAAAAACAACGGATCAGTATTATGCAAAGGATTGGAATACTTTGTTTCCCATTGACACCTATGTCCAGAGCGCGCCAAGCGGTGAAGCGTATGAATTCAGACCACTCGGCAAAAGTTTTCCTTATTCCTTAAGCCAGTTTATCGGGAAAAATTATGGGATTCTTCCAGTTACACCTTATGGCAACACGTCGACCTTGGAAGTAGCCAAAGCAGCCATCATCGGAGAACAGCTCGGAGTCGATGAGTTCACAGATTTACTAGCCATCAGTTTATCAACACCCGATTATGTAGGTCATACCTTCGGTCCCACTTCGGTGGAAGCAGAAGATATTTTTTTACGGCTCGACCGGGACCTGGGAGATTTTCTGCGGTTCCTGGATAAACAAGTGGGCAAAGGACAATATGTCGTATTCCTAACAGCCGATCATGGTGTGGATCAGGTTCCGGCATTTCTGAGAACCCATAAGATCCCTGCCAGTAGTGTGAATTCAACGGCCATGGAAGATCAGTTAAGGTCCCTACTCAAAGATAAATTCAAGGGTGACAACCTGGTGATCGGGATCATGAATTACCAGGTTTACCTGGACCGCAACAAAATCGTGGATGACAAACTCAATCGGGATGCAGTTTTTAAGGAAACCATTGGATATCTTTTAAAGCAACCTGGAATTTCAAGAGCTTTCCCACTGGATCAACTGAGTGAAACCACCCTAAACAACGATATAAAAATGGCGCTCGCCAACGGAGACTATCCTCCCAGAAGCGGAGACATTCAAATGCTCTATCAACCCCAGTGGATCGACGGTTTTGAAACCCGGGGCACTACCCATGGGGTTTGGAATCCCTATGACGCGCATATCCCGCTGATATGGTACGGTTGGAATATTACACCTGGTAAAACAAACAGAAAAATATCCATGGCCGATATTGCTCCTACGATTGCCTCCTTGTTGCATGTTCAAATGCCCAGCGGTTCCATTGGACAACCTATTGATGAAGCGATCAAATGATAATTGGATATAAAACTACTTGCATGAAATGGTTGGTGAGCCTAGGTATTATATATTTTCTTACGATTTTCCATCCCGGCTTCAGCCAGTCTTCCTTTGCAAATAGAGAAGCTTACCTGGATGATACCTCCTGTATCCAGGCTGTGCTGGTAACCAATATGGGCCGGGTTTTCAGCCACTCAAAACATGGCGATATCTCTTACGGACATTTTATCACCTTACTGCCAGACGGAAAAAAAATAGATGATAATATTTTGCTTGAAATCCGGGGTCATTTCAGACAGGGCTATTGTTTTGTACCACCTTTGAAACTGAAGTTCAACTACAAGGATTCCGCTGTTTTGTGTTACTTGAAATCCCTGAAGATGGTCAGTGAATGCAAAGTCACGGCCGAGAACGACCAGAATTTACTCAAGGAATACCTGATTTATAAGATGTATAACCTGTTCACCAGCCGGAGCTTTCATGACCGGCTACTCTACCTGACGTTTGAAGACAGCGCAGGCAAAAAAAAGCCGATTACAGAACATGCTTTTTTTCTGGAAGATATCTCCGACGTGGCTAGACGCAATAACTGTTTGCAATGGAAGGAGAAAAACTTTAATACGGAAATGACCGACCGAAAACAAATGACGCTTGTAGCCCTCTTTGAATTTATGATCGGAAATACCGACTGGGCAGTTTCTGTCAACCACAATACACGACTGATTGTCTTGAGCCAGGACACCTTTTCAAAGCCGTTCGTAGTGCCTTATGACTTTGACTATTCGGGGCTGATCAATACAGAGTATGCAGCACCAGACGAGAAACTTGAAATTGAAAATGTTACCCAACGCCTTTACCGGGGTTTTGCCAGAACTATGCCGGAACTAGAGGAAGAACTGGATACCTTTCGGCTCTTGAAAAAAGACATCTATGCCCTGATCAATAATTTTTCTTTGTTGACCCAAAAAAACAAAGAAGCCATGATTGCTTACTTAGACGGCTTTTATGAGGTAATTAACAATAAGAAAATGGTGAAAAACTTATTCATAGACAATGTGAGAAAAGAATAGACGTAGAAAAAATGTAAAAGCTTCGTTAACATTCTCCTTACTCCTTCACTCACTGGCGGATGGTCCGCTTTTACCAATCGACAACAAAAGACAGGCAACCCATCTGCTTTCCGCGCCGTAACCATTCTGGAAGGTAATTTGACTTCAATTATTTTTAAACATCTTCTGCAGATAGGCAATTCTTTACACGAATTCATTTACGGGTTTTTAATCTGATTTATTCATCCTATAAAACGATGTATTATGCGCAAAGCCATTCCATCAGGAAGTATTTTTTTATTCCTTTCCATGGCCCTGTTTTTCATTTTCTCCTGCAGTAAAGAAATGTCAGCCCCCAGTGCTTCGGCTACCAACAACTCAACCGCTTCTTCCACGTCGGCATTCATTGCTGTAGCGGCCGATTCAACGGGTGCCGATTCGGTTTATATCCTGCAATCCTGTGCCCGCGGATTTTTCCGAGACAGTGTGGCGGCTTCTGCTTTGCCGGATTCAACTACCAGTTATCTGAACGCCCATTATCCTGCTTATACTTTCCAAAAAGCGTTTGTAATCAAGGACAGTTCAGGTAACGTAGGGGGTTATGTGGTAATCATAAACTACAATGGAAAGCCTGTCGGTTTATTGTTTGATGCCGCCGGGAATTTCCAACAGGTCCTGGAGCAACGCGATCGCGACGATCTGGACGGAGATGGCCATCAACGTGGCAGGCATTTCTCTAACCGGGACGGCAGACACCGGGATACAGTTTCCATTGGCAACCTGCCTACCGCCATTGGTTCCTATTTCAATTC
>Ga0206938_1068_pt1 | contig 29287 bp, 27 predicted proteins | sample Alteio_BWOrgHeat_12_FD_152918 | JGI IMG/M metagenome (GOLD analysis project Ga0206938, IMG submission 152918) | Enriched cells from forest soil in Barre Woods Harvard Forest LTER site, Petersham, Massachusetts, United States -... | ecosystem: Environmental > Terrestrial > Soil > Temperate forest >... | reverse complement strand
GAATCAGACGAAAAGCTAAAGCTGTCCCGGCAAAAGGAGCTGGAGTTTATGCAGAAGGAAAACGCGTTGAAACAGCGCGAAGAAGAGCTGGAACTCTCCGTACAACGCAAATTGCAGGAGCAGCGCAGCGAACTCACCGAAAATATCCGCAAGCAGGAAGCCGAGCGCTTCAACTTAAAAGATACCGAGTACCAGCTAAAGCAAAAGGAACTTGAAAAGCAACTGGAAGACCAGAAAAAGCTGGTTGACGAAATGAAGCGCAAGGCCGAGCAAGGCTCCATGCAATTACAGGGCGAAGCGCAGGAATTGATTTTAGAAGAACTGCTGCGCGACAGTTTCCCGTTCGACCTGATAAGCGAAGTGGGCAAGGGCGTGCGTGGGGCCGATTGCATCCAAACCGTACGCAACAAGTTCGGGCTGGAGTGCGGGCGCATTATTTATGAGAGCAAACGCACCAAGGATTTCGGTGGCGACTGGATAGACAAGCTTAAAAAAGACATGCGGGCTATCGGCGTGGATGTGGCCGTCATCGTGTCGCAATGCTACCCCAAAGGGATGGATTGTTTTGGCGAAAAGGATGGCGTATGGATCTGCTCTTTTGAGGAAGTAAAGGCGGTGGCCTACATCCTGCGGGATGGCATCATCAAGCTGGCCAGCCAGGCCAAGGCACAGGACAACAAAGGCGATAAAATGCACCTGCTGTACGATTACCTCATCAGCAACGAGTTCAGCGAACAATGGAAAGCTATACAGGAAGGCTATATCAGTATGCGGCACTCGATAACCGTTGAGCGCAATGCCATGGAAAAGATGTGGAAAGCCCGCGAAAAGCAACTCGAAAAAGTGCTCCTCAACGCCGCCCATATCAAAGGCTCCATTGAAGGCATTGCCGGCAGCGACATGATTCACCTGGAATTGGGGGACGATGAAGATGCATTATTGCTGGAGTAACGCGCTGTGGTGCCGGTGTTAGGTAACAGTATATAACACCCCTAACACTACCTAACAGCACCTAACAGGGAAAGCGACTTAGTTTCCTGTAAATCAATTTCATAAAGCAAATTCTCCCGGCAGGGACTACCGCAAATAACCCTGCGCCCGGGGTGTCCCGCATGCGGAAAAGCAGGCTTCTTAGCGCCCGGGTTGCTTTTAAATCATATTTCCGGAAAGATGATCCAGCATTGCAATATTGCGCCGCAGGAAGACCAGGAAATGCTTTATCTGAAAAGGAAACAACACGAACGCCCTGAGCTTTTTTAAAATTTTCGAGATCTTCATACAATGTTTTTCTTAGATAGTTAAATTCCTATCGGAATAATAGGATAAAGATAGGCTATTAATTGATGAAAACAAAAAAAATGTGAATTATTTAAAAAATATGGAGCGATGACCAAAAAACATTGTCCCCCGTTACCGCCCCAATTTATCGGGGTGGTCCGCGTTTAAGTAACTAACTATGCAAGCAAGCCTATTCCAGCGGGGATAGCGGGCGGCCTGTCAGCGGGCCACCCCGATTTATCGGGGCGGCAGCAAGGGGAAAGGCATACTATTTCTGGATGCGGGGAACAAGAAGAAAAACGAAGAAGTTTAATATCGAATAATGAACTTCGAATATCGAAGGTCGAAGGTTCAAACTTCATTATTCTAAACCTGCCTGCCGGCAGGCAGGTTGGGCGTTCGGTGTTCGCTATTAATTCCGTTAACTTAAACGCAAGGCGAGAACCTGCCAGTACGGAACGGGCGTGCCACCTACCCCGTTTTCACCCCAAATAAATACCCCACCAGGGCTGTAATACCCATCGCTATAGTGCCCCAAAAGCAGATGCGGATCATGCTTTTGACCATGTTGGAGCCGCCTGCTTTTGCCGCAACTGCACCAGATAAAGCCAGAAATACCGTAGCAAAACCGTATAACAGGTAAACCATACTATGTACCGGTGCAAACAACGAAACAAAAAAGGGTAAAATGCCGCCCGAAATAAAAGATGCGCCTGATGCCATGGCGGCCTGCAGGGGTTTGGGCTCCGTAAATTCGTTAATTCCCAATTCGTCTTTGGCATGCGCCTCCAGGGCATTGTGTTTGGTAAGCTCTTCCGCCACCTGCATGGCCAATTGGCTGTCCAAACCTCTTTTTTCGTATATCTCTGCCAGTTCTTCCAATTCAATTTCGGGCATCGTTTCCAGTTCTTTCTTTTCCCGCCCTAAGTCTGCGGTTTCAATATCCGACTGCGAACTCACCGAAACATATTCACCCGCCGCCATTGACATTGCGCCTGCTACTAATCCGGCCAGGGCAGCCAAAATGACCGGACTCCGGGTATTGCTCGCCGCAGCTACGCCAATGGCTATACTTGTTGTTGAAAGTATCCCGTCGTTTGCGCCCAAAACAGCCGCCCGCAGCCATCCGCTTCTGTTCGAATAATGTTTCTCTAATTCCATTTTATTTTTAGCGTTTTTAACTTTCGCCGCCGCCCCAATAGTGCAAAGGCAACGCTAATTTAAAAGAAATATATTTGAAAAAACACTAGCTTTTTATGACAGTACCTCGCGCCTGAAAAGGAAATCTTATACATTACTAATTCCCACTTTGCAAGCTGCAATGTCGCTCGAAGAAGATTTCTACCTGGGTTTACAATGACACAACGATTTTACTCTGCTATGATGTTTTAATGACCAACAGTAATTTTTCTAATTACGTGATTGCCGCCATCAGCCACGTATACATTTCCAGACGCATCTACCGCCAACCCAGCCGGGTTATTAAAAGTAGCTGTTTTTGCAGGCCCGTTTTGAAAGCCTTGCTGTCCCGTTCCGGCTAATGTTGTAACCTGTCCATTGCTGATCTTCCGGATAGCACTATTCCCGGCATCGACTACATAAATATTCCCCGAAGCATCTAAAGCTACACCAAGCGGGCCGTAGAAAGTTGCCTGACCAACAGCTCCATCAGTGAACCCCTGCTGCCCACTACCGGCAATAGTACTTACGGTTCCATCGGGGCTTATACGCCTGATCATATTAGCGATGCGGTCAGCAACATAAATATTCCCTGAAGCATCTATCGCCGCCCCTGCAGGGCCCTTGAATTCACCCGGTTTACCGTCAAGATATCCTTGAGTTCCATCGCCCGCAAAATTTGATATTGCGTTGTTATTGCTGGTCGTAACTTTCTCAACTTTAAAGAGGGAATTTTCCATTAAATACAAATTGTCGGCATGGTCGACTACGATTCCAGATGTTTCGTCCTGACCACCAGATGAACTTCGTCTTAGAATGACAGTTGACGCAGCTGACTGATCAAATTTTAAAACAGAACCATCGCTTTCTACTGCAAATAAATTACCGGAGGCATCAATTGTTAAACCTTCGATAACACCATATGCAATAGGTGGTGGCGTATAAGTATAATAAGCAAATGCCGAAACATAACCGGAAGGAGTTATTTTTCTTATAATATTGGATGGGATGTCACCTACGAACAGATTCCCGGAGGCATCAATTACCAGTGCAAACGGCTGATTAAACGATGCGGTCGCGCTATTGCCGTCTTGAGAGCCCATTGAACCACTGCCCGCAAATGTTGTAACGGAGTCTGCTTTTTGAGTTGATTTGTTTGGTGGTGTTGGATTAGATTGCTTTTTGCAGGAAAGAAAGGCCGCACAAACACAGTACATAAAAAGGCGAATGAGGGTTTTAGTTTTCATACTATCTAAGTAAGATTTAAGTTAGCTGATTCAATTAAGGTCCGCTGTGAAGTTAAGGAATTTTGGCAGCAAAGCGATAACATTTTTATCTGCACTATTTAAGCTCCGCTACCGCATACGCCCTCGCTTGTGGTCAACGTTTAGGTAACCAACTATGCAAGCAAGCCTACTTCAGCGGGACGGTGGGCGGACCTGTCAGCCAGCTACAAGCCGGGAGGCTTGCTGCAGCGGAAAACACTTATGGTAGCATGAGGGTGCAAGCTTTTTACACGCAGTAAAAAAAGGGTGTTTTCACGGGTTGCAAATTAATTTTTTATTGCCTAATATTACTTTAAATATCCTGGTAATCACCTTATTAGTTTATAATAACGCCTGCAAATCTTATCAACATGCCCTCAAGAGACGAAATAATCAAGATACTGAAGTCGCCGCCGTCAAACCTGACGGATGAAATTTCGAAAAAAATAGCGGATCAAATATTAAATATACCGGGAATTGTCGATGTAGGCGAAATAGATCCTCCCGGCGCCTATTTTCAGATTGGCAAGCCGGTTAAAGGAAGGCTCCCTCATTACGTGCCGATCAATTGGGAGGAAGCTGTTCTTCAACCGGAAGGAGAAATCGATATACCGGGAACGTTCATGATCATCGGGACGCCTGAAATTAATAAACAGGTCCGGTTTAACTTAAAACTCCATAATACTGTGTTGAATAGCATTTATAAAACAAAATCTGCCGAAAAAATGGTGATTAACCTTAACGCTTCTATAAAACCAAAATAAAAAATGCACGTAAGCCCTGGCCACCCCGAAATTAAGCCGATGCTGAAATTGAAAACACTTTCAGAACGGAAACTGCTTTATTCTGATAAGATGAGTGAGATTTTGCGGCAACTGGTGCTGGCCGGCGTTGCAGCGTCGTGGCTTTTTTTGTATAATGATAAAAAGGGCAGCTTTTCATCCGAGTGGATTTATCCGCTGGCGTTTTTTTTGTTGGCCATTACGCTCGACCTGCTGCAGTACGTGCGCGCTACGTTTATATTCGATTCCGAATACCATAAGATCCTCGATACCCATCCCATTAGCGAATTACAGGATGAATCAAAAACTTACCCGGTTAGCGATAAGGTTTACAAAGTATCCAACCGGTATTTTAAAGCAAAAATCATTACTTCGCTGCTTGCCTTCGCGGTACTTATTGCGATGATTGCTTTTAAAGTGGCTACCACTAAAAATTAGCATCAAGCCCCCCCTGCACGGCTGTCCGGGTTTACAAATCTCCCTTCAAGCGCGAGTCTGATGCGAAAGCCAAAAGCGCAAAGGCGACTCGTGCTCCGCTGACAGGTAGCCCTATTTGCAACTTCGGACAGCGGTACATACACAGCCGGAGTTAGCTATTTCTCCACCCTTCGCTTAAACCCTTCATTAACAGCGGCAAAATTTGCTTTTTATCGTATAAAAAATTAATTTGCTTCGTGTTTACAAAATCAAACCTCATTAAGGCTTCCCTGATCGGCCTGTTTCAAATTGTTTGTTTAACAATATTATTTGCCTGTTGCCACAGTTATATCAAAGATATTATCTCTGAAAATCAAATAAAAAGAGAGGCCGACCTGAGCCCGGTAAAAAATGATGTGGGCTTAACAAAAATTGATTGGGCACAGGTAAAAGAGTCGAAACCCGAACACGTAATTGGCGGCGTATATTTAGACCGCATCCAGGATTTTGACATCCTGCACTCCAGGTGGAGCTATGAATTTTATGCCTGGTTTAGATGGAACCCCAGGAAAATCAATTTTATCAATTTAAAGGATTCGGTAAAAGGGGCAATAAACGCCGAAAATGCACCGGTACGAATTTTGAATGGATCCATTGAACATATAGCAACCCATTCATTTTATATAAACAGCGCAGGCGACTCAGCCTACGTTTTATTTCGAATCACGGGATCAAGTACTAAATTGTTTGACATATCGGAATATCCGCTCGACAATTACCTGTTAATGATACAATTAGAAAGTGTGAGTTACGATGTGCACCAGGTTGCCTTTGTGCCTGATAGTGCTAATTCGAATGTCAGCACCCGGGTTTCTGTTAATGGTTTTGAGGTAGACAAAAACTTTATACTTTCCAAACCTCACACCTTAAGATCGTCACTGGGCGACCCGCGCAAAATTCAGAGTGAGCGTAATACACATTCCCAATTAAGGTTTGCGCTGTTTATAAAAAGGGGCGGCATAAGCATTTACCTTAAAGTATTTGTTACACTTTATATAGCGGCGCTGTTAGGTTTCTTGTCGTTTTTTGCTGCCGACAGCGACAAAATAAGGGTGATAGTGGGCAGCCTGTTTTTTGCTGCCGCCACGCTGAACATCATCATATCAAGGATCCCTTCAACAAGCGGCATTTCTGTAGCCGAAATTGTAAATGATATCAGCCTGGTGACCATATTATTGATTGCCGGAAGGGAAACATTTATGAAATACGTATTCAGGCACAACCCTCAATTAAATACATTAAACAAATGGATCACCTTTGTGGTAACGTTCATCTTTTACGTGAGTATTAATGTTTCAATCCCTGTCATTTGCCTTAACTCTTTGGGATAGACCCGCCAGTTCATTGTCTTTCACTTGAACTTCTTTTGTTTTTAGCGTCCCGCTCAAAACAAAAACCTATTGCACTAAAAAACAAACAATCAATCTGAATAAGCTGGTCGATACCGGTATAATTGGAGGCGCTTGAATAAATATAATCTTCGGCAAAGTAAACCGGCTGTGCCATACCGGTTTACGGGCAAATTCAATTCCGCCGCCTTACTATTGCGCGCTGTAAGTAGTCAGGAAAGAGCCACTTGTAACAGTGCAGGTATTGTTGGCGGTCAGATCAGTTCCGTGAAATTCGAACGTTCCCGCAACCGTAGTACTGGTAAATGAGGTGATGGTAATATTACCTGAATCGCTCACATATGAGGCCGACGAACCTATGTTAAAAATGGCTGCCGCAGCCCCGGTTGACAAGTCGAAACTGCCCACCTTAACGTTGGCGGGAATAGCAATATAAAGCGTAGTGCTGCCTACATAAGTGCCGATGATCTGCAAGCCTCCGCTTTTGTACACTGTGGTAATGGTGGACGTGCTATACGTCGTTCCATTAAATTTAAACGCGATGTTGTTGTTTACAGTAGGCTTATTTGCGCTTTTTTTACAGGAATTTAAGGCAAAAGCGAATAATGCCAGGACTAAAAATGTCCATTTTAATGATTTCATAACTTTAGGTTTTGGTGCAAGTTAACAAAAAACGACAGCGTTGCACAATCTTTACCCGAAAAATAACTTACCGGAGCTGCTATTTCATTCAAAAACATTCCCTGTCGGCAGGCGTATCCGGCATTTCCCATTCAAACAGCTTTTTTACAAAAGTCCCGCATTTCTGAATTTTTTTTCAGATAAACTTGCGTGATGAAAAAAATCGGGGAATTGACTTTGTTCAGGGCATTCCGGAGCACAAATTACACGCTTTATTTTATTGGCAGGTCAGTTTCCCAGTTTGGCACATGGATGCAGCGCACAGCGGTAATATGGGTGGTGTACTCCATCACGCATTCCGCCTTGTTATTGGGTATTACCATCTTTGCCGAGCAGTTCCCTTCGTTTTTATTTTCCATTTTCGGCGGCGTTGCAGCCGATCGCTACGACAGGTACAAGGTTATCAAAATCACCCAGATCACCTCTATGGCCCAGGCCATGTTGCTGGCCGTTTTGGTATTCACCGGCCATACCGTGGTATGGGCCATCCTTTTACTAAGTGCAATTTTAGGCATCATTAACGCCTTCGACGTACCCGCCCGGCAAGCCCTGGTACATGAAGTTGTTGCAGACCCGGCCGATCTGCCAAATGCTTTATCTCTTACTATCGCCATGGCAAGCCTTGCACAGTTGCTGGGGCCGGCGTTATCCGGTATCGTTTTAAATGCGTTTGGCGCAGCGGTGTGTTTTTTGATTAACGCCGCAAGTTTTGGAGGGGTTATCATTTCGCTGCTCCTGATGAAATTACCGGCCCATCAGCCAAAAACATCAAACAAAAAAGTTATAACTGAGCTTGCCGAAGGGTTTAGCTACCTTAAAAAAGCGCCGGACATTGGTTTGATTATATTAATGCTTGCCGCTGTCAGTTTACTGGTGCTGCCTTATAATACAGTTTTGCCGGTATTTGCCAAGGTGGTTTTTAAAGGCAACGCTGCAACTTTTGGCTACATTACCAGTTTTATTGGCGTAGGCGCTGTAATAGGCACTATTTTTTTGGCGTCGAGCAAACCCGGCGCACCTTTAAAAAGGATACTGTTTTTAAGCACTATAGTTATGGGTGTAGGGTTGATCGGTTTTTCGCAGGTAAAGAATTTTCCGGCGGCCATGTTTTTTGCGGTGATAACCGGTTTTGGTTCAGTTGCGCAATTTACGGTTTGTAGTATCTTTGTTCAATCCCAATCGTCGCCCGAAATGCGGGGACGTGCCATCAGCATTTTGTTAATGGCTATATTTGGTATGCTGCCACTTGGCAGCCTTTTGGTAGGCGCTGTATCGCAGCATATTGGCGCGCCTGCAACGGTTTTGTACGAGGGGATTATTGCGCTTTTGATAGCTTTGATCTTCGCAAAATTTCTGACGAAGAGAAAGATAAGTGTCGTTTAAAGTCTCCCCAGGATCTTTGGTAGGGACCCGCATTTCCGGAAAATATACTTTTCTGGTCTTATTGTGTCGTATAATTTGTTTGGAAAGTGCCGCTGGTTACGGTGCCGGTATTGCTGCCAAAAGTATTGGGCCCGCTAAACTGGAACGTACCTGCCACTGTTGTGCCGGTAAATGAAGTGATCGTTATATTTCCCGAATCTCCAAAGAACTCTACGGTTGGCCCTGCATCAAATTTCCCCCAGCCAGCCCCGGTAGCAATGTCGAAACTGCCCAACTTAACAGTTGGTTCGATTAGAAGGTGAATAACTGTAGTGTTGTTAAAAGCGCCGATGATCTGCAAAGCCCCCGAACTGTATGTAGCAGTGATGTTTGACGTGGTATACGGCGTTCCGTTAAAATTTAATGCAACAGTATTGGTTACTTTTGGTGTGGTGTTTGCACTTTTTTTACAGGAATTTAATGTAAAAGCCGATAAGGTTAAGGCTAAAAATGCCCATTTTAGTGATTTCATGGTCTTTTGGTTTTGATGCAATGTAGTAAAATATTAAAAGCCTGCGCAAGGTCTGCTTAAAAACAATGTGCCAGGTTGATATACACCATTAATCTTAGACTTTTTGCCCCATGTTTCTCATAACTTAATCTATCTTTGCGCCACAAAATTATTGTCATGGCAAAAGCATCTGAAATTAAAGTAGGTAACATATTACGGTTTAATGGCGAATTGGTAACGGTTACAGAAGTGCTGCACCGCACACCGGGTAAAGGCGGTGCATTCTACCTGGATAAATTCCGTAATATAAAAACTGGCCGGGTTGTAGAGGCCCGTTTAGCTACCGACGAGCAGGTGGAGATTTGCCGTGTTGAAACCAATGATTTCCAATACCTGTACGCCGAAGGCGATTATATGGTGATTATGGATAATACCACTTACGATCAGCATAACATAGCCAAATCATTATTCGGCCCCTCGGCAAAATTCCTGAAGGAAGGCATGAGCGTAATTGTTTCTTTTGAAAGCGAAGAAGCTATTATGGCCCAGGCGCCCAACTTTGTTGAACTGGAAATTACCTACGCCGAGCCTGCTGTTAAAGGCGATACCTCATCCGGCGCACTCAAAGCGGCCACCACAGAGAATGGCGTAGAAATAAAAGTACCTCTTTTTGTAAACCAGGGCGATAAAATTAAAGTAGATACCCGCACCGGCGAATATGTGGAGCGTGTGAAATAAGGGCGTTTAGACTCCGCCTTATGCCAACCCGCCATTACAATGCCGGGTTGCTTAATTTATGGGTTAATTTTCGCAACTTGCCTTACCCATTACCATGATCAAAAACACCGGCATCAATAACTTTTTGCAACTGGATAGCAGTATCCCGGTGGTTGATGTGCGCACCCCTGCCGAATTTGCGCAGGGCCATATCCACGGGGCGCATAATATCCCGCTGTTCAGCAACGAAGAGCGGGTGCAGGTAGGCACCACCTACAAACAGGTGGGTCGCGGGGAAGCTATTTTATTGGGGTTTGATCTCACAGGTTCCAAATGGTCGGGTTTCATCAAACAGGCATTGGAATTGGCGCCTGATAAAAGGATAGCCGTTCATTGCTGGCGCGGCGGTATGCGCAGCGGTGCCATGGCCTGGTGTTTGGATCTCTATGGCTTCGAAGTTTACCTGCTTACGGGCGGCTATAAACACTACCGCCGGAAAACGCTGGATACCTTTGCCGAAAAGTTTAACATACACGTCCTTGGCGGCTTAACCGGCTCGGGCAAAACAAAGGTTTTATATCAGTTACAGGCCCTCGGTGAACAGGTGATAGATTTGGAAGGCCTGGCGCAGCACCAGGGCTCGGCCTTTGGGTCGATGAACCTGATGGAGCAGCCCACCCAGGAACAATTTGAAAACAACCTGGCTGCCCAACTCCGCCTGCTCGACTCTCAACGTCCAGTTTGGGTGGAAGACGAAAGCATTACCATTGGTAAACGATTTATCCCGAATGCTTTATTTCACCAGATGCGCGATGCGCCTCTCACCGTGCTCAAAGTGTCATCCGAAGCAAGGGTTAGTTTTTTGGTGACCGAATACGGCGTACTCGACAAAGATTTCCTGAAAGAATGTACCCAAAAGATCTGGAAACGCCTCGGCCCCGAACAAACCAAAAATGCCATAACCGCTATTGATGAAGACCGCATGGCTGATTTTATCCGCACCGTACTGGTGTATTACGATAAAACCTACCGCAACGGCCTGACTAAACGCGACCAAGCCAAAATTATGGAGATTGAAGGCGATGGCACTGACGCGCTAACAAATGCCAGCCTCATCATCGCGCAGCAAAATAAATTTACAGCCACACCAATTGCGGATTAATGATATTTATAGCGTCTTTAGCAGGTTAGAAAACATGAAAAAAGGAGATTTAAAGCCGGGCCAGTGCGATTCCCCTCCCGATAGCTATCGGGATGAGAGGGGTGGAGGGGTGTGTTAACGAATATATTGGCTAACACACACCGCCACATCACAGGCCAGCGCACCCCCTCTCGAGAGGGGAGCCATGTAACATTAACATTGTCAAGTAATTACAATAATATTAATCGAAATTTTTAGCTTTCTGCTTTACGCATTCAGCTTTTAGCTTTAAAAAATGGATATCGAAAACATAAAGCTCACCCAATACTCGCATGGCGCGGGTTGCGGCTGTAAAATTAGTCCGGCGATATTGGATACCATATTACACAGCCCCATTAAGCATGCGCCCGATGCCCGCTTGTTGGTAGGCAACGATACCCGCGATGATGCCGCCGTGTTCGACCTGGGCAATGGAACCGCACTTATATCCACCACCGATTTTTTTATGCCGATTGTGGATGATGCCTATGATTTTGGCCGGATAGCTTCGGCAAATGCCATTAGTGATGTTTACGCCATGGGTGGCAAACCCGTGCTGGCTATCGCGATACTGGGTTGGCCCATTGATAAAATTCCCGCCGAGGCAGCACAAAAAGTGCTCGAGGGCTCGCGCGCCGTGTGCGCCGAAGCTGGCATTACCTTAGCCGGCGGCCACAGCATTGACTGCCCCGAACCTGTTTTCGGGCTGGCCGTAAATGGCATTGTGCTGGTTGCAAACCTCAAACAAAACGCTACCGCTACCGCCGGCTGCCGTTTGTACCTTACCAAAGCCCTGGGCGTAGGCATATTAAGCACTGCGCAAAAACGCGGCGTTTTAAAACCTGCCGATGCCGCCACAGCCCTGCAAAGTATGTGCATGCTCAACAAAATTGGCGAAGTAATGGGCGGCCTGCCCGAAGTAAAAGCCATGACAGATGTTACCGGCTTCGGCCTGCTGGGCCACCTCGCCGAAATGTGCGAAGGCAGCAACCTGCAGGCAGTGATTGAGTTCGACAAGATCCCAAAAATTGAAGCCGTTGATGAATACCTCGTCCTGGGCTGTATCCCCGGCGGCACCGTGCGGAACTGGAAAAGCTACGGCCACAAAATAGCTGCTATTACCGAGCAGCAAAAAAACATCCTGGCCGACCCGCAAACCAGCGGTGGCATGCTCATCGCCGTTGATACCGATAATCTTGCAGCCTTTGAAGCTTTGCTGCGCGATAACGGCATAGCCGAAAAATGTATTTTACCCATCGGATGGCTGGACGCCAGAACGGCTGAACAACTGGTAAGGGTGGTGTAATTTAAATGCCGCCCTTTTTCTTTTTGAAAATACCATCGAAATGCCTGACATATGAAAGTTCAAAGTCGACGGCTGCCAGGCTGAAATTTTCATTCTGTAAGGTGGATACCGATTTATAATTGATCAGCATCTGCATCGAAACGGCCCAAGCTGGTTTGTGGTACGAGGCCACGCTCCTTGCAAAAGCGGTAGGATAAACCTTTATTTTTCCATCTTTTAACAAATGCGGATCGTTCCCAAAATTTGCGCCTGCTGTTATCATTGCGGATATAAGCCAACGGTCATTAAGCACCCATGAATGAGCGTAGCCACCATTAAAGCCCAATTGCAAATTATTAACAGGTCCGTTGGAGGCTATAAGCATATTATTGTCGGGTATTATTTTATATAGATAAGCGCCTCCGCCTAAAATAAAACTCCCTGCCGACTGAAGCTGCTGTTCGCTTTGTGCAAAAGCGGCTTTTGCCGAGAACTTATCCCCATTAAAAACATACGAACCCTCGGCCCCAACTTGCGAAACCGACAAGCCGGGATAAAGCACTATATCCTGGCCGTTTGTTTTGCTGGTATAAAAACCGTTATATTTTTGAACAAACAGGTCGAGCACAAAGTGCCGGCCATAATTGTGGAGTTGAATGTCCGTCAGCTTTGTTTTCCCGAATGCCGCACCCTTTAATGGTATCAGGCCATAATCATATTCGGCATTGATGATGGTGTTTTTAATGGAAAACCCGATACCGGGATTTAAGGGATAATTAGGCTGATAAGTTTTGCCAACCCCCGACAGCAAAAGCGAATAAGTAGCCACATAACCCCTTACCGACATTTTTTGAGGATAGGGCTTAATGTAAGCGGTGTCTGCACCCGCTGTTTGTGCTAAGGAAGCACCCCCAGTGACAGCAATTAGCACAAACACAAAACAGATAACCTTCATTTGTAATTCTTGATGAATGTTTAAGCTGATCCAAAGTTTTTGCAAAGGTGCATCAGAAAATAACATCAAAAAAACACAAAGCCGCCGAAGCGGGCAAAATTGAGCCGGAAGCGGAATGAAAGAGATTCAAATTCGCTCCGCCACGAGAATTTCGACATTGAGTCTTCAAAATTCCGCATTCGACCTTCCGCATTAAAAAATAAATCCGACATCGAACATCCGAATTCCGAAATCGAACGTCATTCATATCGCAACGCCTCAATCGGATCAAGCCTTGAAGCTTTTTGCGCGGGGTAATAGCCAAAGAAAATACCCGTGATGGCGCATACCACAAAGGAGATCACTACTGATGATTCGGAGATGATGGTGGGCCAGCCAAGGGTTAACGTAACTACCTGGGTTGAAACAATACCCAGCAATACGCCGATGACACCACCGGTAAGGCTGATAAGCACCGCCTCCATCAAAAACTGTAACAAAATATCTTTCCCCCTGGCGCCGATGGACATGCGCAGGCCGATCTCGCGGGTACGTTCCGTAACTGATACGTACATAATGTTCATAATGCCAATACCGCCAATCACCAGGGAGATGCCTGCAATTACGGTCAGTAAAACAGTAAGCAGCCCGCTGGTGGAACTTAAAGTGGCAATCAGTTCTTCCTGGGTGCGGACGGTAAAATCATTATCCTCTGCGTTGGTTAAGCGGTGCGAGGTGCGTAGCACCCTGGTCATTTCATTAACTGCCGAATCGGTAACTGACTCGTTGGCCGCCGAAGCGTAAATATTTGAATAATAGATGGTAGCCAGTATGCGCTTTTGTACCGAAGTGTAAGGCGCTATTAAAATATCATCCTGATCCTGCCCGAAAGCGTTAAAGCCTTTGGGGCTCAATACACCAATAACCTGGAAAGGGATATTCCCAAAACGAATCACCTTGCCAATGGGGCTTTCACCGTTCGGGAAGAGGTTATCGATAACCGTTTGCCCTATCAAACAAACCTTGGCTGATGTTAAAACATCATTATCACTAAAAGCTATACCATCCCGCAGGGTTAATTTACGGATATCCAGGTATTCGGGCGCTACACCTGTCATGGTAGTTGGCCAGTTGAGCGCGCCGTTAATAGCCTGCCCCTTGGCAGAAACCGACGGCGACACTTCTGTAATATATGTCGGGCTAGCCTTTAGGGCAACAATATCCTTAATAGTAAGCGTCTGGAAACTGCTGCCTGCAATTTTTACACCGCCATTTAAATTACTTGCCGGCTGCACGGTGATCATATTGGTACCCATGTTCGACAATTGGTCGTGAATGCTTTGTTTTGACCCCTGCCCTATGGCCACCATCGCAATAACCGAAGCCACACCGATAATTATACCGAGCATAGTTAACAACGCCCGCAGTTTGTTTCGCTGCAGCGCCTTTAAAGCTATCCGTATCAGGTTAATTAAACTCATTATTTGGGGGTCATTGGGTCATCATGTCATTGAGTCATTGGTCATTGGTCATTGGTCATTGGTCATTGGTCATTGGTCATTGGTCATTGGTCATTGGTCATTGGTCATTTTGTTAACCACTTGCACCTCAATATTCATTAAAAAATTCAATAACTAAACTGTTCGCCAACTCACTAATTCACTAATTCACTAATTCACTAATTAATAGTCATCCGTATGCGGCAGGTTTTTCAGCACTTCCGCAGCCGACCGCTTGGCTTCTATTTTTGTATCCTTTTGGATCCTGCCATCGCGCAACTGTATAGTGCGGCTGCTAAAGGAGGCTATGTCAGGCTCATGCGTTACAAATACGATGGTTTTTCCCTGGTTGCCATTCAGTTCCTGCATCAGCGCCATAATCTCGTAAGAGGTACGGCTATCCAGGTTGCCTGTCGCTTCATCCGCCAGTATCATTACCGGCTGGTTAACCAGTGCGCGTGCTATGGCTACCCGCTGCTGCTGCCCGCCCGATAGCTGGCTGGGGGTGTGATCCATCCGCTCCGCCAGCTTTACCGATTCAAGGGCATGCATCGCCCTTTCGCGGCGTTCAACAGCGCTTACTTCTTTGTTGTATAACAAAGGCAACTCCACGTTTTCAAGCGCGGTGGTGCGCGGCAGCAGGTTATACGCCTGGAAAACAAAGCCAATTTTATGGTTCCGCAGCTGGGCCAGCTGATCGCGCGATAAACTTTTTACATCCACCCCATCCAAAAAATAATTACCTATTGAAGGTTTATCCAAACAGCCCAAAATATTCAATAAAGTTGTTTTTCCCGATCCGCTGCTGCCCATAATGGTAACAAACTCGCCGGCCTGCACGTCAAACGAGATTCCCCGCAGCGCATGCACGGTTTCGCTGCCCATTATAAAATCGCGTTTCAGGTCCTTTATCTCCAATATCTTTTTGCTCATCGGGTCTTGCCGCCTCCTGTTGGCCGTTTTGGCATAAAAGGACTACCGCCAACTGATGTAGCTGCTGCTCCGCCTTTTGCCCCGCCGGTAATGCCTACTGCTACCTGGTCATTTTCCGTTAAGCCTGATATTACTTCAACGGCTGTATTGTCGTTCAGCCCTATCTCAATCCTTTTTTGTACCAGTTTGGTACCCTGTAATACCCACACCAACGCTTTCTGTTTGTTTACGCCGGAAGTATCAGCGCGGCTTTTGGCTGTATGCGATACCTGGCTGGCAGCATTATTTCCGGCACCGCCGGACTTTTTTGCTTTGCTTTTTTTGCTGACATGTCCTACAATCTGATAATTCGCCATCAGTGATGAATCCGGTTCAAAAGCAAGCGCTTTAGCGGGAATCAGCAGCGCGTTATTTACTTCTTTCGTGTAGATGATGATGTTGGCCGTCATGCCCGGCTTTAGTTTCATATCATCATTGGGCGCGTTTATAATGGTGGTATAATTAACCACATTTGCCGATACCGTTGGGTGCAGCCGTATTTCGGTCACTTTACCCCCAAACTGGTCGTTAATAAAAGCATCAACCGTAAATGATGCCCTGTTACCTGCTTTCACATCGCCAATATCGGCTTCATCCACATTGGCTTCCACTTCCATTTTAGTTATGTCTTTGGCAATGATAAAGAGCGTCGGCGTACTGAAACTTGCCGCAACGGTTTGCCCGATACTAACGTTTCTGTTTAAAACCACCCCGTCAATCGGCGAATAAATATCCGAATACGATAAATTTTTCTGTGCCAGCCTCACCTGCGCCGCAGCGCTGTTAACGCTGGCTTTGGCCGCGTCGTAGGTGTTTAATGCACTGTCATAGTCTGCTTTACTGATAGCATCGGTTTTAAACAATGTATTTTGCCGTTCGTAATTATTTTTTGCAAAAAGCAGCTGGCTTTGCGCGTTCTGTAAATTCCCTTTATACTGGTCAACAGTAGCCTGCAGCAATGATTTATCCAGCTGCGCCAACAGTTCGCCTTTTTTTACCTTCGAATTAAAATCGACATACAAATACTGGATGATGCCTGATACCTGGGTACCCACAGTAACGGTATCAACGGGTTCAATTTTACCGGTAGCGGTAACACTTTGGGCAATATAACCATAAACCGGTTTTTGCGTTACTACCGTAGCGGGAACTTCTTTTTTATGAAAAAATAACAGCCATATCAATACTATGGCTATCAATACCACCGCAATGATCAGGATTCTTTTTACTATAGGTTTCATGATGGCCCCGCTTTAAAGTTTAATAGGTATCCCCCTGTAAAAATCATAGATCTTCAGGGTAAGTAATTCGTTATATTTTGCCTGGATAAAGGCCTGTTGCGCCTGTATAAAAAGGTTTTTTTGTACCGAATAATCAACAGTATTTATTGCACCCACCTTTAATTGTTCGGTAGCTATGCGGTAACCTTCTTTATTAAAATTATATTGTTCGAGGGCTGCATCATACTGGCTTTTAGCGTTGGTCACATTCAGGTAGGCCCGTTCAACCGTTTGGGATAATGTGATCCGCGTATTTTTTAGGTTGAGACCGGCCTGATCGACATTTATTTTAGCTTCTTCCACCTGGGTTTTAACCACCCTTTTGGTAAAAATGGGGACTGATAATGTAAGACCAAGCTCCTGGTTAAAATTATTATTTAACTGGTACGGCAAACTTCCCTGCCCGGTACTATAGGCGGTGTTAAGCGCCCCCCCGGCTGATAAAGTTGGCTTATAGCCAGCTTTGGCAATATCCACGCCGTATTGCGCAATTTTTACACCCAATTCGCCGCTTTTTACTTCGGGGCGGTTTTGCAGCGCTATTTGTTCCACCGTATGAAAGGCGGTAACCGTGTCTATCGGTACAATGGTATCTGGCTTTACGATGTCAAAATTAACATCACTTGGCAGCAGCAATAACTGCTTTAAAGTAAGAAGATCTCCTTTTTCGGTATTTTTTGCGTTGGTGAGCGTAAACTGGTCGGTTGATTCCTGCGCCTGCAATTGGATGAGCGCATAACGGGCCACCGCGCCGACATTGTATTTCTCCTGTTCCAGTTTTACCTGGCCAGTAGAAGTAGTCACCAGATCCGTATCGTAGACAATATTCTCCTTATCCAGCAAAATAGCCAGGTAGGCCTGGGTAATTTGCAGGGTGATATCGTTTTCCTGCTGTATAATATTAAGGTTGGATGATTCAACCGAAAGGTTGGCCTGCTGGATGGTATTATTGATCAAATTGCCGTTATACAGCGTTACCGAAGAATTTAAACTATATGCCCCCGAAGCGTTAAGCCCCGAACCGCCGCCACCTGTTGTTGAATTATTGCTCCCGGCATTTTGATGGGTAAAATTCTGAGACGCGCTGCCGGTTAAATTGGGCAGCCGGGCTGCCTTTGCCAGTAAATATTGCTGCTGACTGGTCAGCAGCGACAGGCGGAAAGTATTAATCTGAATATTGTTTTTTTTGGCGTAATCAATACATTTAACCAGGTCCCAGTTAATGGTGGTACCCATCAGCGTACTGTCCTGGGCGAAAACATGGCTGAAAAAAGCGAACAAAAAACAGGGGATAAAAAAATATTTTGATCTGATCGGCATAGTTTAAACCCATTCCCGGGAATTGCTTAAAGGTATAAAATGATTGATAAACATTAAACAACTTAAATTGCAAAATGTTTAACCGGGCTGTAAATATTAAACCACAACCAACAAACCATCATCACGAAAAATCGGGAATGAACAACTAAGTCTATAACTAATGGGGAGAAGGAAAATAAAAAAGCTTAAGATTGAATTTACAGAAAAATTCAATCTCAAGTCCTTTGATATTATCCTATGAAAAAAATCGGCGACTAAATAAAAGCAAATACGCTTTGCGCAACACTCCCTAAAACGGGTATTGGTTTTTCTTCGGCGTTGTTCGCGGCGTTTAGGCCGATCACCCACAATACCAAAAACGTAAGTGTTATCACTATTTTTAACAGGTAAACAGTGAAGATACCTGTATATTGAATGAAAGAATGCGATGCCAGGGTCAATCCAAACCAGATAGCCAGGTACGTAAGGTATAAAAACAAGGTTTGCCTTAAATGAAAGGCGCTTAAAGTATTTTTATTGGGTTGATGAAAGCCGAAATAGCCGATAGACCATCCAATAACAAAAAAATAGCTGACCATTCCTGCCGTCCTGCCACCATCCTCAATCCCGAAAAGGTATTTACGCTCCATGTAAAAGATTTTTTATAATAACCACTTTTACGCAACCAGGGTTTCAATTGTTTCTAAAAAAATCAGTTTGTTAAAAAATCAGCATTTTTTTTCAGCGGTTTGAAAAAACTACCGCAGCAGCCAATATTTTTATGCGGTTAATTTATTTTGTATTGATGCAGTGCGCCTTTTACAAAGCCGGTTTGTTGCTTTTCTCATCACATTGTGGAATAACTCTACAATCGAAATAGATTTGAAGTTTTATAAGTGATTGATTACTTGATAGATGTAATATTTTTGATCTTCTGGCATCATTATGCGCCGTGTTGTTGAAATTAATTAAACAAAAAACAAGTAAGATACTATGAAAAAGCTATTTGCAATGCTGATGTTATCAGCTTTCACTTTCGGAACTTTCGCCGCAACGGCTCAAACTGTTATGCAGCAGGATACCACAAAGCATAAAAAATCAAAAAGTGATACCACCAAAAAACCAATGAAAAAGGACACCACCAAACATCTCTAAAAAATAGTCCGCCCTTTCAATAAGGTTTTTTAACAGGCCCTATGAAAAAAAGCTTTTAGATCATTTTTCTAAAAGCTTTTTTTTGTGGAATATACTGTGATCCCGCTTATCACAAAAAAACGTTTATTGTTTGAAGCAGCAATCCTGGCTTTAAAAAACCTCTGCCAAAAGCCATTAGTTGTTGAATATCCCGTTTGTTTTGGCTTGTTAACTTCCATGGTGTTTTTTCTGCTACAGGATTTTTGGTTAGTCTTAAGCAATCCAAATAATTTAGATGTAAAATTTATCCGAAACAATCCAAAGGCCTGTACAACCATTATATTTGGTAAAGGTTAGAGACGATTTCCGGCTGTCTTTCCCGGCATTACCTGAACGCCGGATTGGCGGATTTAGTGAAAAAAGTTAATTGACCAATTAATACTATTATCCTAAATTAGAAACTCAAAAACAATCTACTAAATTATGACAAATATCCTATCCGAAGGCCCAACACCGAACGACGCGGCAAAGTGCCCGTTTCTTGGTGGCGCGCTCAAACAAAGTGCAGGCAGTGGCACCAGGAACCGCGACTGGTGGCCCAATCAATTAAAATTAAACATTCTTCGTCAAAACTCTTCACTGTCGAACCCGATGGGTGATGCATTTAATTATGCAAAAGAGTTCAAAAGCCTTGACCTGAATGCAGTGAAAAAAGACATTTTCGATCTGATGACTACGTCGCAGGACTGGTGGCCGGCCGACTACGGGCATTACGGCCCATTCTTTATCAGGATGGCCTGGCACAGCGCAGGTACGTACCGGATTTCCGACGGTCGTGGCGGCGCAGGCTTCGGTACCCAGCGTTTTGCACCGTTGAACAGCTGGCCGGATAATGCCAACCTTGATAAGGCGCGCCTGCTGTTGTGGCCGATAAAAAAGAAATACGGCAAAAAACTCTCCTGGGCAGACCTGATGATCCTCACCGGCAACTGTGCCCTGGAGTCGATGGGTTTTGAAACCTTTGGTTTTGGCGGCGGACGTGCCGATGTATGGGAACCCGCCGAAGATATTTATTGGGGTGCTGAAAATACATGGTTAGGCGATAACCGCTATACCGGCGACCGCGAACTGGAAAACCCGCTGGCAGCTGTTCAGATGGGCCTGATTTATGTTAACCCGGAAGGCCCTAATGGAAATCCTGATCCTGCCACATCGGCCCGCGACATCCGCGAGACCTTTGGCCGCATGGCAATGAATGACGAAGAAACCGTAGCGCTGATTGCAGGCGGGCATACCTTTGGCAAAACGCACGGCGCTGCCGACCCTGGCAAATATGTGAGCAAGGAGCCAGCGGCTGCTACCATTGAGGAACAAAGCCTCGGCTGGAAAAACTCCTTCGGCACTGGTAACGCGGGCGACACCATTACCAGCGGCCTGGAGGGTGCCTGGACAACCACCCCAACCAAATGGAGCAATAATTACTTTGATAACCTTTTTGGCTACGAATGGCAGCTCACCAAAAGCCCCGCCGGTGCGTACCAATGGAAACCGAAGGATGGCGCAGGCCTTGATACCGTGCCTGATGCTCACGATCCGGCAAAACATCATGCCCCAACAATGTTGACCACAGACATTGCCCTGCGGGTTGACCCGGCTTATGAGAAAATCTCGAGATACTTTCATGAAAATCCCGGTCATTTTGCAGACGCTTTTGCCCGTGCATGGTTCAAACTGACCCACCGTGATATGGGCCCGCGCGTGCGCTATCTGGGCCCCGAAGTACCTGCAGAAGAATTGATCTGGCAAGACCCCATCCCGGCTATAACGCATGAACTGATCAATGACGGGGATATGGCCGCGCTAAAAGCAAAGATCCTTGCTTCCGGGCTTTCGGTGTCTCAACTGGTGTCAACCGCCTGGGCATCGGCCTCAGCTTTCCGCGGCTCCGATAAACGCGGCGGCGCAAATGGCGCACGTATCCGCCTGGCCCCGCAAAAAGATTGGGAAGTGAACAATCCCGGGCAACTGGCCAAAGTATTGGAAACGCTTGGGGGCATTCAATCAGAATTCAACAGCGTTCACGCCGGCGGCAAACAGGTTTCACTGGCCGACCTGATCGTTTTGGGCGGAAGTGCGGGCATTGAACAGGCTGCAAAAAATGCCGGCCATGAGGTTAAAGTACCATTCACGCCGGGACGTGCCGATGCATCGCAAGAGCAAACCGACGTAGAATCATTCGCTGTGCTGGAACCGGGCGCCGATGGTTTCCGCAACTACTACAGCAATCGCCAAACTGCGTCCGCTGAAGAAATGCTGGTGGACAAAGCCCAACTATTAACGCTGACCGCACCCGAGATGACTGTTTTGGTTGGCGGCATGCGTGTACTGAATGCTAACTTCGATCATTCTCAGCATGGTGTATTTACTAAACGCCCAGAAGCGCTTACCAATGATTTTTTTGCGAACCTGCTTGACCTGGGCACCACCTGGACTGCTACGTCGGATTCCGGAAAAGTATTTGCGGGTGCTGACCGCAAAACAGGCGAAATTAAATGGACCGGCACCCGTGCCGATCTGATCTTTGGGTCAAATTCCGAGCTTCGTGCCCTGGCGGAAGTGTATGCCTGTGAAGATTCGCAGGAGCAATTTGTGCATGACTTTGTTGCCGCATGGACCAAAGTGATGAACCTTGATCGCTTCGACCTGGATTGATCGTAGTCCGATATTATATAATTTTAAAAGGTGGTTCGGCAACGGGCCGCCTTTTTTATTCTACCGGCAAATAGGTGAATAGGGGAAGTTAAATCCCAGGTTAACTTACATTCCCGGAAATATTTTGCCAGCTGAGAATATCATATTTTGTTCTTTTTTCATTTTCACTTCCTCCGTAAATCAGCGTCTTATTTACCGGGGCAGGCGCAGCAATTCCTTCAAACCGGTCCATTTCTTTGAATAAGGCTGAACTTACGGTTTGCGTTGCCTTGATCTCAAAAATTGAAAAGCCCTGCCCTTTTTTCATGAGCAGGTCAACTTCATGCGCATTGCTGTCCTGCCAGAAATAATAGTCACGGTGCAGATATAAATGGTGGTTTTGTTTCTGGTATTCGGCCAGGATCATGTTTTCAAAGATGTGCCCTTTCAACCGGTTTTCTTCCAGTTCCCCGGTGGTTCTTATTCCTAAGAGATGACTCAATAAGCCAGTATCATAAAAATATAATTTAGGGCTTTTGACCAGTCGTTTATTGAAATTTTGATGATACGGTTGTAATAGAAATATAATATAGCTGCTTTCAAGTATCGACAACCAGGCTTTAGCAGTTGTATGCGAAATATCACACTCATTTGCTAAACCGCTAATATTTAGTAATTGTCCTGATCGTCCGGCACATAAACCTAAAAACGTTCGAAAAAGTTTAAGATCCCTGATATTCATTAACTCGGTTACATCCTTTTCTATATAAGTTTGAATGTAATTAGCATAAAAAACAATCGGATCAATATCTCTATCAAAAATTGCCGGATAAAAACCTTTAATGCCTGCCTCGAGGTAAGAATCTGCCAATAAACCAGGATTCTTTAGTTCACTAAAGTCCAAAGGAAGCAACTTAAACAGGGCTACCCTTCCCGCCAGGGATTGAGTAATGCTATTAATTAAATGAAAATTTTGGGAGCCAGATAGAATGTATTGTCCCATTAGTTTTGATTCGTCAACCCGGCCTTGTATATAAGAGAACAATTCCGGCACTCTTTGTACTTCATCGAGAATAACTTTCTGGTCATATTGGTTTAAAAAAGCAATTGGGTCTTCTGAAGCAAACGAACGGGTATTGGGATTTTCTAATGTTACATAACGATAATCACTAAAAAGCTCTTTCAACAAAGTGGTCTTGCCTGATTGTCTTGGGCCTGTAACAGCTAAAACGGGGAATTTCGTTTGCTGGGCTTTAATAATAGGAGCTAATTGCCTTTGTATAAACTTGCTCATAACAATATCAAAATATGAACAAAGGTACGAACAACTTTCATATTACATGATATTTAAATTCAATTTACATAGATTTAATTTTCAATTTGCATGGATTTATATTTCATTCGGGAAGCGTTTGGCGGCGGTAATCTGCGGGGCACATCGTTTTCGTTGGGAATCGGAAGTTGCCGGATCGAAATTGCAGCACCCTATCCGCGTTTTTTTGTGCCCTCCAAATTTCCATTAGTACCCATAGCATATCATTCCAAAAAAGCCTTACTTTTTGGAGTAATTGGTTTCAATTTTTTTCTTAAATTGCCAAATCGATTTAGCAATTTAGATACCCTCTTTATGAGACACATTTTTTTACTCTTTTTAGCTGTTGCAAATTTACTTTACATCCCATCCGGCTATTCGCAGTCAACATCTGCTCAGGCAGATAACCGGCCCTGGAATGCCAACTGGATAGCTGCACCCAACGATGCAGGTAACGGGTATGGCGTCTACTATTTTCGCAAAAGCATCGACCTTGCTGCTAAACCTGCGTCTTTTATTATTCATGTCTCCGCAGATAACCGCTACAAGTTATATGTTAATGATACATTGGTATCACTCGGCCCTGCACGGGGTGATACCTATTTCTGGAACTATGAAACGGTTGACCTGGCGCCATACCTTAGCGCCGGTAAAAACACCATATCGGCTTTGGTTTGGAATGAGGCCCAATATCGCCCCGAAGCGCAGATCTCTGTACGAACTGCCTTTATTGTTCAGGGCAATTCGATTAATGAAGAAGTGCTTAACACCAACAATACCTGGAGGTGCCTCCGCGATGCAGGGCGTCAGCCTGTTCCAGGGTTCTTTTTCGCTGCCAGTAAAGGCGAAATGGTAGATATGAATCAAACAGTCAAAAGCAATTGGACAGCAGTAAATTATGATGATAGCACCTGGCCCTATGCCGCTAAAGTAATGGGCGGAACACTTAAAGGCATGAGCTGGGGTATCGACTGGGCGCTGGTGCCTTCGACACTCCCGGCAAGGGAAATGACCTACCAGCGCATCCCTAAATTACGCACTGCAACTGGCATGGACGTTCCGCCAACGTTTCCCGGGGAAAAGGCACCGATAACCATCCCGGCCAATACCACGGTTACTTTACTGCTCGATCAAACATTTGAGACAAATGCCTATGTAACGTTAAATTTTAGCGGCGGCAAGGATGCAGGCATCTTATTAGGCTATGCCGAAGCACTTTACGACAAAGGCAGCCATGCCACGCATAAAAGTAACCGGAATGATGTGGATGGCAAGGACTTTATAGGGCGAATAGACAGCCTGATTGCCGACGGCAGCAAGGGGCAATCGTTCACCACCTTAAACTTCCGCACGTTTCGTTATATCAGGCTGATCGTTCAAACCAAAAATGAGCCGCTGGTCATTGATGATCTTTATGGCACTTTCACCGGTTATCCTTTTAAACGCACAGCAATATTTAATACAGACAATACCGAAATAAAGCAAATACTGGATATTGGCTGGCGTACTGCCAGGCTAAACGCCTGGGAAACTTATACAGACTGCCCTTATTATGAACAGTTACAATATATCGGCGATACGCGAATTCAGGCGCTGATATCCTACTACAATACCAGTGATGACCGGCTGGCGCGCAATGCGCTCACGCTGATGGATCATTCGCGTATAGCGGAAGGCGTTACCAGGAGCTGTTATCCTACAAAAGGCACTCAGATCATTTCAACGTTTTCGTTATGGTATGTCTGCATGCTGCACGATTACTGGATGTATCGTAACGACAGCGATTTTATTAAAAACAAATTGGTTGGCGAGCGGGCAGTGCTGGATTTTTTCAGCAAATACCAGCAACCCGATGGCTCGTTAAAAGATACACCTTACTGGGCTTTTGTTGATTGGGCCGGAAACCTGGCCGGGGAGGTCAAAGGTTCGGACGGCAGCGCTGCGATATACGACCTGCAACTACTTTGGGCGTACCAGTGGGCTGCAGAAATGGAAGCCAAAATTGGCCTGCAGGATTACGCCAATATTTACAATCAAAAAGCTGCGCAGTTAAAGGCTACTATACAGCGCAAGTACTGGGACCCGGTTAAAAAGCTGTATGCTGATACGAAAGAAAAAACCGGGTACTCACAGCATGTTAATTCACTCGCTATACTTATGGGCATGGTAAGCGATGCGGATATGCCTGCAATGGCTAAAAAGCTATTGACAGATAGCACATTGACACAATGCACCATTTATTTTAAATACTACCTGCACCTGGCGCTGATAAAAGCAGGCCATGGAAATGATTATATGAACTGGCTGGATGTGTGGCGCAACAACATAAAAATGGGGATGACTACCTGGGCCGAAGTATCCGATTTGCAAAACACCCGTTCAGACTGCCACGCCTGGGGCGCAAGCCCAAATATTGAGTTTTTCAGAACAGTATTGGGGGTCGATAGCTATGCCCCGGGTTTTACTAAAATAAAAATAGAGCCCCATTTGGGTACTTTAACAAATGTAAGCGGGGACATCCCTCATCCGAACGGAAAAGTTTCGGTTAGCTATAAATTAGAAAACAGCAAATGGCAAATAAACATCAACCTGCCGGAAAAAACAGCTGGAATACTGGTTTGGAAAACTAAAGTATATATTCTTAAAGGAGGTGCGAACACCTTTTTGATTTAAGGTAATAATCTGATCAGCAGGAATGATTATATTCAAAAATCTTCTATATAACTCAGGTTATTTTTGCCGAAACGCAGTTGCAGCTTCTTTGCGCCACCGCTAAAGCTAAGGCGGCACGCGGTCGGACTTCCGGACTTTACTGACTTCCGGACTAATCTAATCATCCCTGCTACTTTACAATCCCGCCGCGACTTTTTTGCTCGATATCCCCTTTTTCTTCGCTGCCGCAGATGAGCTCCGGATATTAAGCTCGGTTGAAAGCGTGATGGTTTTAATCGATTTGTCTTTAAGTGGAGAATTCAGCTTTGTCAATAAGGTGGTAATCACATTGTCAGCTATTTGAACAATAGGTTGAGCGATTGCCGAGATTGGGGGCGTAAACAATTGAAAAACCTCGTAATCATCAAATGAAACAACAGCTATTTCGTCGGGTACTTTTATGTCCAATTCATTAAACAACCGGAGGCCGCAAACGCCAATATGGTTAGTGCCAAATAAAACGGCATCAATATCGTCCCTTCGTTTCTTTAAAAATGTTCTTATCGGCTCCATGATGATATCATTGTCGCGATTGAACAATACTTCTTTAACAATAGGCTTTAAATTGTGTTCCTTTAAAGCATTCTTATAGCCCTGCATGCGCTGGGTTAGTTGTGCCTGCGCTGATAAAAAAGAGATATAAGCTATATTTTTATATCCCTGGCTAATTAAATGCTGTGTGGCATTGTAGGTACTAAAAAGGTTGTCAACTACAACGTAGTCTGCATTTACCTTCTCCAGGTTACGGTCAAACAAAACCACAGGGAAACCGGCTTTTATTAATGAGTTGATTTCGTCCTCAATTCCTTCCGGTGGAGCGATAATATAACCGTCGACGTGGCGGTCGCGGTACATTTCAATCAGATCTTTCGTTTTCTCCGTATCGTTATCCGTGCTGCAATAAATTATCTTGTAGCCATTATTATAAGCGCGGTCTTCTATTAACCGGGCAATATTCGCAAAAAATGGATTGGCAATATCCTCCACCATCAGGCCAATAATATTTGATTTGCCTGTGCGTAAGCTCTTCGCCAGGGGGTTTGGCTTGTAACCAACTTCCTCCACAAATTTTAAAACGCGTTCAACCAGTTCTGCCCCTATTCTCTTTTCCTGGGCCCGGCCATTCAGGATAAAAGAGATGGTTGTTTTGGATACGTTTAAGCTGTTGGCAATATCAACTATAGATAACTTTTTCTTCACTTTTAAATAGTTCTTATCAAATATAAGTCGTAATATAACTTATATTTTTTTAAATTAAACTTTTTGGCCGATTTATTTGTAAATCAATTTAGCTTATTGCTGAACGGTTTAAACGGGGGTATAAAAAGCCAAATAAAAATATCGCCATATAACATATTATCGGTAAATAATATGCGGTAGCAACATTATGATCGGCCACCCATCCCATTAAAAAAGGAAACAGTCCGCCGCCAACTACGCCCATAACGATAAAGGATGATGCCTGCTCGGTTGATTTGCCTAAATCCTTTAGCCCCAGGCTAAAAATGGTGGGGAACATAATGCTGAAAAAGAAATTGATCATGATCAGCGCAATGAATGATACCGTTCCAAAATTCTGCGCCACAATAAGGCACATGATGATATTGCATACGGCAAAAATCCAAAGCAGTTTGTTTGGTGCGATAACATACCGCATCAGCAAAGTGCCCACCAAACGCCCTAAAACCATCATCAACATACTTAAACTAAAAAAATAGCTTGCCTTTTCGGACGACAATCCCATAATATCGTGTCCGTAGTTTACAAAATAAGCCCAGGTCCCGCCTTGCGCCGCCACATTAAACAATTGCGCAATTGCCGCAAACACAAAGTGTTTATGCTGAAACAATTTCTTCGGAACGTGTTCGCCTCCACCAACGGCATATGAGTCAAGCGCAACCACATGCGGATCTGAAAGTGCCGGCACTTTTACGAATGAAAACAAAACAGCGACCATAGCAATGACTGTTCCGATTACCAAATACAAATTCCGTACAGCTACCAGGTCATTTGAATGTTCCTGCCCGGCTTTTAAAATAAAAAAGCCACCCACTACGGGTCCGATAATCCCTCCCAGGCCATTAAAAAACTGGGAAAAATTTATCCGCTGATCGCTGGTCCGCTGATCGCCTAAGGCCGCCACAAATGGATGCGCTACTGTTTCAAGGGTAGCAAGGCCGCAGGCAAGCACAAACAATGCAAACCGGTAGAAACCAAACGAACCGGCATTTGACGCAGGCACAAAAAGAAAAGCGCCTGCGGAATACAAACAAAGCCCCAATAAAATACCCCATTTATAGCCGAACCTCCGCATAAATAACCCCGCCGGTATACCCATCACCGCGTACGCGCCAAATAGAGACAGCTGCACAAAGGCTGATCTTCTTTTTGAAACGTGCAGCACATTTTGAAAATGCTTGTTCAGCGTATCGCCCAATGTTATGGCTATGCCCCAAAGCAAAAAAAGCGAAGTTACAAATAGCAGGATGACTATATATTTACGCTCGGTAAAATTGGGCTTGCCTTCCATATTCCGCGTTATGTCAGTTTAATTGATGCGTAAATTAATCGAAAACTTTTCAAAACTGTTAAGTTCCGGCTTAATTTATTTATCAGCGTTCGCCCATGTTGTAACCGGGCTGCTGCTTAAAAACTCATTCCGTTTTATTTTACAGGGGTATTATAAGGTTGCACCAATTGTTTTACAATTAATTTTGCGCAGGAACGCGAAAATCTCGCACTGAACAAACCGGCCTTTGCATCCTCAACTGCAAGCGGCGAGCCAGCGCTGGTGACTGACGGTAACCCCGGCAGCCGCTGGGCCAGCAGCCAAACTGATAATGAATGGATCTATATTGACCTTGGACAGGAACAAGTGGTAAATGGCGTAAAACTCAATTGGGAAGAAGCTTACGGAAGATCGTTTAAAATACAGGTATCTGATGATGCAAAAGATTGGAAAGATGTTTATCAAACCGAGGATGGCCATACCGGTATCCAGCAAATTACTTTTGACGAAGAGAAGGCGAGGTATGTGCGCATGCTGGGGCTTCAACGCGGCTCGGGCTGGGGATATTCATTGTGGGATTTTGAAGTTTATGGCGGCCAGCCAAAAAGCAATGGTTTAAGCGATGTGCATTTTATCAAACTAAAACTAACCGGCAAAAATGGCAAGCAGGTATCGGACAACTTTTACTGGCGTGGAAATAAAAGGACGGATTTTACTGCCATTAACAACCTGCCGAAAGTTGATTTGAAAACATCCTGGTCTGTAAAACACGTGGATGGTAAATATTTCATCGACGTGCGGGTTACTAACCCAGCCTCAACGCCGGCCGCGGCTTTTGCCATCAGGGTGCGGGCAGTAAAAGCAAGTACGGGCGAACAA
>Ga0206938_1067_pt1 | contig 29299 bp, 28 predicted proteins | sample Alteio_BWOrgHeat_12_FD_152918 | JGI IMG/M metagenome (GOLD analysis project Ga0206938, IMG submission 152918) | Enriched cells from forest soil in Barre Woods Harvard Forest LTER site, Petersham, Massachusetts, United States -... | ecosystem: Environmental > Terrestrial > Soil > Temperate forest >... | reverse complement strand
TGATCTGTCCCTTTACCACGCTTTTGCGGCTCATAAAGTCGCCGTCGACATAATAAAGTACCTCGTCGCTGTCCACGTTGCTGTGGTTGTACGGCGCCGGGATGGAGAGCGGATGGTAATCGAACTTACGCGGCACAAAGGAGCAGATCACAAAGTTATGCCCCTCAAACGTCTGGTGTACCGGTGGCGGTTGGTGCAGGCGGCCTGTTATCGGCTCAAAATCATGGATCGAAAATGCCCATGGATAATGAAAACCGTCCCAGCCAATAAAATCAAAAGGATGTGTGCCGTAGATGTAGGGATAGATGAGACCTTGTTTTTTGATAAGCACTTTAAAATCGCCTTTCTCGTCGTGGGTCTCCAGGTTGGTAGGGCGTTTAATATCGCGCTCGCAATACGGCGACTGTTCAGTAAGCTGCCCGTAAGCGTTGGTATAACGTTTGGGCACCCTTATCGGACTAAAGCTTTCCACAATAAACAGGCGGTTATCGGGCGTGTCAAACTCCATTTGGTAGATGGTACCCCTTGGGATGACCAGATAATCGCCGTAGGCAAATTTGATATTGCCATAGCCGGTTTTCAATGTGCCCGTGCCTACGTGGATAAACACCACTTCATCCGCCTGGCTGTTTTTGTAGAAATAATCCGTCATGGATTTACGCGGCGCCGCCAGCGAGATATGCAGGTCGCTGTTTACCAGTATAGGCTTGCGGCTTTTTAAATAATCGTCTTCCGGCTCAATTTTAAAGCCTATGAGGCTGGTATGTTTGAGGTGTTTTTCGCGGGCTATCTTCGGCTCAACCGAATATGGTTCGCCCAGCTCTTTAACCAGTGTTGGCGGGTAAGCATGGTACACCAGCGAGTACAGGCTGGAAAAACCTTCGGTTGATACCAGCTCCTCGGCATATAAAGTGCCATCGGGCTTACGGAACTGCGTATGCCGCTTTGGCGGGATAGCTCCTAAAGTATGATAAACAGGCATGTTGTTTTGTTTTTGTTGGAATGTTATTGTTGTTGAAATGTTGTAAAGTTGTAAGGTTGAAATGTTGAATTTTTGGCCTTGCAACAAATTGGTTTACAATAAATAAAAACGTTTAAACAGATCGAATAGTTTTAGTCAGAACGTATAATAACATTCCAACATTTAAACTTTTCAACCTTACAACAAATTAGTATTGTGCCAAAACGATCTTAGCGAGCACAGCATCCCTGAAAGAAGAAGCGTCACTCATTGAAGTGAGGCCCAGGGAAAATAGATAATGCTTTTGTATGCTCATAAATTGGATAAGCAAAGTTAGTTGTAATATATGTTAATTGCAATAGGAGTCCGAAAGTCGGGAAAGTCCGGAAGTCCGAAAGAAGCTGCGGATAGTATAACTAAAAAAATAACATTCCAACTTTTCAACATTACAACCTTTCGACAACCCAATCAACTTAATCTAACCTAATCAACTCAATCAACTAAAAATTACTAAGTTTGAAAAACCAATAATACAAAACCCATGAAGTTAGTATCCTACAAAACCGAAGACCGTGAGCATTTGGGTGTTTACGTAAAAGGGCATATTTATAACCTTAACTCCTGCGATAAGCTGCTCCCCGATAGCATGAATGAATTTTTATGGGGAGGGGATGAGCTGATGGAACGCGCGCACCGTATCAATAATGCCATCGCTTCTGGCAAGCTGGAGGCTAAGGAAGAATTGTTTTTTGAGATGATGGCGCCCGTGCCGCACCCAACCTCATGCCGTGATGGGTACGCTTTCAGGCAGCATGTGGAATCGGCCCGCCGAAACCGCAAAGCACCCATGATACCGGAGTTTGACCAATACCCTATATTCTATTTTACCAACCATAATGCCATACAGGGCATCGGGGAGATCGAGTGCATGCCGGATCATTTCGAGAAGCTGGATTTTGAGCTGGAAGTGGCCGTGGTATTGAATAAAAAGGCGCGTAATATTAAGGCAGCTGATGCCGATAGCCTGATCGCAGGTTATATGATCATGAATGATATGAGCGCCCGTACCCTGCAAATGGAAGAAATGCTGCTTAACCTGGGCCCTGCCAAAGGCAAGGATTTTAGCACCGTGATAGGCCCATGGCTGGTAACTCCTGATGAGTTGGAGAAATACAAAGTAGCACCCAAAGCCGGGCATACCGGTAATGCCTATAATTTGGAAATGAAATGCGCAGTAAACGGCATCCAGGTATCAAAAGGCAATATGGCCGATATGGACTGGACCTTCGCCGAAATTATTGAGCGGTGTGCCTACGGTTGCGATGTGCTGCCCGGCGATGTAATAGGCTCCGGCACGGTAGGCACAGGCTGCTTTTTGGAACTGAACGGCACCGGCCTGCTTAACGACCAAAACTATCAATCCCAATGGCTAAAAGACGGTGACCTGGTAGAGATGGAAGTAACCGGGTTGGGTATGCTGGGCAATATCATTAAAAAAGCAAACAGCGATTTTTCGATTTTGGGGTTGAAGAAGTTGTAATGTTGTAAGGTTGGAAAGTTGAAATGTTAATATTTGTTTGGTTTAAAAATGGCTAAGATTGAAAGATTTGAAGACCTTGAAATTTGGAAGATTGCCAACTCAATAGCCGTTGATATTTACTTTTTATGTGACAAAGAGCCTCTGAAATCTGACTGGGGTATGAAAGACCAGATAAGAAGAGCTGCATGTTCCATGTCAGACAATATTGCCGAAGGCTTCGAATACAACAATAATCCTGATTTTATCCGATTTTTAAATTATGCAAAGGGTTCATCCGGCGAGTTCAGAAATAAATTGACGATATTGAATAAAGCGGAAAAGATAGATGATATCGTCTTTGAGGATATGTATTCAAAAAGCATAGAATTCTCAAGTAAAACCAAAAAATTCATCGACTATTTAAAGAAATTTGAAGCGGCGAAAAAAACAAAAAAATAACATTACAACCTTCCAACTTTACAACATTTCAACAAAAATGCTCACCATCAATTTAAAAGATCTTTCGCCGGTTGAAATTCAAAGCTACCTTAATACGGCCATAGGTCCGCGTCCAATATGCTTCGCCTCGACTATCGATAAGGAAGGCAATATCAACCTGAGCCCGTTCAGTTATTTTAATTTGTTTAGTGTTAATCCGCCGGTTTGTGTGTTTTCGCCATCGCGCAGGGTGAGGGATAATACCACCAAGCATACATTGGAGAACCTGCGCGAAGTGCCCGAATGCACCATCAATATTGTAAATTATGATATGGTGCAGCAGGTGTCGTTAGCAAGTGTTGAGTACGCAAAAGGGGTTAATGAGTTTATCAAGTCAGGCTTTACGATGCTGCCGTCCGATTTGGTAAAACCACCCAGGGTGGCCGAATCGCCGGTGCAGCTGGAGTGTGTGGTGAAAGATATTATTAATTTGGGCGATGGTGCAGGCGCGGGTAACCTGGTAATTGCCGAAATTAAGCTGATGCATATTAACGAAGCGGTACTGGATGCGGGTGGAAAAATAGACCAACTGAAAATGGAGCATGTGGCCCGCCTGGGTGGCGACTGGTATTGCCGCGTAACCCCAGATAACCTGTTTATAGTAGCCAAACCCAATAAAAATATGGGTATCGGGGTCGATGCTATCCCGTTTGCTATTCGTAATTCAAAAATACTTACCGGCAATAACCTGGGCCAGCTGGGTAATGTGGAAGTGTTGCCAAACGATGAGGATATCGACGCTTACGCCCAATCGCCCGAAATTAAGGAACTGCTGGATGCCACCATCGGCGACAGCCAAACCCGTGAAGTGCAGCTGCATTTAAAGGCTAAAGAATTACTGGATTCAGGCAGGGTAGAGGAGGCATGGATGGTTTTGTTAATGAGCTGAGCAGCCGTTTTTATGCGGCATATTAACAACCGATTGCTGCAGTTGTAAAAGAAACGCGCTTGCCTTACTGTGCGCCTGCCTGGCAATATTAAGGATGCCATCCATCAGCCAAAAATAATGGGTAACCCCTTTAAACCGGTGAAAGGAGACAGTGATACCCTGTTCTTTTAAACGCAGCGCATATTCTTCTGCCTCATCCCGTAAAGGGTCATACTCGGCGGTATAAATAAGGGTGGGGGGCACATAACTTGTATTTGCTGTGGATAGTAACGAAGCAAACCTGTTGTAGGCATCGTCCGAATTACCTAAATAGGTTTTCCAGCTGTTTTGCAGCATCTCCCTCGAGATGAGGAAACCTTTTTCAAATTCAAGGTACGATGGTGTATCAAAACAGTAATTTAATGCCGGGCAGATCAACAGCTGCCCAAAAAGCCTGAAATTTTTTGAATCGCCAAGCAGGTGAACCAGGCAGGCTGCTATATTTCCGCCCGCATTATCGCCGCCCACCACTACCTTCCGGTAATCGATGCCATAAAAAACACCCTGCTTTCTTATCCAGTCGATAACTTCCAATCCCTGGTATAAAGGCACGGGGAAGGTATGTTCAGGCGCAAGCGCATAATCCACTGATACAACCGTATAGCTGCTTTCCTCCGCGAGTGTGCGGCAAACGGCATCGCAGGTGTTAAGATTGCCGGCAACCCAGTTTCCGCCATGAAAATATAGCAAAACAGGTTTTAAAACAGCTGATTCAGCGTTATACAACCTGATCTTAAATTCAGGCAGTTCATCCGGGATAAACGTTAATTCGTAAACAGATACCGCCTCAGCCTCCGAAAAGGAAGCGATCCTTGTAAATTCAGACGACATGTACCTGTAAGAATGAATAGCAGCCGGAATTGAATACTTTTTATTAAACTTGGTGTTCAGCAATTCAGCAATTACCGGGTGCAATGCCTCCGTTTCGGGCAGCAGTTCGGGATCTATCATCAGTACTAAAAATTAAAGTTGAATTGGCTTTTTTTATTGAAAAGCAATCCCCAAACAAAAGGGGACACTAACCACCTGGTGATCAGTATCCGCCTTAAGTTCACGGGTATTAAAAACAATCAAAAAGAAAGAGGTATTAAATACTTTAAGGAACCAGTTCAAGGTTGCCCAGGTATCCGGAAATAATTTCTATTTCCTGCGTACTTAAAGTATTGTCAATAGCTTTTGCATTTACGATGGCTTGTTCGGCGTTTCGTGCGCCAACCAGCGCTATGGTTATGCCCGGTTGTGCCAGCGTCCATAAAATAACCAGCTGGCTAAGTGTAAGTCGTTTTTCAACGGCAATAGGCGAGATCTGGTTGAGGAACAAAGCGGTTCGTCTTAAGTTCTCATCTTTAAAAAAAGGAACACTTGCCCGGTGGTCGCCGTCTGCAAATTTAAACCCGGGTTTCATTTTGCCCGTTAACAAGCCACGCTCCAGCGGACTGTAGGCTAAAATTGATTTGTGATGATCAAGGCAGTAAGGGATCAATTCACTTTCAATGCCGCGTTTCACCATGCTGTACGGCACCTGGTCCGAAACCACGCCGACATATTTTTCAGCCTCGGCCAGTTGTTTTGCATCATAATTACAAACCCCCGCATACCTCACTTTACCCTGATCGATCAACCTTCCAACAGCTTCCATGCTTTCTTCAATGGCAGTTGTCGAGTCGGGCCAGTGGATCTGGTACAGGTCGATATAATCGGTCCCTAACCTTTTCAGGCTGTCTTCACATTCTTTAATAATACTTTCTTTGCCGGCATATTTATAAATATCGATATCTGTCCCGCTGTTATTTTTACTGCTGAAGGCAAAGTCGCCTTTTTTTAGGTCCCACCTCATGCCATATTTGGTCAGGATCTGCACCTTGTCGCGCGGGATACCTTTTATCGCTTCGCCCACAATTTCTTCGCTTGTTCCCTGCCCGTATATCGGTGCGGTATCGATTGAGGTTACCCCAAGTGAATAGGATACTTTAATGGCCTGTATGGCCTCTTTTCTTTCTGTGCCACCCCACATCCAGCCTCCGGCTGCCCAGGCGCCAAAGGTTACTTCGGACAGCTCCAGGTCAGTGTTTTCTAATTTTCTGTACTTCATTGTAACGTTATTGTTAAATTCAATCCTGTTTTGTTACGATAAGGCTATTTTTACAAATGTTGGTATGGAAAGCCCTGTTATAACGAAGGCAAAGTAACAACAAAGGGCATTTACTATCAATAACTTACCCGGTAATTAGTAACTCATTAAACAGTTAGCGATGACAGAAAGAAAGCTAAATTCTACCAATTTTTACAATCAATCCTTCTTAGAGGAAAAGTGTGCACTTAACGAATTAATAAATTTGTTAAGCAAAAGGTGGATGACCGAAGTGCTGTTTAGTATTGAAGAAGGCAACAGCCGTTTTAATGCTTTAAAAGAAGATTTGGAACATATCAGCGATCACATCCTGGCCGACCGCCTGAAGTTTTTGGAGCAACATGAGCTGATTCACAAAAATTACCTGCCCGGAAACCCACCACGTACAGAATATTCACTTGCCCCCAAAGGCGAAGAATTAAGCCAATTGCTTGGCGGACTATGCAATTTTGCTGAAAATAAAATGGAATTCTGAGGTTAGGTTTTGTCTTTTTATAAGACGCCCATCTCGCTTAACTTTTCCTTCAATTCAAGGGCCGATGTAAAATGGATCGATTTGATGCCCATCTTTTCGGCCGCTAAAATATTGCGGTAGTTATCATCAATAAATAAAGCCTCTTCGGGTTTTACATTGTGCCTGTCGAGTAGTATTTGGTAGAATGCAGGTGTTGGTTTGCGCATCTTCTCGGCGCCTGATACTACAATACCGTCAAACCAGTTTAAAAAATCATAACGAGCCAGCGCCACCGGAAATGTCTCTGCAGACCAATTGGTGAGGGCGTATATTTTATATTGCTTGCTTGCTTTTAGTTGTTTAAAGATCTCCACTGTATCATGAAATGGTTCGCCCAGCATTTCCTCCCAGCGGGAATAAAAGGCCCGGATATTCTCCTCATGTTCCGGAAATTGTTTTACCAGTATTTCAGTACCTTCCTGCAAGGGGCGACCCGCGTCCTGCTCCTCGTTCCAGTCCGAAGTGGTCACCGTGGCCAGGAAGTGTTTCATTTCTTCCTCATCAGCAAAAATATTCCGGTACATGTAATGCGGGTTCCAGTCAATTAATACCGCGCCAAGGTCGAAGATGATGGTGTTGATCATAGGGGGCAAATATAGTAAAAAGAGGAAAGCAGGAGTGGGGCTGGTATCTGCCGGGCGTTTGTTTCGTGTTGTTTCGCCTGCACTCAATATTCAAAACAGAACGGAAGACAAAAAGCAGTCTGTGAGGACACAGACTGCGGGGAGAGGAAAATATCCCTTTACACCCCCGTTGTTTGTGTCCTCACAAACAACTACCATATTAATCATTCTTCAGCAAATATTCCTTAAACCCGGCAAAATCCTTACCCAGCGCAGTAGCATGTTTTTGCTTTTTGCTGAGGCCGGCAACCTGCTCAGGAACATCCACCTTACCACCAATGCTCTCCGGGAAAACATCCGGGAACTTGCAGGGGTGCGCGGTTGATAAAAATATGCCGGCGGTATCCCTTTTATAGTTGTCCTGTTGCCAGTCGCGCAGGGCTTGCCAGGCTATCGCAGTATGCGGGCAGGCTACATAGTTATAGTTATCAAAAATAAACTTTATGGCTTCCAGCGTTTGTTCGTCGTTATAGCTGTAGCCGGTTACCTGTGTTTTTAAAGCTTCGGCATCTTCTTTAAACATATCAGCAATACGCACCCAGTTGCTTGGGTCGCCCACATCCATGGCGTTGCTTAAGGTTGCTACGGAAGGTTTGGGTTGATAAACTCCGGTTTTTAAAAACTCCGGTACTGTATCGTTAACATTGGTAGCCGCAATAAAATGCGAAACCGGCAGGCCCATCTTCCAGGCCAGTAAACCTGCGCCAATATTGCCAAAGTTACCACTCGGTACTGAAAATACCACCTTGTTAATATCCCTTTTCAGCAACTGCGCATAGGCGTTAAAATAATAAAACGTTTGCGGGATAAGGCGGGAAATATTGATAGAGTTAGCCGAAGTCAGCCTGAATTTTTCATTCAGATCCTTATCTGTAAAAGCCTGTTTAACCAATGCCTGGCAATCATCAAAGGTGCCGTCAACCTCCACCGCGCGGATATTTTGCCCGTTAGTGGTTAATTGCAGTTCCTGAATATCGCTTACTTTACCTTTAGGGTAGAGTATAGTAACGCGGGTATTGGGTACGCCCAAAAAGCCTAAAGCAACTGCCCCGCCGGTATCACCGGAGGTGGCTACCAGTACATCCAGTTGTTTTTCGCCTTTTTCCAAAAAGTAGCTCATCACCCGGCTCATAAACCGTGCGCCGAAATCCTTAAACGCCAGCGATGGCCCGTGCCAAAGCTCCAGCACAAATACATTCTCTTCCAGCTTAACAGCAGGTGCTAAAAAGCTGATGGCATCGGCAATAATCTCCTTTAGGTCATCCGCCGGGATATCATCACCAATAAGGTTTTGCGCCACGTGGAAAGCGATCTCCGGCAGGGTGTATTCATCCAGGTTATTTAAAAATTTATCATCCAGCCGCGGGATATTCACCGGCATGTACAGGCCCTTGTCCTGCGGCATACTGTTAAAAACGGCTTCTTTAAAGCTCACCCGTGTAGCTGGGTTTTTGGTACTGTATAATTTCAATTTGATTTACGATTTTAGAATTACGAGTTACGATTTATTATTTCGGATTTCGGAATTTCGATTTCGGATTTATTTTAATCTAATATTTTATAATTTTTCTCATCTACACATTTGTACATCCGCACATCATCCAATCACCCTCGGCCCTTTATCATTGATGGTGGATACATAAATGTTCGAGCCAATCTTAATGCCGGTTAAATGCTGCTGGAGTTTTTGGGTGATGCGGTGCGCGGTGTCCGCATCCCTGGTAAAAGCGAAAACCGATGGCCCTGAGCCGGAGATCCCGAAGCTTACCGCACCCATTTCCATCGCTATTTCGCGCATTTTATAAAAATCAGGGATCAACATCGAGCGTACGGGTTCCACCAAAATATCTTTCATACTGCGGCCAATCAGGTCTATGTCGTTTAAAAACAAACCACTTACGAGGCCGGCAATATTGCCCCACTGGGTAACCGCGTCCTTCATCTGTATGTTTTTGCGGATGATCTGCCTGGCTTCTCTTGTGGGTACATCCACATCCGGGAAGATAATGGCACAGTACAACCCTTCGGGGTGCGGTAACCGAACCACATCCAGCGGTTCATAACTCCTTATTAACACAAAACCACCCATTAATGCAGGTGCAACGTTATCAGCATGGCCGTGACCGCAAGCCATTTCCTCGCCTTTCATGGCAAACGGCAACAGGCTGGCAACGTCGGTTTCATCGCCCAGCAAAGTCTTGATGGCAAACAAACCTGCAACCGTACTTGCCGAACTTGAGCCAAGTCCGCTGCCTATCGGCATCTTTTTATGCAGTTCGATATCCAAACCTATATCGTCGCGTCCGATACTTTTTAAATAATGCTGTACACTTACGCTAACAGTGTTTTTAGCAGGATCCATAGGCAGTCGGCCGTTATCGCCAGTGATCTTGCTGATAGTGATACCTGATTTTCCGGTCATGCGCATTACTACTTCATCGCCTGGTTCATTCACGGCAAAACCCAATACATCAAAACCGCAAACCACATTAGCAACTGTAGCAGGGGCAAAAACGGAAATGGAAGAAGCCCCCCGGCCCCCTAAGGGGGGAGGAGTAGCGGCAGTTTTATTTAAATCTTGTATTTTATTTTCCATATTATCAAACTATTGTTCCTCCGCCATTTGGCGGAGGTTAGGGGGGCCTTTCAAACTATTCCTCCCCCTTTAGGGGGGCGGGGGGCCTGGCTTAAGCTCCCACATTTATTAAATCCGCAAATACACCTGCCGCGGTTACCTCAGCGCCTGCGCCGGGGCCTTTTACTACCAGCGGGCGTTCCCTATACCTGTCGGTAGTAAAGGATATAATATTATCGCTGCCGGATAAAGTATAAAACGGATGACTTTCGTCTACCATTTGCAGGGTGATCTCTGCTTTGCCCTCATCAAGCTTGCCAATATAACGTAATACCTTGTTTTCTGCCGCTGCTTTCGCTTTAAGATTACTAAAGAAAGCGTCTTCAGCTTTCAGGGCTGCATAAAATTCTTCAACGCTTTGTGCCTCAAGGCAGGCTTTTGGTAATACGCTTTCGATACGTACGTCCGCTTCTTCCATAGCATAGCCTGCATCGCGGGCCAGGATCAATATCTTGCGCATAAAATCCTTACCGCTCAGATCGTCGCGCGGATCAGGTTCGGTATAGCCTTTATCCTGCGCCTCTTTTACCACATCATGGAAATTAGCATCACCCTTAAAGTTATTAAAGATGAAAGATATTGTGCCGGATAGTATCGCTTCGATCTTCGCCACCCTGTCGCCGCTGTTCATCAGGTCCTTTAAGGTACGGATAATGGGCAGGCCTGCACCCACGTTGGTTTCGTAAAAGAAATCAACGCCATGGCTGTGCGCAGCATCATGGAAGGTTTTATATTGTTTATACGATGCCGAGTTGCCGATCTTATTGCAGGTAATGACGGATATATTCGCTTTAAATACTTCTTCGTAAAACGCAACCGGCTTTGGGCTGGCGGTATTATCAATAAATACGCAGTTTGGCAGGTTCATGCTCTTCATTTTGGCAACAAACTCAGCAAGGTCGGCTGAATGGATGGATGCGTCCAGTTCGGCTTGCCAGTTATCCAGCGAAACGCCGTCGCTGTTAAATACCATTTTACGGGTATTGCTGATGCCGGCAATTTTAACCTGTATACCGTTGTGCTCCTGCAAATAGGCGGTGTGGGCATTCAGTTGTTTAAACAGGGTTTGGCCGATATTGCCGGTGCCTAAACAAAAAGCATGCAGGGTTTTGGTGAGTTGGGTAAAAAAGCCATCGTGCACCGCATTCAACGCTTTTGCCAGGTCGTTTGCGGAGATAATTACGGAGATATTATATTCTGATGATCCCTGCGCTATAGCCCTTACATTGATGCCGTTGCGACCAAGCGCATGAAACAGCTTGCCGGATACGCCCGGGGTTTGCTTCATATTTTCGCCAACAATGGCAATGATGGCCAGGTTTTGTTCAATAACCACATGTTCCAGCTTTTTGGCCACCAGTTCCAGTTCAAATTCCTGTTCAATTAAATCGCGTGCTTTTTCAGTGTCACCGGGTTGCACAGCAAAAGTAATGCTATGCTCTGAGGATGATTGGGTGATAAGGATCACATTGATCTGCTCCCTTGCCAGTAAAGAAAATAACCTGCCGCTAAAGCCTGATTTACCCACCATGCCGCTTCCCTCCAGGTTAAGGATGCTGATATTATTGATGGAGGAGATTCCTTTTATTGGCAAATTGGATGGTTGGCAGTCGTGACGGATAACGGTCCCTTCGAAATCAACATCAAAAGTATTTTTGATAACGATAGGGATCTTTTTCATAAACGCCGGGATCATGGTTGGGGGGTAGATCACCTTTGCGCCGAAGTATGAAAGCTCCATCGCTTCGGTATAAGTTAGTTCCGGTAAGGAGAATGCCTTTTTCACCATGCGCGGATCAGCGGTCATCATGCCGTTTACATCGGTCCAGATCTGGATCTCTTCGGCATTTAAAGCCGCGCCCAGTATGGCTGCAGTGTAATCACTGCCACCGCGACCGAGGGTAGTGATCTGCCCCGACTCATTAGCCGATATAAAACCGGTAACAAAGATCAGCTTGTCACTGTTCTCCTGGTAAAAGCCCCGAACCAGCAGGTCGGTCAATTCCATATTCACTTTTGCCTGCCCGAAGGAGCTGTCAGTTTTAATAAACGCTGAAGCATCAACGCTGATAGCGCCGGGGAAATGTTGCGCCGCTATCTTGCCGATCATAAAGGTAGAGCAGCGCTCGCCAAAACCGAGCACCATGTCGCGTGTCTTTGGGGTAAGTTCCCGCAAAGTGAGGATTCCTTGCAGCAGGTCTTCCAGTTGATTAAATAGTATTTTAAGACGGGTAAACGCTGGGTTCTGGTTCTGGATGTCCAGCAAGCTCTTTATCACATCAAAATGGCGTTTTTCCAGTTCGGCTAATTGGGCCGTAAAATCTTTTCCTTCAGCAGCACCTTCGGCCATAGACACCAGCAGGTTGGTTACTCCGCTCATGGCGGATAATACCACTATTGGTTTTTGTTTATTTTTGAGCTCACCCTCTAAAATATTTAACAGGGTTTGGATACTTTGCACTGAGCCTACGGAAGTACCGCCGAATTTTAAAATCTTCATTATGAATTTAAATATTAAACAAAAACGCCTTCCTCTTTTGGAGGAAGGCGCTCATTTGGTTTTTTATGTTTTTACACCATACGATTATCTTCCTCCGTGCTTTACCCCGGTGGTAGTAATTGTTGTAATGATGGTGTTGTTACTTGTCATATTATCGGGCGTAAAGTAAGCGCAATATTTTTGATTATGCAAATGGTATTTTTTTATTTTTTACTTTCCGGCATACAATTCCGGCTTAAACCGTTTGGCCAGGAAGCCCGTTGCCAAATCAGTATCTACTTCCGCAACAAAAACGCCCGGTTTGCCATAGGGCTGGTGAGCGATGCAAGTCCCGCTTGGGTCTATTAACGAGCTGGCCGATTCAGGATAACGCATTCCATAATTCGAGCTGGCAAAGTAAATAGTGTTTTCCAGCGCCCGCATCATCATGGCTTTTTCATAATAGGGATTGTTTTTATTACCCCACTCAGTCAGTTCCTCATCAACATTACTATCACTTCCTGAACAATGCGGGTGAAATACTATTTTGGCGTCATTCCTGGCAGCCCACCGTACTGATTCAGGGTACCTGAACCCTTCGTGGCAAATGGTAATGCCGAATTTTACGCCGTCCACCTCAAAAATATTGCGTTCGGTGCCCGGTATCCATATATTATCTTCGCTGGGGTCCAGTTGGTTTTTAGGCTGATAGCCCAACACTTTACCGGTTTTTGAGATCACATGGGCAATATTCAGCTTACCTTTTGCTGAGTACCAATCCATCGGCAAAATAATGGCGATATTATATTCGGCGGCTACTTTACTTGCTTTGTCCAATGCTGCCTGCAATTTTTCAGGCGAAGCTGTTTCAACTTCAAATTCTTCCAAAGGGTAGCCGGGAATATACGATTCCGGAAAACAAATGATATCCGCCTGTTGCGCCGCGGCTTCCTTCACCAGTTTTTCAAGCTGGTGTAAGCCGTCGGCAATGGATTTTGGAAACGGGGGCGATGCTACTGCTACTTTCATAGTGTTGGCTAAAGAATCTTTCTGTCAGAGTTTTTTTACTTCACCTGTTAACTCATCCACTGTTGGCGCCTTTTCCCACGATTTAACAAGTTTTTTGTTTTTGTCATAAAGCGCTGTGAAAGGGGTTGTATGCACATCGTAAAAGCGTTGCACCAACATTGTATAACCCTCTGTACCTACAGTAAAGTTCGGGTATTTTTTCAGGTCGAAATCTCTTACAAAATTACGGATTGCCTGTATTTGCTGCACAAAAGTGATCATGATTACCTGTGTGTTTTTCAAGTCGTTCATTTTTGGCTTCAGCTCATACATCATATGCTGGCAATGGCTGCAATCGGGCGAAAAGTAGATAATCAATACTGGCTTATTGTTTTTTAAATTGGTTGGCGTTACATATACGCTGTCGGTAGTTAAAATATGATACGGCGGAATGTTCGCTGGTGTGGGTTTGTTTTGCGCAGAAGTGCAACCTGCAGCTATTATCATCCCAAAAAATAAAAGTAATTTCTTCATAAAATTCATTTGCAGGTCATTGTGGCACATAGTTACGCATTTTTTAAGCTTCGAGCAATTCTAATTGCCAGGCAATGTGCTCTTCAGTCACGGGATATAACGCATTTTGGCGGATGGTATGATAAACCGCGTCAAATAAACCATTGTAATGGCCTTTGGGTGCTTTTAACCACTCAACGTTTGGTTTATTATTAAAATCCATCAATATCAGTTTGCCTTCGCTGCCTTCAGGTTCGATGCCGTACGCAGGGTCGGTTGGCAGCATGCCGCTGTCAAGCTGTGCTTCCTGCACATCGCACCGGTCTTTTACAAAACTCCCCAATGTGCCATGCACCGCAAAACCGGGCAATACCTCGGCAATCAGCAATCCCGAGGTGATAAAAACATTCAATTGATTTGGATAGATAAAATGATAGGTGAAATAATCAGGTACTTCAGATCCTTCTCTATAAATTCCGGTAGTTTTGGTAAAACTGAGCGGTTTACCGAATAAACAAATTACGTTATCAATCAGGTGTGGGCCAAGATCATAAACCAGGCCTGCGCCGGGCGTAGAAGCGGTTTCCTTAAATATTTTAGGACTAAGCGCGCGTTTATACCTGTCCATCCTGAAATAAACTTCTATCAGCTGGCCCAGCCTGCCACTTTCAATCACCTGTTTTACCTGTAAAAAACCACTGTCCCACCTGCGGTTCTGATAAATCATTAAATGCAGGTTTAGCTTTTTAGCCAGGTCGAATATGGTTTTTACATCGGCCCCTGTAGCCGCAGCCGGTTTTTCGAGCAGCACGTGTTTGCCTGCATTCAGTGCTTTTATGGTGAGTTCAAAATGGGTGTTGCCGGGCGTGTTGATAACAACCAGTTCAATTTCATCATCAGCAAGCAATTCATCAACTGAATTATAACTGATTACATCGGGGTACCTTAATCCGGCTTTTTTCTCGTGCCTTTCTACTACTGCTTTAAATTTAAAGCCGGGGTTGGTGGTTAAAAATGGCGCCTGGAATATTCTGCCGGACATTCCGTAGGCCATGAGGCCGGTAACAATTGGTGTTGACATAGGCTGTTTTTATTACGGCGTAAATATGCACATTGCACCGTAATAATTTATATAGATGATCATTCTAAATCGAAATACCCGCAGCTTAATCTCCTATAGGGCTTCCGTCAGGCATAACTAATACTGGTGCAGGTTTAAACTGATCGGGGTTTTTGTTAAATGTTTCAATTTGTGAGAGGCTAAATAAAATGCTTGCCTTTTCTTCGGAAGTAGCGGTGATTAACCTGCCCTGCATCCATTTTTTAAGACCATCGATCTCCAGCAAAGCAATCCCCCTCACGCTTTCTGCAGCCTGCGGGTCAGCGGCCATTGTAAGCAGCTGTTTCAATACCAGGCCATTTACAAGCCGCTGTAATTCGCCTTTATAGCCTGTTTGCTGCGGTGCTTTCCATGTTTGGGTAACCAGTTTATCTAAAACCGGGATTAAGCCCGGTTGAGTATTGTCTCTTGATTTATATTCAACCAGGCGTTCGGCCCGCTCAGCGTTTAGCATAAATTCAATGGTGGTGCCCGCGGCGGACTCAGCTGCCGCCATAGGGTCAAATGTCAGGCCGGTGCGAGATTTAAATAATTCCCTGGTACGCGCGTATGCCCCATCAGGCCGTGGAGGTATTTTTTCAATAAGTTTTTCGGGCAACGCCAAAGCATCAGGACTTAGGGTCGACATCAGCGCATCAAAGGCCTTCCACTGATCGGCAGGCGGGATCAATTTGGTAATGGTTTGCCCGTCGCCTTTAATAGCATAGGTATAATACAAGCCACCCAACATTTTTGACGCTGCTTCCACCTGGTAACGGTGCAAAAGATAAACCGGTACCAAAACTTCTTCCAAAGTGGCCATTGGCGCATCGGGCCTGATGGCTTTTTCCGAGAAATTATCCAGCAAATGTTTACGGATAGTCATTAGCCTGTTCAGCTCATCGGCGGCATTAACGCCGTTGTCCCACAGGTGTGCTTGCGGATGTGCGCCATCTGCCGGGCGTGCATCTTCATCGGTAATATACAGATAGCCTTGTTTAAGCGTTTCGCCGATGATGTCTTTTAACGCTTTATCCTCGTTCGTTCCCGGCGCAAAATCCTGGTACCCGTAAAGAATAACGCGTTTGTCCCAACCACCAATCCCGCTGGTATAAGCTTTTGACAGATCAACCGTTCCGTCAGCATTCAAACTGAACAAAGGCGCGGGGTAATCCATAACCGACGACCTGTTGTTTACACTTGCTGCAAAATTGTGTTGCAGGCCCAGCGTGTGGCCAACCTCATGTGCTGCAAGCTGGCGCAGGCGGGCAATTACCATTTTCATCAAGGCGCTGTCGGCTGGTTTTCCGTCTTCATAAGGTTGTAGCAATCCTTCAGCAATTAAAAGGTCCTGCCTGTCGCGCAGCGAGCCTAATGATACCTGGCCTTTAATGATCTCGCCTGTGCGCGGATCAACGATCGACTCGCCATATGACCATCCCCGTGTTGACCGGTGGATCCATTGGATAATATTATACCGGATATCCATAGGGTCAACGGTATCTGGCAAAAGCTCTACCCGAAATGCGTTTTTATACCCGGCAGCTTCAAAAGCCTGGTTCCACCACGACGCACCTTCTATAAGTGCATTCCTTACTATTTTTGGCGCTCCCGGGTCCACATAATAAACGATAGGTTTTTTAGCCTCGCTCATTGCAGCAGATGGGTCTTTTTTTTCCAGCCGGTGACGGGTAGCCAGGTGCTTTACAATAGGCTCATCAATCGGCGTTGCATAATCCATATAGCTAAGATCATACAATCCCGAACGCGGGTCAAACTTGCGTGGCTTATAATTGCTGTCGGGCAATTGTATAAACGAATGATGCGTCCTTACGGTCACTGCGTCCGGGTCAGGTGTAACCGACCGGATCTCCCTGGCACTGGCTTTGGCTTTCCCAACGAGGGTAATGATGGCTTCGAATTCCGAATTCTGAGGGAAGCTTTTCGTGTTTTGCAGGTAAATCGCCGACCGCGACTCTTCCACTTTATAATCTCCCTGGCCGCTGCTGCTTAGCTTGTCGGCAAGATGATGGCTATCGCGCAATAAAAATGGGGTAAAATCAATCAATACTTTGCCATTTTCTTCAGCTTCGGCTTTAAACCCCCATAAAACGGATTGTGCAAATGCTTCTTCAACCGATTTTCGTTCATCGGCATTGTTGCTTATTGCCCGGTATTGGTAATTTGGCTGGATCAGGAGAACCTTAGGGCCGCTTTTTATAAATTTCACAATCCGGCTCCCGCCTATCTGGCCGCGGTCTAAACCAAGGTCGTTAGAGCCGATACCTGCCGGTAAAGAGTTTACATATAAAAATTCGGTATTAAATTTATCTATTTCTAATAAGATACGACCGTTTTTCTCGTCCCAATAAAAATTAAAGTAACCTGTGAATTTGGTTAATCCCTGTGTTTTTGATTCAATTCCATCAATCTTTTGCGCCTTTGCGACTATGGACAGGTTGAAAATTAGAAATAATAAAAGCAGATATTTTTTTTTCATAAGGACGCTATTAGGAATATTCAGCCTAAAATATTACTTTTATTTATATTAACCAATTATAAGGCAGGATGGCTAATTTAATCACGTATCTGCCCGATTAAAATCGCCCTAAATGATTTTAATTATTTTTAAAAAGATTTAAACTTTTTAATTTCTCATTGCGTATAAAGCAACATAAATACTATATGATGAACTATAATAGCAGATCTGTTAGCGTGTTACTGGTTGATGATGACGAAATAAATAACTTCATCTCCATTAAATTAATAAAGAAAGCTTTATTAAACACAGAGATCATGGCTTGCCTGAATGGTAAATTCGCTATTGATCAGTTGGTTGAAATCCAGAGAAATGATCCGGCTAAATTGCCTGATTATATTTTATTAGATATAAATATGCCCATCATGAACGGATGGGAGTTTTTGGACGAATATAAACGCTTAAATATTGACCCACAGGGCAAAACCAAAATTTTCATTATCTCTTCTTCCGTTTTTAGCAACGACATTAATAAAGCCAGGTCATACCCGCTGGTAAAAGATTTTATCTCCAAACCCCTTAATGTTGATAAAATAGTTGAGCTTTTTAAAGTTGAGGACCCCGCTTAGGCAGGTTCAATCCTAAAATGATCATCCTGGTAGCTTACTTTTCCAACAGGCAAAGATTTTGCGTGGTAAAATAAACAGGTCCAGCCCTCGTCGGCAGCAATTTTTCCGTATTCTTCGCGTAATTGCATTGCCTTCCGGCCATCATAATCATATTTTGCGATAAATTTTCTGATCAGTTGTTCAGGTTCCGGCAATTCATCGCCCCCAAAAAAACATTTTTCGCCTTCGCTCTCCAGCCAGAAAACCTGGTGAAAAGGTGAGTGCCCGCCCGATAATTCGTATCGGATACCCGGCTGCAAAATACCCGAACCTTCAACAAATTCAAGTTCAACCTTACCTTCCAGCGCTTCAAAAATTTCTTTATGGTATGATGACGATTTGCCGGCCATGCCCGTTTCCCATTCCTTTTTCTGAATAACATGCCGCGCCTTAGGGAAACTTGGTTCCCATTTGCCGTTACGCTCAACTACAAGCCCGCCGGAATGATCATAATGCAGGTGCGACATCAGCACAAGTGTAACGTCATTGGGGTCGTAACCGGCATTCATAATATGCTGATGGATATTTAATTCGTCGCGGGTATCTTTATAGCCAAGGCCGGTATCAAGCACGATCAGTTCATCAGCTGTTTCAACCAGGAAAGGGTTTACATGGATAAAAAGAGAGGCGGGCCGGTCGCGGTAGTTATCAATTTCAGGGTTAAAAGGGATAAACTTTTTGGTAGCATCTACTGAATAGGAGCCCTCGCACAAAGCATGTATTTTCATTGATATTATAAGTCTTTTTTAGAAAACGATTATTGAATAAAAATGGTGACAGGTAAAATCCCGCCTGCATTTTCCATAGCGATGGGTTTGAAACCCATCGCTATCCGGTGATAATTATTTTTCACCTTCACATCTCACCACTCACTATTCACCAACTTTCCTCTATATTTACTGTTTTTTAGCAAAGATATGAATAAACGCTGGGCAATACGGGATAATGCGGATCATGAGGAAGTAAAATCCTTAGCCGATGCCCTGAATATCGACCTGGTTTTAAGTGCTTTGCTCATCAACAGGGGCATAAAAACCTTTGATGACGCCCGCCTTTTCTTCCGGCCCGACTATCGCCTGCTGCATGATCCCTTCCTGATGAAGGATATGGAAAAAGCAGTTTTGCGGATTGAAGAGGCAATTTCACGGGATGAAAAGATCCTGATCTTTGGCGATTACGATGTTGACGGAACTACAGCCGTATCCGTTGTTTACAGTTTCTTTAAAAAGCTTTATAATAACCTCGAATATTACATCCCCGACAGATACCTGGAAGGCTACGGCATTTCTTTTAAGGGGATAGATTATGCCGCCGAAAACGGATTTACTTTGATTTTAGCGCTTGATTGCGGCATTAAATCCGTTGATAAAATCGCTTACGCTAATGAAAGAAGCATCGATTTTGTGATCTGCGATCATCACCTGCCGGGAGACGAATTACCCGATGCAGTTGCCATACTCGATCCAAAACGCCGTGATTGCGAATATCCTTATAAAGAACTCTCCGGCTGCGGTATTGGCTTTAAACTGATACAGGCTTTTGCGGAGAAAAATGATATCCCTTTTGAAGAAGTAACCTGCTATCTCGACCTGGTTGCTATCAGTATTGCCTGTGACATTGTTCATATCACCGGCGAGAACCGGATTTTGGCACACCTTGGTTTGCAAAAGATTAATTCGGACCCATCTATCGGCGTTAAAACTTTAATGGAGGTTGCCGGACGGGGCACTTTCTATACCATATCAGATGTTGTTTTTTTATTGGGGCCTCGCATTAATGCCGCAGGCAGAATTGACGATGCCAAACACGCCGTCGAACTGTTGATAGCAACCGATGTTGAGGTAGCTAAAGAAAAAAGCCTGCTCATCAACGTAAAAAATACCGAACGTAAGGGACACGACCTTTCTATCACCGATGAGGCATTGAGCATTATTGATAACAATGAGGAACTGATCAAACGAAACTCGACCGTTGTGTTTAATGAACATTGGCACAAGGGCGTTATCGGGATTGTCGCTTCGCGATTAACAGAAAAGTACTATCGCCCAACCATTGTGCTCACACGCTCAAACGGGCATGTGGCAGGTTCGGCACGCTCGGTGGTAGGTTTTGATCTGTACGAGGCCCTGTGCGGCTGCAGCGACCTGTTGATCCAGTTTGGCGGGCATAAATTTGCAGCCGGGCTTACCATGCACCCCGAAAATGTGGAAGCTTTTGCCAGTCGCTTTGAAGAAGTGGTAAGCGCCACTATTAAGCCCGAACAGCTGATACAACAGATCTCCATTGACGCTGAATTGCATTTGAGCCAGATCGAACCTAAATTCTTCAGATTATTGAATATGTTTGCACCTTTCGGCCCCGAAAATATGGCGCCGGTTTTCCTGAGTAAAAATGTGTATGTTAGCGGGGTAGCGGGTTTGGTAGGTGAAAATCATTTAAAGATGACAGTGATCCAAAAAGGATCGCCGGGTTTTGAAAGTATAGCCTTTGGGCAGGGTGAACACCTGCCTAAATTAAAAAAAGATGTGCCTTTTGATATTTGTTATACCATTGAGGAAAATATCTGGCGGGAAAAACGTTCTATACAATTAAATATAAAAGGGATTCGATTTACGAGTTAAGATTTTAGATTTACGATTGTTCGAATTTGAAGAATCTTAATCATCAATCAAATCGTAACTCGTAATTCGTAAATAAAAAAAATGATTCTACGAGCAGATAATTTATTAAAGAAATATAAACAGCGTACAGTTGTAAACGATGTGTCATTTAACGTGGCGCAGGGCGAAATTGTAGGTTTACTTGGTCCGAATGGTGCCGGTAAAACAACATCGTTTTACATGATCGTAGGGTTGATAAAACCTAATGAGGGCGAGATATTTTTAGATGATCAGAACATCACCACCGACCCAATGTACCGCCGTGCCCAAAAGGGTATCGGGTACCTGGCGCAGGAAGCTTCAGTTTTTCGGAAACTTACCGTTGAGGACAATATAAAAGCGGTGCTGGAAATGGGCGGCATGCCTAAAGACCGCCAGAAAGACAAGCTGGAGGAGCTGATAGATGAGTTTAGTTTGCACAAAGTACGCCGGAACCGTGGCGACCTGCTATCAGGCGGGGAGCGCCGCCGCACCGAAATAGCGCGGGCGCTGGCCGCCGAGCCTAATTTTATTTTGCTGGATGAACCGTTTGCCGGGGTTGACCCTATTGCGGTAGAAGAGATCCAATCTATGGTTGCTAAATTAAAGACCCGGAATATCGGGATCTTAATTACCGACCACAATGTGCAGGAAACCCTTTCGATAACCGACAGGGCTTATTTGCTTTTTGAAGGAAAGATATTGGAATCAGGGGTGCCTGAAGTGCTGGCAGCTAATGAGATGGTGCGTAAGGTTTACCTGGGAGCAAACTTTGTGCTGAAAAGAAAAACGTTCAACCACGTGAAATAGCCTATGGAATTTTTTAACTCCGTATTTACCTGGTTCATGAAAAAGCGTATCCACCAGATAGAGCTTTTTATGAAATATCCGAATGAAGTACAGGAGGAGTGGTTTGAGCAATTGATTGCGGGTGCTGAAAATACCGAGTGGGGCAAAAAATACGGCTATAAAAGCATCCTTAACCTGCACGAATTTAAAGAGCGTGTACCCATACAAACCTACGATTCGCTGAAACCCTATATCGAGCGGATGCTGAAGGGGGAACAAAATGTTTTATGGCCTTCGGAGATAAGATGGTTTGCCAAATCATCGGGCACTACCAGCGACAGGAGTAAATTTATCCCGGTAAGCGAAGAAGCCCTGGAGGAATGTCATTTTAAAGGCGGTAAGGACCTGCTAACCATCTATTTTAATAATCAGCCCAATTCAAGGATGTTCACCGGGAAGATCCTGACTCTCGGGGGCAGCTACCAGGTAAGTGAGCTCAATGCTGATACTTCTTTTGGCGACCTGAGCGCCGTGCTGATGAAAAACTTACCGCTCTGGGCCGAACTTCATCGTACACCCGACATGGACATCGCCCTGCTGGAGGACTTTGAAGAGAAGATCGAAAAAATGGCCCGCGCAACCATTGGCGTAAATGTAACCAGCCTGAGCGGCGTACCTACCTGGAATATTTTATTATTTAAACGGATACTGGAAATTACCGGCAAAAAAAACCTGCTGGAAGTTTGGCCCAACCTCGAAATGTATTTCCACGGCGCGGTAAATTTCACCCCTTACCGCGAGCAGTTTAAAAAACTGATCCCGAATGACGATATGTATTACCTGGAGAACTACAACGCCTCTGAAGGTTTTTTTGGCATCCAGGATACCCGCGAACCAGGGGAAATGCTGCTGATGCTTGATTATGGCATTTTTTATGAGTTTTTGCCTTTGGAGGATCTCCATAAGGAAAATCCCAACACGCTTACGCTGGACGAAGTGGAGCTTGATAAAAATTATGCGCTCATCATCAGCACCAATGCCGGGCTATGGCGGTATATGATCGGCGATACGGTAAGGTTTACCTCGAAGTTTCCGTTCCGGATCCAGGTTACCGGGCGTACCAAACATTTTATCAATGCCTTTGGCGAAGAATTAATTATTGACAATGCCGAACGGGCGCTTGACGAAGCCTGCCAGCAAACAGGCGCTATCATTCGCGATTACACGGCCGCCCCGGTTTATTTTAATGGCGACGACAGTGGCGCCCACGAATGGATCATCGAATTTGAAAAAAAACCTGCCGAATTTGAACGTTTTGTAGATATTTTAGACGAAACCCTGCGCCGGATCAATTCCGATTACGATGCCAAGCGCTTTAAAGATATGGCCCTGCGCCGCCCTATCGTACGGCGCGCCCCTGCGGGCACTTTCTTTAACTGGATGAAAGAAAGGGGCAAAATCGGCGGTCAGCATAAAGTGCCCCGCCTGGCCAACAACCGCGAATATGTGGATGCTATTTTGAAGATGATGGAGTTGGTAGAGGGAGTTAGCTATTTTAAGACTACAGCTTAACAATAAGGCGTTTCGATATCTCTTAACGTTAAGGTGTTAAGCCCTTTTCAATAGATAAAACTTCAAAATTTGCCTGTAAATCGCTATATTTGCTTTAAGGCAAAGCTGCTTAAAATGAATTTTATTTATTTAGAGGATTACAAAAAACACCCGGAAGCCAAAATAAATCCAACTTTATTATGGGAATATGACCTTGCTGATTTTGATTACCAGCAGATACGAAATATTGTGGTGCAACGTGTAATTGAAAGGGGCTGGCCCAGTGACTGGTGGGCTGCACTTAATATGTATGGTGAAAAAGGGATGAAAGAAGCCATAAAATCTATTCCATATCTTAACGACAGGGATATGAATTTTGTAAGCAAGGTATTCGAAATTCCATTATCAAAAATGAAATGTTACGCAAGGAAACAGTCTCAGCCGATACACTGGAACTCTTAAAAGATTTAATGCGGGATGAGAATCTGGCTGATTTTTTTTTGGTCGGCGGAACGGCGCTTTCTTTACAAATAGGACATCGGATAAGTATTGATCTCGACTTGTTTTCAATAAATTCTTTTGATGAAAATAAGATGCTTGTTTATCTTGAATCAAAAAAAAACTTCCGACTCGATTATCAAGATAAAAACACGTTAAAAGGGCAAATCTCCGAAACGAAGGTCGATCTAATCACTCATTCCTACCCATTAGTAAAGCAACTGGCGCTATTGGAAGGTATCAGACTTGCGAGCCTTGAAGATATCGCCGCAATGAAGTTAAATGCTATTGTTGGAAACGGAACACGTTTAAAGGACTTTATTGATGTCGCCTTCTTATCTTGTTATCTTTCTCTAAAAATAATGATGAAGGCTTACGAGGATAAATATACTTCCAGAAACCCCGTTTTAACCTTAAAAGCACTGGCATATCATCAGGATATAAATTTTAATGAGCCGATTAATAAAATCGCTGGAAATTATACCTGGAATGCAATATCAAAACGTTTGCACGAAATGGAGAAATACCCAGAGAAGATATTTGAAAAGTCGCCGCTTTCGACAATTAAGCAATGACTATAATTCATTAACTTTTAATCCCATCCTGTCGCATTTTCTCATTTGTTATCGTAATCAATAAAAAAACCTGGTTATGAAAGCTCCTGTTTTTGTTGCAGTTGTGATGCTGTTCCTGATTTCGTGTAAAAAAAAGAACGAACCCATGCCCGACAGCGGTTTGTTTGGTAAATGGGAAGTGCGAAGGGTATACAACGGAAATATTTTGCCTGCTGATTCGATCTACAAACCGGGGAATGGCAATATCCTGCAATTGAACGCCGATAGTACCTACGTTAGGTACATTCAGCATAAATTTTCGTCAAAGGGAGTATTTCATACCCGGATAAATTTGATGTCAGCGCTTGCAATGCCCAACGAGCGACTATATTTTGATAATGACACATCCTTCAACTACCTGGTAATGTTGAATGGCGACCTGATGACACTGAAACCATTGTTCCCCGATATTCCTACGACAGATTATCAAAAAACACAGAACTGATTTTATTATCCGAAACTTAAATTCAGGAAAGAAATGAAAATATTTACACTTGTTGCGCTAATTGCCATTTGTTTGCTAGCTTGCAAAAAGCCCCAGCCATTATCACCCTACTTGTTTGGTAAGTGGGAGGTACGAAAGACCTACGGAGGATTCATTGTTCATCCCGATTCAACTTACAAGCCCGGTAACGGCAATATTTTGCAGTTTAACAGCGACAGCACTTATGCGCATTACTTGCAAAATAACCTGGTATCAAAAGGTGTTTTTCATGTTATTACCAATGCCTTTAAAAATGGTACTACCAACTACGACGAAATTTATTTTGACAGCGACTCAACGGGCAAGTCCCTGATCATTTTAAGCGGCGACATGCTCACACTAAAGCCCTTGATCCCGGATATCGGTTCAACTGATTATCAAAAAATAGGGAATTGAGGGTTATCGCTCACAGGCCGCAAATATTTTTACCGCCTCAACAGCTTCTTTAACATCATGAACACGAAGGATATTTGCGCCTTTGGTAAGGGCTATGGTATTCAACGCGGTAGTGCCATTAATGGCTTCTTCCGGGTCGATGCCTAATAGATGATAGATCATACGCTTTCTCGAAACGCCAGCCAATATGGGTAGTTGCAACCGGTTAAACTCTTCCAGCCGGCTCATCAGGGCATAACTTTGTTCCTGTTTTTTTGCAAAACCAAAACCAGGATCAATGATCACGTCATGCATACCCATTTGCTTTAGCTGGTAATATTTGGTCGAGAAATAATCATAAACTTCTGCAAAAACGTCTTCATAATCAGTTTTTTGCACCATGTTTTGCGGCGTGCCTTTCATATGCATCAGGATATAAGGCACCTGTAAGCGGGCTACGGTAGCAAACATATCCTCATCCAATTGCCCGCCCGAAATATCGTTAATTATATGCGCCCCGGCATCTATAGCGGTTTCTGCTACTTTTGAACGAAAGGTGTCTATGGATAATATAGCTTCCGGATACTCGGCCCTGATGGCCTCAACAACAGGTAACAACCTATCCGTTTCTTCCTGTATAGAAATATCTACTGCGCCTGGGCGGGAGGAATAGGCTCCAAGGTCTAAAAAAGTAGCTCCTTCGCCCAGCATTTTGCCGGCCTGCAATACAGCGTCTTCAATACCCGGTTTCCGGCTACCGGCAAAAAAAGAGTCAGGCGTCAGGTTGATGATCCCCATAACTTTGGGGTTGCCCAGGTCGATTAAATAGCCCCCGGCATTTAGCGTCTCCTTTTTCCGAAAAAATGTATCTTTAGCCATTCGCAATTGTTGAAAGGTTGTAATGTTGTAAAGTTGCAATGTTATTTTAATTCAAAAGAGTTTTGGGATTGAATTTTATATGATTTTCTATTTCATCGACCTTAATCTTACAACTTTTCGACATTACAACTTCTAAATAATGAAAGATAAATTGAATAAAAAGGAAACTCCATGGTGGTTATGGGCATGCAGGATATTTGTTGGCGTGCTCTTTATTTTTTCGGGCCTGGTAAAAATTAACGACCCGCTGGGCTTTTCCTATAAACTGGAGGAATATTTCGATGTTCTCCATTTAACCTTTTTCACGCCGTTTTCGCTTTATATCGCCATTATATTATGCTCTCTTGAAATCATATTAGGCTTTGGCCTGCTTATTGGCGCCCGCGCGGCAAACATCGGCTGGGGATTGCTGCTGCTCACTATTTTCTTTGGCTTTTTAACGTTTTATTCGGCTTACTTTAAAGTGGTGCAAACCTGTGGCTGTTTTGGGGATGCTATCCCATTAACGCCATGGCAATCTTTCAGCAAGGATATGTTTTTGCTGTTGCTGGTGATCATCCTGTTTAAAAACCGCAGAATGATACAGCCTTTAGTCACTGCGCAAACTGGTAATAAACTATTGGTTGTAGCAACAATAGTCGCAGTAGGGCTGGGGCTTTATACCTATAATTTTTTACCGGTGATCGATTTCCTGGCTTATAAAGTTGGGGCAAATATTCCGGATGAAATGAAAACCCCGCCCGGCGCCAAGCCTGATGAGTATGAATTGACCTATACGCTTAAAAATAAAAAGACCGATGCTACCAAGGTGATGAATAACACCGAATACATGAGCAGCGGCATTTGGAAAGATAATAATTGGTCGGTGGTGGGTACGCCGGAGAGTCGCCTGGTTAAAAAAGGCTTTACCCCGAAGATCCAGGACCTTACCATCAGCGACGCCCAGGGTACAGATTATACAAAGGACCTGTTTTCAAACCCTTTTAATAACCTTATAATTGTAGCCTATGACCTGCGACATACCGATGCAGAAGCCATTGAAAGGCTCAATGCCACAGCCATCAACTTGCAGGCAAATTATAACACACGTACCATATTGCTCACTTCAAACTCTGCAGAGTTTGCCAATGCATTCAGCAAAGAGCATCATTTGGCTATAGAAATATTTTATGCCGATGAAGTCCCTTTAAAAACAATGGTCCGCGCAAATCCCGGGATTTTTCTATTAAAAAACGGCACCATCATCAATAAATGGCACTACCATTCCATGCCAAATTATGATGGCCTGGTAAAAGACTATTTTCAGAAATAAACCATGATCCGCTACCTCATCCGCAAGTTTTTTTATGGGTCGGCAGTAATGCTGGGTATTGTGGTGGTGGTATTTTTCCTGTTCAATATTTTGCCGGTTGATCCCGCGCGGATGACGCAGGGACAACGGGCTGATGTTCAATCCTTACAGGCCATCCGTAAGGAGTTTGGTTTAGATAAACCTATCCCGGTGCAATTTCTCTATTATTTAAACGATCTTTCACCCATTGGCTTTCACCTCAACACGAAAGAAGAGCAGCAGCAATATCATTATGTAAAGCTGTTCCCGGTTTCATCCGAAAGGGTATTGGCGCTCAAATGGCCCTACCTGAGGCGCTCCTATCAAACCCATAAGGAAGTTGCCAAACTGCTAATGGAAGTGATACCTAACACGCTGGTGCTGGCTACTACGGCCATGATATTTGCCATCCTCATTGGCGTTTTCTTTGGTGTATTGAGCGCCGTGCATCAGAATACCTGGATCGATAAGCTGGCCATCGGGATTTCAACGCTGGGCGTTTCGGCACCTTCGTTTTTCGCGGGCATTATTATTGCCTGGATCTTTGGGTTTGAGCTATCCAAATATACCGGCTTAAATATGTCGGGCAGTTTATATACTTATGATCCCTTTAAAGGCGAAGTGATCACCTGGCGCAACCTGGTATTGCCAATGGTCACCCTCGGCTTAAGGCCTTTGGCGATCATCGTGCAGCTAACCCGAAATGCGATGTTGGACGAGTTGGGTAAAGATTATATCCGCACGGCGAGAGCAAAAGGCTTAAGCGAAAATGCTATAGTTTATCGTCATGCTTTGAAAAATGCCCTCAACCCGGTAATAACGGCCATAGCCAACTGGTTTGCCTCGCTGCTGGCTGGTTCCTTTTTTGTGGAATACGTTTTCGGCTATAATGGTTTGGGCAAAACAACAGTCGACGCTTTGGAAATGTCGGATTTTCCGGTGGTAATGGGTTCCATTCTATTTATCGCTTTTATTTTTGTGGTGATCAATATTCTGGTGGATATTATTTATGTTTGGATTGACCCGAGGGTGAAGCTGGGGTAGTCCATGGTCGATGGTCCATGGACCATGGCAGGAAATTAGTTTAAAGATTTGTAATTCGAATTCAACGTGTCTGAAAATAATATAAAATCTAATTCCGATGGTTTGGGCATCATTTTCTTGATCGGGTTTATGGGCTGTGGTAAAACTACGCTTGGCCGGAAACTGGCGAACAGGCTTGGGTATGACTTTATGGATCTCGATCATATTCTTGAGGCGCAGGAGGGGATGACCATCGCCCAATATTTCGCCAAACATGGTGAGGATAGTTTCCGCAAGCTGGAATCAGAAGTTTTAAAAAAGACCAATTATCCTGAATATGCAATAGTTTCGACCGGCGGCGGCTTGCCCTGCTTTTTTGATAATATGGATTGGATGAATGCGCATGGTAAAACCATCTACATCAAACTGTCGCCCAAAACTTTAGCCACCCGCCTCGAAAATGAAAAAGAAGAACGCCCCTTATTGCGCCAGCACCATGGCGAAGCGTTGGTTGCGTTTATTGCTGATAAACTAACGGAGAGGGAGCCCTTTTATAGTAAGGCTACCATAATTGCTGATGGGTTGAGTTTGACGGCTGAGAAAGTGGAGGAGATGTTGAAAGATTAAGACAAGTTAGGTTTTTTATCCACTTTTTAGACATCTCCAAAATTCCTCTGATGAAATAACGCGCCCGTTTTCGGCGTCCTCAAGTCCCTCGTTTATTTGCTGTTTTTGAACTTCAGTTAACTCCTCCCACCAATCGCCCTCCGTCGTTGAAAGTCTCAAACTCTCTAAAAGGTTTAACATGTCCGGATCTGAAAGCTGTTTTATCCACTCAATCAGATTTGACTTTATTTCTTCTATTTCAGATGTAGACATAGAATAATATTTAAGCGTTAACTATCTCAAATAAGCCCCGTCCTCTTCACCTTCTTCATCCAAAATAACCTCTACATGCTCTTTTAACACTGTAGACAGAGCGATTCCGGCAAAATCAGTGGTGATGGGGAAGTTTTTGTGGTTGCGGTCTACTAAAACCGCTGTACGGAATTTTTTTAGCGG
>Ga0206938_1066_pt1 | contig 29395 bp, 26 predicted proteins | sample Alteio_BWOrgHeat_12_FD_152918 | JGI IMG/M metagenome (GOLD analysis project Ga0206938, IMG submission 152918) | Enriched cells from forest soil in Barre Woods Harvard Forest LTER site, Petersham, Massachusetts, United States -... | ecosystem: Environmental > Terrestrial > Soil > Temperate forest >... | reverse complement strand
CAATAAGGTTGTATTATACGTCAGTTCCGAAAAATTCATCAACCAGTTTATCGATCATAGCCGCAACAATGCGATCAATGATTTTATCCATTTCTACCAGTTGGTAGATGTGCTGATCATCGATGATGTTCAATTCTTCAACCGGGCCGAAAAAAGCCAGGATGCCTTTTTTGCCATATTCAATCACCTGCATCAAAGTGGTAAACAATTGATCCTCACTTCCGATAAACCTCCCAAAGATCTGGAAGGCGTACAGGAAAGATTATTGAGCCGGTTCCGATGGGGATTAAGTGCGGATCTTCAGGTGCCGGATTATGAGATGCGCATAGAAATCCTGGAACGCAAGATGAAAAACGACGGATTGGAAATGCCCAAAGAAGTCGTAAAATATCTGGCATACAATATTAATAGCAATGTACGGGAACTCGAAGGGGCGCTGATATCCCTTCTGGCACAGTCTTCGCTTAACAAGAGGGAAATAGATCTGGAATTGTCGAAGAAAGTATTGCGCAATTTTGTCAAAACAAGCAGTAAGGAAATAACCATCGAGACCATTCAGCGAATGGTCTGCGAGTATTTCGATCTGCCTTACGATAAACTCCTACAAAAAACGAGGAAGAGGGAAATCGTGCAAGCTCGTCAGATCACGATGTACCTGGCCAAAGCCTTTACCAAGAATTCATTAAAGACGATCGGTGAACATTTTGGGGGCCGCGATCACACGACCGTTATTCACTCCTGCCAGACCGTCAAAGACCTGATGGATACTGATAGCCTTTTTCGGGAAAATGTAACCGAACTGCAGCAGAAAGTGCAGTTGGCCGCTATGTAGCAAAACCAATAAAATTCAGGATGTAAGATAAAATGCTCACTATCCAGTGAGCTTTTTTTTCGCATCAGCCTCTGTGCCGGGAATGGGCGATTTTGCGGCGAATATCCCACAAAGCAATCGATCTTTTGCGGTCTTGTTGGATGAAGCGAAGGATGGAATAGAGTAAGTTCATAGTCCTTCAAGGATTGAATTGATAAAATGGTGAACCTGGGGTCTAAAAAAAACAAAGAGCAGGGTAGCCAGGAGATAGCCAGCCATAAAGCACGAAAACAAAAGTTTTTTGGATAAGGGCTGGGTATATTCAATGACTGCCGTCAGAAATTTCCTCATGTAGGGTTTTTAACAGATAATGGATAGGGAATTAACTCCCCTGTAAGCCAGTTTATTGTTCGGGGGCAATAGTTTTTTGTTTCGAAGGTCTAAAATGAGGAAGGTGTAGAATTAATCTTTATTTTTGCATCCCTTTATGGGTGGCGGCTGGATGAAAGTCCGGAAGCCTTTACAAAGTTCGGAGAGGTGCCTGAGTGGCCGAAAGGGCCGGTTTGCTAAACCGTTATACGAGCTTAAACTTGTATCGAGGGTTCGAATCCCTCCCTCTCCGCTGAAATCAATTATTTTAGATTCAACTGAATCAAAAAGCCTGCAAATTCTGGAGTTTGTGGGCTTTTTTAGTCTTAAGCTTACACAAACTCACCCCGCTTTACGGTTATTTCTCAGGCTTGATTCAAGGCGTGTTCCAACTTGCCAAAAACACGCCTGATTTTAACGCAAGTCCCTATTTATTAACAACTTATAAGATTTGACCAAAAAAATCCGCCTAAAAACGGAATTAATTTTATCATCTTAAAAAGTTTTGAAAATGTAAAAGAGTTTTGGATTAAGTTTTCGTTTGAAAAAAAAACACGACAGAGAAAACAAATCCATTGTTTACATGAGGCTTACGATTGATACCGAAATCATGGTTATTAGTACGAAAAGACGGTGCGAAGCCAGACAATGGAATAAGATTTCAGGACGTATGATCCAGGTTGCAGAAAATGACATTTTGAGTGATGAAGGGGAGGCATACGGAAGGAAATTGGAGCAGGCAGGTGTGGAGGTTTTGTCAGTCAGATATAACGGAGTGATTCATGATTTTGGAATGTTGAATGGATTGGCTGGAACGCCGCAGGTAAAGGGTTTGATTGAACTCGCAGCTGCCGAATTGAAAAAACACTTGTAATGTAAGTCATCAAGTGAAGTGAATAGTTTTCGGTAGGTTTATCACATTTTTAAACCCGAGAGTGTGTCGTTCGAAGCGGGAAGGATCATGTTAAATAGAATTTCTCAATTAAATTGTAAAAGAAGCCAATATTCTTGTCTCTCACTGGCTATCTACTTCGTTTATTGCAAAAATTCGGAAATCCCGCTTCTTCCTGCCAAGGATACCTCAGCCTTATTATTAAATAAGTTGTATGGGCTGGATAAGAATAAGCTCAAACAAAACCTGGTAAGACTTTGCCGGTTTAATAAACTTTCTTCGAAAGAAAGGGCTGAAATGAGAAAAGAGATTGACAATTTTTGACTTTTTCATGAGCGAAAATTCTACTTTTTAAGTTATGAATAATCGCCCGATTTTCTAATTTTGGCTGTTCGGTTTATTGGGCCGAGGTCAAGTTTAACCTATGCTTCGCGATTGAAAATTATTATTCCTAAATCAGTAGATTCTGTTATCCGCGACGAAGAAATGTCGATTCGGATGATGAGGAATAATTGGCATCCAAAAGCAGCTATGCAGCTCTCTGAACTACCTGTAGCCTATAGATAATTTAAGGGCGTTTACGTTTTTAATTACCAGGTCCTGATATTGTTCTTTCTGATCCTTCAGCAAAAAGCCATGGTCCAGAAAATGAATTATGGAAGGTGAAGAGGAGGCAAATTTTTCATAGATGTTTTGAACGGCCCGTTTCTCGAGTCCCAGGGTTTCGGCAAATTTGTCGAAGTCGGATCGGTTGATTCTATTTTTCTTCCCATTCAGGAACAAAGCCATTTCCTCTTTGTCTTCTGGTATAGCGATCCTGGTTGACAAAAGATCATACGCTGGCGCGAGGGAAGTGATATTATTTTTTTCTTGGGTTAACAAAGAGAAATTTTTCAGGTGCATGTCGGCGTTTCCGCAAATGAATGAAAATAAAATAATTTCGAAGTAGCTCAGCAAATCGAATTTGGGTTGGTCCGAAAATTCAGCGATTTTTTTTCCTGTACGCTCGTAAGACCCTTTATATTTATCGCTTGTCAGCGTTTCTGTAAGCTGGCAGAGATCTTCCAATGCAAGTTTCGTTTTATTTACCCTGTCGAAGCGGCGGGTTATATAGGCCAGTTCACCAGATTTCAGCCTGATAAGACTATGAAAGGCGGTTTTAATTTTTAGCAACTCCGCAAGATGCATCGTGATGTCCTCATTCTCAGGTAGAGAAGGATACAATTCTGATGGTGGCTTGAGAATAAAATCTCCCCATAATCCCACAATTGTCAGGCGGGATGTTTTTGGGTCTTTCTCCTTGTTTATTGTTAGCGAGATTTTTGGTTGCGCGCCGGTCACGGCAATCCGGTCCAATATCCTTTCTGCCGCGAGCTTTTTCATATCTGCGTTTGTATATTCGAGTGTTGGTGGTACCGGTGTACCAAAAAATAATTGGCTGCAGGCAGGATGAAACTCTGTTGTTTCACCGTTTAAACTGTTATAACAATAAAAACATTTATCCTTCATTTTTTCCATCTGCTTTGATATAAACTGCGCCGATACAATCTTCGCAGGCAGTCAGTAATAGTCCCATCCGATCATTTGCATCAAGCTTCCAGTTCTTCAGGGCAATGTCCAAGAGCCAACCTTCCGGGATCAGTCCATCAAAAAAGGGAATCATTTTGTCGAATAAATACGGCTCTTCCCTTAAAGGAAGAGTGAAACTCACCGCTCGCGCGCCGTTAGTTTTGAGATACTCTGGATTGTATTGAAAACCATATAAGTTTTCTATTTCATCCAGCCATACCCGGCCTGCGAGTTTATCTTTAAAATATACTTTTCCTGTTTTTTGCATAGCTAATCCTGTAATTCAATTTGATCAATTTCTGGATGGGATATTGTTCTTACCCATTTCGGATCCTGGTCCTTCTTAAAGGCGATCGCGTGATTATTCGAAACGAATTTCCAACCCGTGACCTGGTTATTCAGAATTACCTGGTCGATGATGATTCCAAATAAGACATTCTTATTTTTCAGCGTAATTTTTACTGGCAGGTTAAAGTACCTGAGATTGATATCGTAGGGATCCATCAATTTCTCACTAACTGGTGAAAGGCTTTGACCAAATAAAGAAAGGACCTGGTTTACTTTATCCATACGGAGAGTTGTTTTACCCTGCTCCATATCACGGATAAAACGGAGGCCGACGCCTGCTTTTTGCGCCAGCTCCTCCTGAGTCATATTCAACCGTTGTCGGTTAAATCTCACGTAATTAGAAATGGAATTGCCTTCTCGCTTGTTAGCCATGTTATACCCTTAAGGGTATAAATATAACAATAATTATGCTATTATACCCTTTCGGGTATGAAATTTACTAAAATTAAGAAATTATACCCGATTGGGTATACTACTATCATGTTTTGGAAATTTCAAATAAGTTCAGAGGTAGATCTACTGAATACCCCAATTGAAAACTAATCATTTCCCGAATGGAGTTTCGAAAAGTATTGTAATATTCCTTGTTGGTGATTTTGCTGTTCTTGCCAAGATATATGTTTTCTATTTTTATGTGCGGCTTATTTTTCAGATTCTCCAGATACCGTTTTTGAAAGTCTTCTTTTTTATAAAATTCCTTCGGATAAGCAGATTCAAAATCGATCCAGAGTTTTAAAGGAATATAATTCACTATACGATTTCGGATTCCATCAATACGGAATTCTTTTTTTGCATATTTCAAGTAGTCTTCTGAATTATATGGAAAACAAGTTGAGAGTCGAACTTCTTTTTCTGATGCAAAGTGCGTTTTCTTGTGAAATCCCGCAAGTTTCCAGATATTGAACGCCACATCTATTTGGCTATTATACTTTTCTTTTATAGCATTTAATTCCTTTTGGAAAGGTTCAAATGATTCAGGCAATCTATAATAGACTTCCGAAATCATAAAGTTCTCCCAGTCATTGCGATCGTTAATAATCGAGAATTCGATAGCCACACCACTTTGATCCCTGCCGTATTTCTTCCATAGAAACTCGTTTTGAAGATTCGATTTTTCGCAGCAAGAAAGGGTAAAATAGTTCGTTTTAATATTTTCAATTTGTTCCGCTGACAATTCTAATAATTTAGCGGAAAAGATGAATTCTTCTTCATCTTCTGAATTGATGAGATTATATAATCTGACTTCCCGATTGTTTATTATAGAAGCGAGTGTATCCACAGTGGTCCAGTGAATAAACCTCATTTCTTTCCAATAATAGTAAGGTGTATTTTCGAAGGATTTGAAATGATCAGGAAGGTCAAAATGAAAATTGGGCCCCGCATAACCCCATCCGGGAATAGAGAAATTGGGAAAATATTTCTGAATGACACTGAGAACTTCTTCCGAAATGCCATCCAGGAACTTAACCTGCTCTTCCATAGACCTCATGATCGACGTTTTAATCTAAAATTATTTATAATTCTCGATGATTTATCTGATTGTTGGACATTTGCCAAATTCATTTTGTTTATAAATAGAGGTAGATATTAACTATAACCTAAAAAAGATGTCCAAATCAACTATTGATGAATTATTTTATAATCTATACGGATTTTACCCAAACAAGGCTGGACAAGCATACGAGATGATCGTTGCTGCCGCTTTGAAGGTAATTACCAAAGACGATATTAAATATGACCAACGAGAAAGAGGCATATACAGCGAAACACTATATCAACAAGATAGTGTAGTGTATAAGGAAAAATTCAAAACGATGATTGAGGCCAAGGATTATACTATCAACATTAGAAAAGTGGGGTGAGGTGATTTACAAAAAATGCAAGGTGCACTTGGTGATCTTTCGGTGGCAAATGGAATTTTTGCTTCAGCGACAGAATTTACCAGGCCCGCAAAGCGATATGCTTTTTCAAGTTCTTCCAATCCACTACACAAGGAAATCGAACTTTATCATATAAGACCTTCCACACAGCAGGATGAAAAAGGCAGATTAAATAAAATAATTGTTAATATGACCATGCACCTGCCTGATTATTCGCATGGTCGGTTCAACCCCTGTTTTACAGAGAATGGAATTAAGCTTTTAAAACTTAATGGTTGGGAAGGGAAGACAATTAAATTAAAATTAGATTTTTTATATGATTCAGATGGGAAAGTGATTAACTCTATTGAAAAACTTTCGAGATTTGCTCCGCCTGATACGAACTGGGAAAAGGGATTTATTGCTAAGGCATGCTGGTTATTATTTGACACATACCTTAATATTGAAGGGCTTTTATATCCAATCTATGGTATAGAATATGAAATTCCATTTCTTTGTGGACCTTTGAAAGAACTAGTTATTGAGATGGAAGGTACTCCGAAAATATATATACGATCTGAAAATGGCTCTATTGATAAACTGATAACAGATGATCAAATGCGAAAAATAAAATTTGACGAAAATGGAGCTGTTAATGAATTACCCTAATATTTAGTTTAAACTGTAATTTAAAAAGAAAATTACTATTCACAGGCTATGCGTTTGGTTCCGGATCTTCTTCAGGATTTAATTCAAGAGCAATGAGATTGATATCCGATACTCCATTTAATTCCAGCCATTCCATTATAGCTCTATGAAAATCTTTACAGACTTTTAACCAGGAATTAATTCGGGTAGTCATTTGATTTTCAGTTGTCAATCCCTCTCGCTCACTTTTAAATGTTGTATCGCCTCCATTAATTATCATATAAGGCGCATTTACTATGGCATCCGTTAAAGGGTCAGTTACGGTTCCCTCATTTCGAATGGCGCTTAAAGAATCAGCAATTTTGCGAGGGAGTAAAGGATTACTCAAAAAGAAAAATATTTCATTATATCTATGACCTTTTAAAGGAACAGAAAAAATAAGCAAATGGTTTTTCTCAAAAGGGAAATAGTTAAGTCTGGCTGTATCAAATATATTCATCTCCCTTTCGACAGGAAAATAATTATCCCCCTTGTTATTCCTCCTTGAAACAATATCTCTTAAGTTGACTACTTTCATGATGAGATTTGTTACAATTTCAAGCTGCTTTTTATTTGCTTCCTGGGGTAGAATCCTTTTAGCAATTCTGGCTATGTATGTAGTGACTCCCAAAGATAGAATTGAAACAAAAACGGCCACAAAAGCAATGCGGTCTGCAAATGGCAAATCGAAAAATGACATTATGATTTAAGTTTATTTAGGATAAAATTAGTTTTGACACAAAAATGCCTTTAAGTACTAGCATCCTCATTTTTCACCATATGATTATTGTATCAAATATATTTTTAATTATAAAACTATACTGATTTTATCAAATGAACGGCATAACATACAAAAATACTATTACGAATATCCCTGGTTGGGTCAATGACCTTCACACTAGATTCGGACGAGGATATGCTTATGAATCTAGCACACATTTTATTCACCTTTATGGTTATGAAATCGGATTTAACACAATTTCTATTGGATTGACAGCAATTCAAGAAAAAAACGGAACACTAAATGAGTGGGTCACGAATATCTTCGGAGCTCAAAACATCCAATCGTTGGATATTCAAATCAGACATTCTGTTAAAGGAGTTTGGAGACCCTCCTTATACTATTATGAAGATACTTTTCAGGCTAAAAGGCAGCAAAGTAATTTAGACCGATACCAGATCCTACAGATATATATGGCTTTTGGGGGTATTCCTCACTATCTTAATAATGTTGGAAAGGGGAGAAGTGCTTCACAGGTAATCGACAAAACCTGTTTTTCAAAGGATGGATTATTAAATGGAGAATTCAATAATTTATATGGATCGCTTTTCGAAATTGCCGATAATCATATAAAGACGGTAAGAGCATTAGCCAATACTAATAGGGGACTGACACGCCAGGAAATCATTGAATCCTGCGAACTCAGTTCAGGGGGTCGCACCACGCTGATGTTAAATGAATTGGAGGAGTCGGGATTCATTAAATCAGATTCATTAAATCAACCGTACCATATGATAAAACTACAAATGACGCTATATATCGTTTGATCGATGAGTTCTCTATTTTCTACCTAAAATTCATGAACAAGGGCAATACTGGAAGCACTAAAAGTTGGGCAACCCTTATTACCAGCCAGCCATATAAGATTTGGTGCGGATTGGCATTTGAAGCGGTTTGTCTGAAACATGTGGAAAAGATAAAGGATGGTCTAAAGATTAAAGTTGGGACGGAGGAGTCCGCGTGGAGGTACGTCCCGGCCAAAGGCAGCAGTGACAGAGGTGCACAAATCGATCTGATCATTGACCGAAATGACCGAATCATCAACTTATGCGAAATGAAATTCTATGCGACCGAATTTGTAATTGATAAAACATATGCCAAAAGCCTGGAACAAAAAAGAGAGGTTTTCAACGAGCGGATAAAACCCAATAAGACACTATTCTTGACAATGATCACAACTTTTGGGGTAAAAGAAAATACTTATTATGAAGAATACATTCAACAGAGTTTGACAATGGAAGTTTTGTTCAAGTAGTCCTTACAGAAGTGATATTTTGGATAAATGCGGCCCAAATAATTTTATGTAAACAAAAAATTATTTGGGATCTTTTCTTCCCATTTGATTGTATTCTTTTCATTAATATTTTGACTTAATCAGGGACATTTTTAGTTTGCCACGCTCTAAAATAGTCGGTTATGACAGAGTAACACATATTTTCACTTAGTTTGACCTTAAACTTAATCTTTTGTTGGCTCGGGCATTGACGAATTTGCAAGTGAAATCGTTTAATTTTGGCAACTATATACCAGTTGGACAGGAGGGTATTTAGCTAGTTTATTTTGAAATCTGGCGATCAAATACCCATACATTGTGGTGATTATCTGAATCACTCTTCAACACCTCGTCAGCAATAAATTCGTCCTTATTACTCCCAAATTTATATTGCACTTTATCTAAAAAGTTTTTATCCCAAATGGTTATTTGCAAATAATTTTCTTTTTGTTCCAGCTTTCCATTAAAAGATCCTAAAACTTTTCTTGTCTTGCCATCAGAGATCATGTTTAATAATACCGTGTCTTGTATTGCACCAAATACGTGATGAATTGTTAATGAAAAATTCCGTCCAGATTGCTTTATTATAAACACCGAACTCGTCATTCCATCTGGTCGCGCTTGTAATTTGGTTTTTTCATTGTTAAGAATCCAAATGCCACTATAATTTTGATTTTGGGCAAAAACTGATTGACTTAGTAGCAATATAGAAACAATAATTAATCCCTTCATTTTGTCGATATTTATCTGCTAGGGGAATCTTTCATATAATTGCTTTAATTTTTTAATAAACCTAGCGCAAATGACTTTACCGAATCTCTGCTTGCGATATATCACTGCCGACTATATGAGCCCAAGCAGTTGTTGCCGCCAAAAGCCGGAGAAAAGCTCCAGGCACATGCTAATATAATTATTCTCGATAACAATTTACCCGACGGTACAGGCCTTGAGTATCTGCAAATGCATCCTGAAGATTTTATGGAAAGTTATGTCATCATGATAACGGCCAATCCGAGTACGGTACTACGCAGAGACGCAACCTGCGAGGGAATTCGGGCTTTTTTACCTAAACCCTTTTCGGTAACCCTGATGAAAGAGATTCTTCATTCCCTGTACCGGCCTAAGGTAGGGCTGGCCTATTTTTATATTTAATCGCTAAAGTGGCGATAGCCAGGTTGATTAATACACCTATGCTATTGGATATGAGTATGATAAGATCCTTTTTAAGCGATCCATAATATATCCATCCCGACAACCCCAAAATCAGGATAACTATCCACAGAAATGATATGTTCCCGGCTTTTTTATTCTTAAATATTTTAATGAGTTGGGGAAGAGCGGCCAGCGTGGTAAGTGTACTCGCTATCAAGCCCACCCAAGTATTTTTATCCATAAAGGATGAAGGCAATACAAGTGCCCAGCAATGAGTGAAATTAGTTTCTCAATAAACTTGTTTGTAAATAATAAAAAAACTACATTTCGATTGGTTTATAACGTTTTAAATGGATTATAACATATTTCCGCCACCGTTGCATTTAAAGGATTTAGTGCAATGTTTTTGGACGCTGGAAAGCGATCCACAAGGAACTACACCGAAAAAGTATTTTTTGATGGCGGATAGTTTTCCGGAAATTATTTTTCAGTACAATGAAGGATTTCCGGCCTATTCGGCACAAAGTGCGCGGATACGTTTCCAGCATTCTATCAGCGATAAATTTGCTGTAGGGAAGAAAGTAGGTTTTTTTGGGGTGAGATTATTCCCGCATGCTGTAACTCTATTAATAAAAAACATGCCGGCAAATGAAGTGGTGAACCATGTTTTTGATTTCACAGATTTATTTAGGCAAGAAGGGAGCGACCTGGCTGATCAAGTTTACGGTGCTGTCGGCACATCCGAGCGGATAGCACGTGTTTCTGCCTATCTTTTAAGAAAGGCATCCGATCAAAAAAGGGATCCGGTCAAATATTTTGTAGACCAGGTCATTCAGCAAAAAGGGTCTGTTGATATTTCAGCAATGCATGGCGAATCTGGCTTATCCGTAAAGCAATTTGAAAGACGGTTTAAAGCCATCACTGGGTTCCCTCCGAAATACTTTGCACGGCTTACCCGTTTTCAGGCCGTAAAAGACAGTTACGCATTAGGCCGGTTTGCATCGATGACCAGTCTTGCATACGCTGGTAATTATTATGATCAGTCTCACTTCAACCGGGAATTCAAAGAGTTTTCGGGTGTGCAACCGCTTCAATATTTTAAACGGATAGACCAGGAAAACATTAAGTTTAATGAAGTGGACAGGGGTATAGCCAGCCCCGGAAACCAACGCCGCTTTGATGGATACCTGCCCTGCGGTTGGTTCGTCTGAGATATAGAATTCAATTCAATAAAAACTGTTTCTAAACTAAATCCATTATGTCTTCATGGGGTATTGGATTCAATTTGTGCTTTTGAACTCCTGATAAAACGCTTACACCGCGCGCGGTATTTCCGGATGACGATTTTATACAATTTTTCAAATTGTTTTAAAAATACCTTGCAGCCGGAAACTAAATCAGAATCAAATATTGGTTAAAATGAAAAAATTACATCGAAGACTTATATCGGGGATTGTCATGAGTCGACAAACGGCGGTGGTTCCATTTGTTTACCGGTCAGGAAATACATTTCAAATGAACGGCCGGAGAAGCACTGCAGCCAAATGTTTTATAAATATTTTCCTGACTCTCTCCTTTTTGTTTATTATGCCAGCAATCCAATGTTCGGCCCAACAAAATTCTGCGATCGAACGTGACGGTCAACATGATTTTGATTTCAATATAGGCACATGGAAGACCCATATTCGCCGCCTTTTGCATCCTCTTTCCGGTTCCAATGAATGGGTGGAGCTGGATGGTATGGTATACGTCCGCGGGATTTTGAACGGACGCGCGCAGTTGGAGGAGATCGAGGCCGATGGTGCGACCGGGCATTTTGAGGGCCTCACTTTGTTTCTTTATCATCCAGAAGCGCATCAGTGGGCTCAGTATTTTGCCAGTGGTACAGACGGTATAATGAATCAGCCCCTGACCGGCCAGTTTAAGGACGGCCGTGGCGAATTATTCGACCAGGAATTGTTCAACGGCCGGACTGTCTTTGTTCGATTCCTCTGGTCCGATATTACACCGGATAGCCACCACGTTGAACAATCGTTTTCCAATGATGGCGGCAAAACCTGGGAACCGAATTTTGTGGCAACGTTGACGCGGGATAAAGATACCAGAACCAGCAATGAGATTTCTATACCTTCTTCCTCCAACGCAGCGGATGGCACCCACGATTTCGAATTTCATTTTGGTAAATGGAAGACCCATATCCATCGCCTGTTGAAGCCACTCACCCGTTCGGACGCTTGGACCGATTATGATGGCATTTCCATAGTCAGCAAAGTTTGGGGAGGGCGCGGAAGTCTTTTAGAGCTCGAAGCTGAAGGGCCGTCCGGACGCATTCAAGGTTTTGGATTGCGGCTATTCAACCCACAATCAAATCAATGGAGCCTGAACTGGGTAAACGGCGGCTCCGACCCGTTTATGACACGGCCCATGGTTGGGAAATTTGCCCATGGACAGGGACGGTTTTATGACCAGGAAGACTTTCAGGGAAGGATCATTATGTCACGTAATGGATTTTCCGACATTACTCCCAACTCGAGTCGTTTTGAACAAGCCTTTTCCGACGACGGTGGCCAGACTTGGGAGACAAACTGGATTATGACTTTCAAAAGATAAATGTTGTTCGTCTTATTCAATTAGAAATTTGTTGATGGCACATACTTGCATTGGGTTAGGATTATAATAAGTCGTGTTTTTGTGTTTCGCAGACAATTCTTAAAGGGTTCAGGATAGCTTTCTTTTTAGTTTTATGGTGTGTTTCGATGCATTAATTTCGAACTTTTTTTTGCCCGTTTCGGTTTGCTTTTCCACTTTAATGCGGCCGGATCTGCAGCCATTTTTTCCAGGGTTATACCGGATACGACGGACTTATTTTTTTTCGTGATATCCGTCGGCGATGCGTATTTATCGCGGTGTTTTATCAATAGCCATTGATTGTCCCCGTAACCGGTAGTTTTAACCAGTGCGAATTCTCCTTTTAATTTTTTCCCATGCAGAGAAAATTTTAGTGAACCTAAATTTAGTTGATTGATGAGTAGTTTTTCGGCTTCCTTTTTTGATTTGGTTTTTTCTAGAGGTTCATAAGTTCCTGCATCCCAAATGATGACTGTCCCGGCTCCATAATTACCTTCTGGAATGATGCCTTCGAAATCCTTGTAATCATAGGGATGATCTTCTACCATCATTGCCAAGTGTTTGACCGTGGGATCTGTGGAGGGGCCTTTGGGTATGGCCCAGCTTTTTAAAACGCCATTCATTTCTAGGCGAAAATCATAGTGAAGTCGGGAAGCCGCATGTTTTTGAATTACGAATAGAAGTTCCGAATCAGAAGCCACCCCGCCTGTAGGTTCGGGGGTCGTGTCGAAGATTCTCTTTTTCTTATATTTCTCTAAAGACATGTCCTTATTTTTGGAACAACCCTTGTTGGGGGTAGTTGATGTTGTTTTGAGGTCCATTTTATAAGTACAATTATTGTACCCCAGGCATGATTTTAAAAGAGATTTCCCAATGAAAGAGTTCGTAATTGATTTTAGCTATCAAGGTGTAAGGTATACTGCCTTGGTTATTCCCAAAACTGGTAGCGATCAAGATGGCTACACGGTCAAATTGCAAAGAGAAAACCAGGAATTTGAACTGGATATTTTTGCTATTCCTTGTGGGAATGATAAAATGGAGTGGTGCTTTAGGGATGCTGGAGATCTAGCACCGTATGATAAAGATCTTTTGGTGGAGATTGGGGAAGCCATTGAAAGACATCAGACGCAAACCACTGAATAAAAAGGGCGGTTGTCCTGGTCAGCGGGAATAGATTTTTTATTTTCGCATATGGGCATGGAATGCATTGACTTGAGCTATGGCCGCGAAGCTTTTGGCGCCGATCCCGAGGCTTATCACGCCGCGCGGCCACCCTATCCCGATTGGGTGTTTGAGACCCTGCGTGATCGCTGTGGGCTTAAACCCGGAACAGCCACCTTCGAGATCGGTGCTGGAACGGGCAAAGCGACTCGGCGGCTGCTTGACCTGGGCGCAAACCCGCTGGTCGCCATAGAACCGGACCATCGTCTGGCGAGCTTTCTTCGGACAAACAATCAGGATAGCGCACTCACCGTGACCGTCTCATCATTTGAAGAGACTGCTTTCCCCGAAGTAAACTTTGACCTCGGTATCAGTGCCACTGCATTCCATTGGCTGGAGGAGGAACCGGCGCTGAAAAAGGTAGCGAAACTCCTACGGCCCGGCGGCTGGTGGGCAATGCTCTGGAATGTATTTGGCGACCCCGATCGTCGCGATCCGTTCCATGAGGCTACGAATGAGTTGCTCAACGGAGCGGACGGACGCTCCCAGGATAATAGCAAACCCCCGTTCGCCCTTGATGTAAAAGCCCGGTATTCCGCGCTGGAAAAATCAGGCTGCTTTGATCTTATCGAAAACCTGACCGATTCCTGGACACTTGTTTTGGATCCCGCTCAAGTGGTTGCACTTTACCGGACCTATTCGAACATCAACATCCGCCCAGACCGGGAGAGGGTCCTTGCAGAACTTGGCCATATTGCCCGCACCCAATTCAATGGTTCTGTTACCCGAAACATGATCACCGTCCTTTATATTGCACGGCTTCGTGGCTGATATTCGACTGAAAAAATATAGTGTGTAAGTCACAAGCAATTTTGTAAGTTTATCGTATATCACAGACCAACAACTACAAAAAAAGCTTTTAAGGTTTGCGCAGTCGATCAGCAAAAATGGTGAACCGGTTCCTGGCCTAATAGTTGTCCAATTTATTATACGCTGACAAATGGGCAGGGGGAAACGATACAGAAGCTGCTGATCAAGACATTATATCCGAACAACGGGATGTGTCGGGGGTTATAAACTGGGGAAAAATAACCTCAATAGCTCAAAGCGGTCCCTTTAAAGATGAACAGATACTTTTCCTTTGAATAAATTATTTCTGTTACCAGAAGATTTTCGTCTTCGGGCAGGGATAAAAATCCAATGCTCAATTCTCCATATTCTTTCTGAAATAGAATCAGAAATCCAATTCTAAGTGGCCAATTATTTTTTTGCGACAAAACACCATGCTAGTAATATTTGACCAGTCTACTTATTAAAAAGATCGCAATTCAAATGAAAGGTTCTTTCATCATTGTTTTTTTATTGATGGAGTTTATCGCCCTTTTAAATGGTCCTGCACTGCGGGCCCAGGAAGGTCGTGGCCAGATGTTGACTACAAAAAATAACTTCACCAGTTTTACAAGGAAATATAAGATCCGCGGAAAATTATGGATCGCAAGAAATAATGCATATCTGCGTCATCCCGATGCAAATTTTGGTGACCAATACAGTCCCAACATCAATGCGGTGGAACTTTTTGAAAAAAGAACGATTGATACTAAATTTTACATTAATAAAGATACTCCTACGATATGTTATTCTCAACGGTCATCGAGCCCCATGCATTTCAAAAAAAATGGACTATGGATTACCGTTGATACCCGGCTTAGTCCAAAAGGCCCGTTATTGTATGAAGCATCGAACCAGGAAAATCCTCTGGGATTTGACATTAAAAGGAAATCGTCTTATATCGTTACAGCGGATGGTAGGACTTATTTCAATAATTGGAAATTATATGGAGAAAACGGGACTGCTGAAACTTTGTTAGCCACCCCTGATTGGACACATTATACAGCCGGAGATGATGGGATAGCAATAAAAAATATTTTTCCAGGCATCGACGCAGAAATGAAAGTCTCGCGAGGTTCGATTAAAACCAATTTTATAGTACATGCCAATAAATTTTCCGCTTATAAAACGCTGCTGTTCAGAGATTCTTTTTTGAATGGTCATCCAGGCAATTTCACTTTCACCAATGGACTCCCGGGAAATGGTGTGGTCTCATCTGCTGAATTCCGTGTGAGTGCAGGGACCGTTTTTCGTGTAAAAGAAGGGGTCATGTACCAGAAAGAAAGTCCATCTTCCTTTCAGTTCATTCCCTATTATCTTGACCATAATAAATTGACCATGGTCATCCAGAGCGATTTTTTAAACAGCCAGTTTAAGAGGGGCGATGTGATCATAGATCCCCTGGTGCAGGACATGGGGATGCTGAAAAAGGGCATGATTACCGGATCACATTCAAATCAGGATTGCAGCCTGGATAGTGCTTGCGAGTACGACTTTACGGTTCCTGCTCCAGCTGGGGCTACGCTGACGGATGCCATGTTTTCGTTTGGATTTACCGCTAACGCCCCATGTGTTGGCCAGGACGGGGCTTTTTCGTTAGCCATCAATGGGGGGTGTGCCTCTCAAATCTATGTGGGTACTGCTGCCGGTCCGGGACAGCAGAATTTTCCAAAACAAAGTATCCTACTAAATAACGGAGCCGGCGTAGCTGGCTGTTTTCCCGCCCCCGTTTGCGGCCTGCTCCCACAAAATATTCCTTTTAGTTTTTATTTCTATAGAAAGTGCCATGGCCCAGATGGTTGTGATGGATCCTGCATTGCAGCCTCTCAGGATCTGACGATAACCCTGGTCGGGCGAACTTTTGACTCTGCTTCCTTGAGCGCATCGCCGCTAAATAGTTGTTCAGGTGCTCCGGTGACCTTGACAGCCAGAGGATATTACGGGATACCCCCTTATAACTTCGTATGGCAGGGACTACCGCAATTCACAGGTGATTCAGTAATCCAGGTTAGTCCCAAAGCCAATACTACATATACGGTTCAGATCAGCGATCCCTGTATAGTTAAAGGCAGCAACCCGATAATGAAAACCATCAACGTGAATGTGGTTTCTAAACTAGCCACACCAGTTTTCACATCCAACAGTCCCGTGTGTACCGGGGGCCAGCTTATTTTATCGGCACCAGCCATTCCAGGTATAACATATTTTATAGAAAATCCGAGCGCAGGGTTGGGTGGTGGTCAATACACCAGTAGCGCTGTTTTTGACAATGTAACTGCTGCATATTCCGGAACCTGGATCGCTGTAGCCTCCGATGCAAATGGTTGTTCTTCAGATACGGCCAGTACGAATGTAGTGATCAATCCAGCGCTTTCTCCGTCCGTAACGATCACTGCTTCGGCTACAACCATTTGTACTGGTACAAAAGTCAGCTTCACGGCAACCGTCACCAACGCCGGAAATTCACCCACTTATCAGTGGCTGTTAAATAGCAATAAAGTAGGCACCAACAGCCCGGTATACAGTAGCAGCAGTTTTGCCAACAACGACGCGGTAAGCTGTGTCGTATCTGCTAGCGGGCCTTGTGCGGGTGCCGTCGGTATTTCAAACACCATTGTATTAAATGTGAGCGCGGCGATTACACCAACATTTGATGCCATCGGGCCGCTATGTCAAAATTCAACTCCTCCGGTGCTGCCACCCATATCCAAAGAAGGAATAGCTGGATCCTGGAGTCCGGCCACCATCAAGACATCCAAGCTTGGAACTGCGACTTATAATTTTACGCCATCAACCGCGAGCAATTGCTCAACCCCAGCGACTTTAAGTATCACCATTGTTACCAGCGTCTCCCCAACTTTTCCAACAATACCCGTTTCATTTTGTTTGAACGACATAGCGCCGGCGCTACCGTTGACGTCTAAGGAGGGTATAAACGGAACCTGGAGTCCTTCCTCTATCAACACTTCAAACCTCGGCAGTACCCAATATACTTTTACGCCTACGGCAGGTCAATGTGGAACACCTTCACAACTCACGATTGTAGTCAACCCACTGCCTGAATTGAGCCTGGGGCCAGACCTAACCATTGCTCCTGGATCAAGTACTACAATCAATGTCTCGGTGACTGGTAATATCATTTCTTATCTATGGGAGCCTTCTAGCGGGCTGAACAATTCGACCATTAAAGATCCCGTGGCGAGCCCCTCTTCTACTACTATCTATAAGCTGGTTGTTACAGATAACAACAAATGTGAAGCCAGCGACAGCATTAAGATTATTGTGTCTGGCGGGGGAACATCAAAAGTTTTAGTGCCAAATGCTTTTTCACCAAATGGAGATGGCATCAACGATACATGGGTCATCACCAATCTTTCGGCCTACCCTGGGGCAACCGTAGACGTGTTCAACCGGTACGGGCAGCTTGTTTTTCATTCAGAAAATTATAACAAAGCATGGGATGGAACTTTTAATGGTAAGCTCCTTCCAATGGGAACATATTACTATATCATAGATACAAAAACCAATGAAAAGAAAATTGCCGGTTCCGTCACTATATTTAAGTAACTCATAGTTTCAATATGATGATTTTGGGAAAGAAATTTGTATTCAGTTGTGTATGTTTTTTGATGGGGGGATACGTGTCTGCCCAACAACAACCATATTATACACAATACATTTTGAACAATTTCATCCTAAATCCTGCCCTGGCGGGAATAGAAAATTACTGGGACTGTAAGGTCAGCTACCGCAATCAGTGGGTCGGTTTAAATGGCGCACCTACCACGCTTTATCTTACCATAAACGCTCCTCTGGGAAAATCAGAATATGACAACGAAACACCCGTCACGGTCCCGGATCTTAAAGCCAAGAGTCTGGGTGCAAAACAATTCTTGATGGAGTATACAGCACCACCGGCGCACCAGGGAGTTGGTTTTACAATTATAAATGATAAAACTGGTCCCCTTAGTCGAATCGCCGCCTATGGCTCTTACGCTTATCATCTGCCCGTGAGCCTCAAAACCAGTTTGAGTTTTGGCCTGTCTCTTGGTGTACAGGAGGTAAACGTTGACGTAAACGCCGTAGATTTTGGGCAGGCTAATCCCGTCGATCCTGCTGCTTTGGAAAGCGGGTATCTAAATAAGCTGGAACCAGATGTCAATGCCGGTCTTTGGTTATCGAATAAAAGTTATTTTGTGGGATTGTCTGCTCAACAAATTGTTCCTGTTCCTATTAATTCCAGCAATGGAACAACCACCTCCAATGGAGTTACGTTGTTAACAGGAAAGTTGGTTCCGCATACCTTTTTGACTGCAGGTTATAAGATATTAGCCAGTGCTGACATCAATATTCTGCCTTCCGTTATGATCAGTTATGTGCAACCACTGCCCGTTGGGGTCGATGTGAACGCCAAAATTCAATACCAGGATTTGCTTTGGTTGGGATTTTCATATCGCTATCGACAAGGTTATGCGGTAATGATGGGGATCAACATCAGCAGCACGGTGAATCTTGGCTATTCTTATGATTATACCACCACCCAGCTGAATACGGTGAGCAATGGTACACATGAAATAGTACTTGGATTCTTGTGGAGAGGAAATAAAAAGAATTCTTATTCAAAATAGCTTTATTAGAAGTATCAGAAGGGATCTAACAACAAAAAATATTACATATGCGATATAATTTGATTCGACAAATCACCAAACGGGGATATTATATGCGACCTGGATATTCATTGAGTTTTATGCTGTTTTTATTTATTTCGCTTCTATTGTGCTCTTTCGACAAAACACATACCTATACTAGGCCGGCTCATACCATTGATGCAGTTGCCGACAACACAAGAATTAAAGATACTTTAAGACCTGCTACCGAAGCATTGCCGGGCAAAGTTTCAAATGAGGAATTTAAGAAAAAGGCACTTGACAAAATAAAAGAGTTTCAAGGCTGTCTTTACATTTTATGTGATCAAAAGTCGGGAAATGTTGCGCTGGATAACGCAGTAGATCAAGCTACCAGTTTATTTGTTGATGGGGCAATTATAGAAGTTTCCTCGTTGCATAGCGATGAAAAGAAACACTTAAGGGTGCGGGATTTTCTGGAGAAATTTAGAAACCTTCGCTACGATCGGGTTGTGATTACTTTCTCTCACGTAGACTACGTAAGCAATATTCGCAAAGGACCAGACGGTAAATATTATGGATTGGTCAGCTTTGAACAAACTTTCCGCGCCTACAGTGATGGACGATTGATTTATGAAGATGAAACAAAAAAGACGACTGAAGTCCAATTGATTGTTTACGAAAGAAATCTCCGTGGTAATACTATTCAACAATGGGATGTAATGTTATCAGATGTTGAGGTATTGGGCACAAAAACCCCAAGACCATAATCGCATTTTAATATGGCAAAAACTTATTTTTTAAAATATTGGATTTTTATTTTCTTTTCTATTTGCCAACATCGCCTCTTCAGCCAGTCGTTTTCAACCAATGACAGGGCTAAAGAGAAGCATTTTGTTTACGAGGTTAAGGAAATTGATGAATTTATTGAGAGATTTAATGACGATCCAGGCTCTTTCATAAGGGGAGTTTACAAGGCCCACCATGCCAAATTCAATATTGACAGGCAACATTTGATCCTGAGTTTGTTCAATTATGAAAACATGTCTTGGGATAGTGTTATTATGAATAAGTTTATCTCAGATGTTACAAAAAAGAAAAAGCCGATTTATCTTGATTTTTACGGCGATAACTGGTACGCTGAACTGACATGCAAATTCAAATACAATTCTTCTTCTATTGTAATTCCTATAATAATGGAAATTGAAATGACCCCAAACAAAGGGTCTAAGTGGATGATTGTGGCTGTCGGACCCAGCACCTTAAAATCTAAAATAGTTGTGACTGAATTGGCTCAGAGTAAAGTCAAAACAAAGTTTATCAGTCCGACCAGCTATGGTACAAATTTTGTTTCTTTAAAAAGAGCTTTTGATGACAAGGAGAATTTATCCAATTACTTTAAAAGCGCCAATTTAAAAAGATCCAATATGTTGGAATTTTACAATGCTATTTTGAATCGGCAGATTGATTTTATGGACGTAATCAAAATAAAATATCATTTTTTATTGAATAACAATTGGGTATTTACTGTCGAGAATTTTCCCAGGGAGGAGCTAAACTCGGGGTGGCTTATTAATCATATCGAGAATGTTAATTCGCTCGAGATGGAAAACTATAGGAAGAAATTATTGGATGGCAATTAATTTTCAAAATTATGACCCGGCGATTAAACCGTTAATTGGATGTATAGGGTAATTTATTTCTTTATTGGATTCAACTGCATCGTTCACATATGCTGTGGCCAGGATACTATAACTACGAACGATGAAAAGGTTATTAAGGCAAAGTCAGAAATTATAGTGGGGAGATACTTTAATAACCTGCTAAATACCATTTCTTATACTGGTGCTGAAAGTACCGATATCAGGGAGCTGATCAAACAGAGCTTTGAAGACAGTGACAAACAAATATTTCTTAATGACCAAATCGCCATTGCTGATGATATCAGTGATCCTGGTTACTCAAATTCCACGAATGCCCCGGATGTACCCGTTGTCCAATACCTAAATGCTTTTAACACCTTTTATGGAAAGAGTGATTCAAATTCTGTGTACTTCAGCGATGTTAGATTTTCTCCTGTTAAAAAAGGAAGAAAAAATATTTTTATAAATGTTTATTATACTTCTTTCTTTAAGAACATTTGCTTGTCTCACCCGTCCACCCCATACAAGCCTGAAAGAAGGGTTGCGGAGATATTCATACGAAAGAGTAATAAGAACAAATGGCTTTTATATATTTCAAGAATTGGTTATTTCACTTCGACCGATACTCTAAATGATTTTTCGGATAATATTGTAATAATAGACCCAAAGAGCCCAATTAATTCCTCTGAGCGAATAGATGAATCATTGGATTCGGCTGGTAAATTCAGCCAATATATTGACCAGGCCCGCATAGAGGAAAAGAGACGAAATTACCAAACTGCTATTAGTTTATATTCAAAGGCGATAGACCTCGCGCCTGATAAGGCAGATTTTTACGAAGCCCGGATAAAGGATCTCAATGCATCTTTCCGAGTACTTGCTGATTTCGATGAGAAATACACAGCGGGGTATTATAAGGTGGCCATTAAAGGATATACAGAACTTCTCAAAAGGCCTCAGTTAAATTCTAATTATTCCAATTCAGATTATTATTTGGGGAGAGCAAAATGCTTCGACAAAATGGGGCAATTGACAAAATCCTATAACGAGCAAGTCAAATATTACAATGACGCACTGAGCGACTATGCAAAGTCTTATGAATATGACAATGATAATATGGAGGCAATTCGAGACCGGGCAGATCTCTATAGACGTATGAATAGAAACGTTGAGGCACTAACTGAATACAGAACCTACCTAGCAAAGGATCCAACCGATCCATCCGTTTACCAAGCAATGGCAGACCTTCACAGGCTCAACGGAAATCCGGACCAGGCTTTAAAAGATATAGATCCTGCGCTGGCTCAAAGCAATATTGATTCGATTTCTAAATCAAAGCTGAATATTGAAAAAGGCATATTATACGCACAAAAAAGTGACTATTCCAGTGCCGAAGATTATTTTACGCGGGCCATTGGTTTGGACAACAATAGTTCTTTTGCATATTATGAGCGCGGGATAAATAGAATTAAAATGAATAAAATTCAAGGCGCTGCAAGTGATCTTATTTCTGCCCGTAAAAAGGGTCTTGGGTCAGCGAATATTATGAAAATAGATAGTTCTGCACAATTAATATTTGAACGCGGATCCTATGCTCTCAGCATTGGTAACAACGATTCGGCTTTGATATATATTAATGCCGCAATTGATATTAATCCAAATAAGAGTTACTATTATTTTGCCAGGGGTGAGTGTTATTTTTCTAAAAAAAATTTTGAGGAATCGACTAAGGCATATTCACTCGCTATCGGATTATTGGCCAATTATCCCGAGGCATACTACAAGAGGGGATTGGCCAATCTTCAGTTGAATAAGGCTACTGATGCTATCGCTGACTTTACAAAGACAATTCAATATAACCCACAATTTTATTTGGCACAAAAGAGTATTGGTGACGCATATTTTTCGATTAAGGATTATAAGAATTGTGCCTCGAGTCTTGAAGCTTGCCTAGAGATGAGTTCGCTCAAGGACGCACATTCGACCAAGATGATCTTAGAGATTTATAACACGATAGGTAAGGCTTATTTCGGCATGAAGAATTATGCCAAAGCCCTGGACAATTACAGAAAATATCTTGCCTATCGCCCAAGTGAAGTTCCTCCTTCGCTTAACTATGAAATGGGAAATATTTATATGAACATGGGTAAATACGACTCTGCCCATACCTACTTGAATAGATCCTATCAAAATGACCCGACGAACGGGTATATTTTATATAGCATGGCTAGTTGCATTTACTTACGCGGAAATACGGATGAGGCCTTGAAATGGTTTGAGAGATCTTTTCAGACAAATGCATTGAAACGAAGTTTTGTAGACCAGGACACGTTGTTGGGATCTTTGCAGGACAATAAAAGGTTTAAGGACTTAAAAAATAAATATCTTTAATATGCAGAAAAGACGCGTTGATTCCTCTGTTTTGCAGGTGTATTTTAATTTGGCTGATAATGAATCCTGAAAGTATACATAGTTTATTGGAAGTTGGCCAAAAGAACAAACAGGAAGACTACTTATGGCCTATTCCAGGTAAGGCAACCGTAAATGACAGAGTGTTCATTGTTTGTGATGGAGCCGGAAGTTTCGATAACGGTGAAATCGCGAGTAAATTGATCTGCCAGTTTATGGCGGCGAACGTTTTGAAATTTGGTGAACGTAAAATGTCTGGAGAGCTGATCAACGGATTATTAAATGAAGCCAGAGACCGATTGATTACTTATGCCCGGGAGTATCGGTTGGACACCGATCTAAGTACGACATTTTCAATGCTCATTTTATATGACCAAATGGTGCTGGTTTCCTGGACCGGCGACAGCCGGATTTATCAATTGCGGGATGGGGAAATTATTTTTACAACTGAAGACAATGCACAACTAAGTAAACCGACCCAGCGAGCAGCCATTGCGCGCGGGATCAAAGCAGATAGTTCACCAATATATGCTGAAACGAAATGGATTGAAGATGTACAGGTTGGTGACTACTTTTTACTTTGTAGCAAAGGCTTAATAGAAAATGTAACCGAAGATGATATTAAATTGTTGGTTGGCCGAAATGATAAGACAAATATGGACCTGGCCGGGTCTTTTAAGCAATTAGCTTTTGAAAAGACTCAGGACAATTATTCCATGTATTTGATAAAAGTAGGTGTAGGCATACTGGAAAGGGGGGTTAAGAGCGGAATTTTTGAAAAAAAGAAGCTAATGAGTGGTATCGTGAGGCCATTCTTTATCCTTGCGGTGACTATCATTGGTCTGTTGATAATGGTTTTTTATTTTCAGAATGCGAGAACATCAGATCCCACACCCAAATTTAAAAAGCAAAGCACTCAACCGGCAGAAGTTTTACGTGAGGATAGTGTTCCGAGCGCAATCGTTATAGCCGCACCCCTCAAGCCAGTTATTGCAGTGACCGATTCGGTCAAAAATATTAGCGACAGCCCCCGAATTGTTCCGAGGATTGATAGTCCTGAAGTTATTCAGGTCGAAGAGAAACCGCCTCAAATAAATCAAACCCCCGTAGAGCAAAAAAAACGAACGGCGCAGCTGTTGATAAAATTCACGACGGATGAGTCGTGCAAACTCAAAATCACAAATATAGATTTGGATGAAGTGATCGATTGGGATTTATCCCAGGATGATAGCGGGACCATTTTTTTAAAGCCCGGAAAATACTCGATCGTCGCAACGAGTGTGATCAATAGCTCTAAGACCAAAACTTATGATTTTGAGGTGAAACCCGGATATACGCATAATACGCAGAATCTCCATATAAGTTTTTGATAGCTGGTCTCTTACTTCGACAAAAAGTGGGCTAAATGAGGAAGTTTTGTTTGATCCTTTAAGTTCCTATTGGATTTTAATTGGACATCCATGACATGGGTCAGGAAAACTTCCTTCGCTTGAGTTATAAAATGTCGAATTTCGATTTGCATAGCGACAAGAAAGTTTTATAAAGTCATGCATACCCCTTACACTAAACATCCTCTGGTTACCGTAGTGATACCCACCTATAACCGGCTTGCCCTCGTTGAGCAAGCCATCGCATCTGTTATCGCGCAGACCTATGCTCATTGGGAGTTGATAGTTGCAGATGATGGCTCGGATGATGGCACTTGTGAAGCAATCCTTTCAATGAAGGATTCCCGGATCAAAGTATTAGAGTTGACTCATAGTGGCAATATCGCATTGCTTCGAAATTTAGCCGTTAGAACCGGATCTGGAGAATGGCTGGCTTTCCTGGATTCTGATGATGTTTGGATTCCGCAGAAATTGGAATTACAATTATTTTTTTTACTGCAAAACAGGAAACGTTGGGGGTATGGGGGTTATGAATTAATGAATAAAAATATGGGTACGATTCCAAATAAAGCGGGGATATATCGACCTATTTCAGGGTGGATAGTTAAGGAAGTGCTGACCACGGAGGCTTCTGTCAACATCGGCACATTAATGCTTGAACGAACTCTTTTTGAGGAAGTTGGCGGGTTTAATCAGGATGCAGAACTTTTATACCGGGAGGACTACGAACTGGTAATCAGGTTAGCCTTAAAATCAGAAGCATTGGCAATTCCTGAGTTGTTGATGCGGGTGAGAGAACACGAGGGGCGAGCAACGAATGCTTTTGAGTATGGCCATGATCGAACGGCAGCCGTGTACGAACATTTTATTCGGACATGTCCAGAAAAACAGTTCGCAAAAATAGCGAGCCGACGTATGGCAAGAGAACTTGCAGAATCGGCGATAATAAGAATAAAGGGAAAGGAATATTTAAGCGCAATCAGGCGGTTGGGGAAGGCCCTGGTAAAAGGTGATAAATGGCGTCACTTGCTTTCCGTTGTTCGCCGTGGTTTTACTTCCTCCAATCACCAACGGAGGTCTTCTTAGGCGAAATGATACTCTAAGGAAAGGCAATCACCAACGATTTCTTGGCTGGTGCCGGAGGGTTGACTAGAATTATTCTTTGCTAGGCGGTCTACGATGCCACCACGATGCCAGTGAAGAGCCGGTTATGTTCATCGTCGGGCCAAACACGGCCGGCGCCAAGCCCACCGTAGCCAGTTTTCCCATGGTCAGGGCGAGCCCGGATGCCAATCCTCCGTTTTGCATGCCAACTTCCAGTGACACGGTCCTGCAGTCTTTCTCACTTAATTTGAATAGGCGAGCCGACCAATAACCCAGGATATATCCGGCAATATTTTGAATAAAGGTTACCAAAATCAATTTTAATCCGACTTCCAGCAGGCTGTCTCTGCCCGTTGCCGTTATAATAACGATGATGAAAGCTATTCCCACCATAGAAATCTTTGGCATCGCCTTATCAATGAATGTAAAACGACCGCGAACGAATCGATGGAATATGAGACCCGCAGTAATTGGAATAATTACGATCTTGGTGATATCCCAAACCATCGACCAAAAATGAATCTCGATGAACTCGCCACCCAGCAATTGTATAAGCAGGGGAGTGAGCAGGGGCGCCAGAATGGTTGATACGGTAGTGACTGTTATCGAAAGAGCGAGGTTTGCACGGGCAAGATAGGACATTACATTAGATGCCAAACCGCTGGGGCAACATCCTATGAGAATTATTCCAGCCGCAATTTCTTTTGGAAATTTAAATACAGATGCTAATGTGAACCCAAGGACTGGCATAATAGTATAGTGACAAAGAATTCCGATGAAAACTCCCTTTGGCTGCTTCAGTACGTTCCTGAATTCTTTTGCGCTCAATTCAGAACCCATACCAAACATGATAACCTGAAGCAAGGGAAGAATCAAACTGGATAGTCGCAAGGGACCAATATGTTGAAAATAAGCTGGGTAATACATGGCCATGCTGACAGCAGCAAAAATGATCAGCGTGAAAGAGAATCCCCTCAATATCTTAGAACTTAAAAAAGCAAGGGATAAGAAAATAAAAAAGCTCATTAAGGACCATCCCGAATACTGGTAAATACCTTGGAGATTAAAACATACATAACAAATAAAAAAAAATAGTGCCGTTAAATAGATCGGAAGGCTTCGTTTCATCTAAGACAAATTTATGGTTCCAGATATTCGTTGACGGCAATTAGCCATTCTAAGGCAGCATGAAGGCAATGTATTTTCCACTGGATTTTAATCCTCTTCCACCACCTGCTGCAATGACTATGAACTGCTTATTTTTCACTTCATAAGTTATCGGCGTTGCAAATCCTGCTGCCGGAAGAGGGTATTCCCAAACGACTTTTCCGGTTTTTTTATCAAAAGCCCGAATTTTTTCGTCTCTGGTCGCAGCGATAAATATCAGGCCTCCATCTGTTACCAATGGTCCGCCATAATTTTCTGTGCCTGTGACTGGGATACCCCTTTTTGTCAATTCGGGAAATTCCCCCAAGGCAACTTTCCAATTGTATTTCCCGGTATTTAAGTCTATTGCACTCAAGCTTCCCCATGGTGGCTTGATCGCGGGGTATCCATTCTGGTCGTATACCTTCTCCCAGGTTTTAGCATGGAATTTGGGGAAATACGGGAACGCCTTTTTTTTGTCAGCGGCGTATTTAACCTGATTCGTTGTCCCAGATTTTTCATGATCAACCTTTTTATTAAGAAGAAATTGAACAAGTGCTGTTCTTTCCTCTGAGCGAAGCTGTTTAAATGAGGGCATTCTGCGACGACCTTCCTGCAAAATGTCAAATATTTCTTTTTCATTCAAATGAAGACTGGTCGGCAGCAGACTCGGAATTTCAGTTCCATTGCCTTTTCTGTCCAGTTTGTGGCAGGGGGAACAATTGGTAACATATATCCTTTCTCCTTCTGAGCGGTATCGTTTTTCTTTTATTTCGGCTGAATAGGGTTCCATTTGTAGTTTCCACAGGCCGTTGTTGGAATTCTGATAAAGAATTCCATCTGAGTCCACGGCATTGCCGCCCCATTCAGCTCCCCCGTTATAACCATATAGTAGGGTGGCTTTTTCACCCGGCGGGATGAATTTGTCAGCATGGCTCGTAGAATCAAATAACTTTTTGATGAAATCGTGCGATTCGGACGTCAGATCCGTAATATCGGTATCAGTAAAGACCTGATTGGAAAAAGGAAGGGGCAGGACCGGATATTTCTGGACGGGCCAGGGATGTTCACCAGATAGCCCATTTGTTGGAACTTTTCTTTCTTCTACCGGGAAAATCGAAGTTCCCGAGTCGCGGTCCAACACAAATATTAAACCATCCTTGGTGGCCTGGACAACAACATCTCTTTTCTTCCCTTCATGAAGTATGGTTGCGAGATTGGGGGGACAGGGGATATCCCGGTCCCAAAGATCATGATGAATGGTCTGGTAATACCATTTCAAGTGACCGGTCTGCGCATCCAGGGCGAGAATACAATCTGAAAACAAATTTTTCCCTTCTCTGGCCCCGCCGTAATAATCTGCAGCCGGAGAACCCGTGCCCAAATACACCATCCCTCTTTTTTCATCCACGGTCATTCCACTCCAGTTATTTGCGGCACCGATCTTTTTATATGCATCTTTGGGCCATGTTTCGTATCCGGGTTCCCCGGGAATGGGGACCGTATGAAAAACCCATTTCAGTTTACCCGACAAGACATCAAATGCTCTTATATAACCGGGAGCCGCATCCCCTCCTTCAGAAACAGCAGATCCAAGAATAAGGATATCCTTATAAATCACCCCAGGTGTCGTGGCAGCAACATATAGGTTGCTTACATCATAGTTAAGGTCAAGTCCCACATGCAAATCGATTTTCCCAGCCCTTCCAAAATTTTCGACTGGTTTTCCTGTTTGGGCATTAATTGCAAATAGGGAACTGCCGGCGGTAAATAAAATGCGCTTGTCATCACCATTTTCCCAAAATGCAACCCCTCGGCTTGTAGTAATTTGGGAGCTCGTATCCTTGAACGGATCAAATTCCCAGATTTTGACTCCGGAAACCGCGTCCAGCGCGAAAAGCTTCAACAGGGGACTGGTAGCATACAACACCCCATCAACGACAATCGGCTGACATTCCATTTCGAAATGCCCCTTTGCGGGTGATAGGGGTTCGGAATTGTAGATCCATGCAACTTTTAGTTGATTTACGTTATCCGTATTGATTTGCGTTAAATGAGAATACCTGTTTCCCGCTTTGTTGCCTCCATAAACTGCCCAGTCCGTTGAAATCAAACTGGCGCTTGTTTGAATGTCTTTTTTTGAAGATTTGCAATCACTTAAAAAATAGGAAAACACAAGAAATGGAAACAACCATGTATAACTTGATTTTTGCTTCATGCACTGATTTTAGGGTTGTACCGGGCAGGTGTAAAATTGATAAGTGATTTTCCAATCGATGGTCTCACCAGGATTGATCTTTAGCTCAATGTAGGGCTCGGGACAAAGTATGGTCTGACATGCCCAGAAAGCCAATTTTGAAATCGCATGATCGCCCCAAATAGTGATCCCCGCTCCCGTTTTGTGATTTTCAATTTGGAAATGGTAATCGTTTGAAGATGTGCCATACCCTTCCAGGAGTGTGTAAGCTTGTTCATTTTTGGAGAATGGACGGGCAACTATGATCTGGTTGCCACTGATGACTGTCATATCACCCATTCCCTGGCCTTCTTTTTTCTCCACAAGGGGAAAGGTGAACCGAATTACATGTTGAGGTCCTACCGGCTGCCGGTCGATAAAAAATAAATTATGATCGTATGCACTGGTCTCAATGGTTTTCCTACC
>Ga0206938_1065_pt1 | contig 29580 bp, 30 predicted proteins | sample Alteio_BWOrgHeat_12_FD_152918 | JGI IMG/M metagenome (GOLD analysis project Ga0206938, IMG submission 152918) | Enriched cells from forest soil in Barre Woods Harvard Forest LTER site, Petersham, Massachusetts, United States -... | ecosystem: Environmental > Terrestrial > Soil > Temperate forest >... | reverse complement strand
TCGGGGGGTAGGGTTTTAGGTTCTTCCAAAACCACATTGGTCTGGCGTGCTTTAGTTTTATATGAAATCGCCGCGTTCTTGTAAAACCACCATACCCCGACTGAACAAACAACCAATACCGATGCAGCTATACTCAGAAATCTGAAAGGGATAATTCTTCCTTTTTTAGGTTCGATCCGGGTTTTTAAACGTGCCAATAATTCATCAAGGTGTTTTTGCTGATCAGCTTTTGCCGATCCGTAGCCTTCCAGCGCATCCATTAAAAACGGATCGTCCTGCGCCTGCCGTTCAAGCTGGTGCATAGCTTTGGCATCAAGCTCCCCGTTCAGGTACTTCCTTATTTGCAATATGTCGGCCTCTTTTTTATGCACTATTCTTCTCCAGGCAAATTTTAAGGTTACGTTTTCCGTTCTGGATGTAACTTTTTACGTCATTTAAACTAAAACCGGCGCTGTCGGCAATTTCCTTGTAGCACTTCTCATTAAAATAAAATAAGTTAATACTTTGTTTTTGATTAGCGGGCAGTTTTTCCATACACCATTCCAGCGCTTTAAGGGCTGCTTCGCGGTTATCAGTATCAGGATGCAAAACAGGGGTAAATTCCATAAAATCATCCAAATTAACCATCTCCATCTTTTTCCCGGCCCGCAGTTGCATCAAACAATAATTACGGCTCAATACATATAACCAACTGCGGAATTGTTTGATGTCGTGTTGTTTGGCTTTGACTATTAATTCTTCAAAAATCCCCATAACGGCATCTTTAGCCAGTTCCTCATCCTTTAAATATTTCAGGCACACACCATAGATTAAAGGCATCTGTTTCTCAAATAATTGCCCCAAAACCGAAAGGTCACCACTTTCGCGGTAACTGTTCAGCAGTTTAGCATCATCTGCGTCCTGTGGTCTTTTTGGCCGTGTAAAAAAAATCATTTATAGGGCGACTAAAATAAATGTTTTAAATGGTTTATGGAAATGGGGCAATGGGACGAAACGGGGATTAAATTCCATTATTCACCTTTAAACACCGGCCAAAAGAAAAATATCAAAATCAATATTCCCGATTACCCGATCGGGGGTGTTTTTAATTTCCCAATTTGAAACGCATTTTCCACATTCGGGTATTCGCCCCATTTAATGGACATCCATTAATTAACTATACATAGAAATATTCTCCCCAAACAAAATTTATAAGGGAAATATTGTCCGATGGATACTATGGCATACAGTTTGCACCATATTGAGCAGGGAACTTGAAATTACGTTTTATTAAAAAAAAGAGTTAATTTTAAAGCCTGAAATACCTATAACTTAAAACCCTGTTTAACCATGTGCAAACTTGTAGTAATTGATGATAATCCCACAGATCACTATATTATGCAGCGGTTATTGCATAATAACTATAACTGTGAGCAAGCCACTTATACTTATGATGGCCGCCTGGTTTTGGATTATCTTGAACAAAATAAGGAAACAGGCTCATTGCCCGATTTGATTTTACTTGATCTTGATATGCCTGAGCTTACTGGTTGGGAATTCCTTGACGAACTGGAAACATTTAACAGCGGCGCCAAAAAGACAGTTCAGGTACATATCATGAGTTCGTCAATCCGTTCAGCGGATGTTTTTCATTCAAAAAAATATGCCTGTGTAAATTCGTTCATGACTAAACCTTTGTCAAGGGACCTGGTGAACAAAATTTGCGAAGATGCATCCCCGGGCCGCAATGTGGCCTGATCATAACAACCGAAAATTATTTTTGAGCAATATCTTAAGCAAGGAAGGCTGTACTAAGCCTTCCTTTGCTGTTATTTGGGGAAAGAGCAAGGAAGAAAGAGTCAAGAACCAAGAGTCAGGAATCAAGTAAAAAGAGCGGGCAAGTTGGACGCTTTTTATATTTGCAAACAATTCTAACCGGTATTTTTCCTGTCCTGGGTCTTGATTCTTGACTCTTGACTCTCAATTCTCCATTCTTTTCCCTTATTTTTACCGCCGCTATGGCCACCCGAAATAAATTATACTTTGCCTCCGACTTTCATTTAGGTACAGGGACTTATCAAAAATCCCGCGAGCGGGAAGACCGTTTGGTGCGCTGGCTCGATAGCATTAAACACGATGCTGCCGAAGTGTTTTTAATGGGCGATGTTTTTGATTTCTGGTTCGAATATAAAACAGTGGTGCCAAAAGGGTATATCCGCTTTTTGGGCAAACTTGCCGAACTAGCGGATTCCGGCATAAAACTTTATTTTTTTAAAGGCAACCACGATATGTGGATGTTTGACTATTTTGAAAAACAACTGGGCGCAACCATCGTCAGTAACGAACTGGTAATTGAGCGCAACGGCAAAAAGTTTTACCTGCATCATGGCGACGGCCTTGGCCCCGGCGATAACTTTTATAAAATACTAAAGAAAATATTCCGCAGCGGGCTTTGCCAGTGGCTTTTTGCGAGGGTTCACCCTAACCTGGGGGTGGGGATAGCCAACTACTGGTCGCGCAATAGCAGGATAGCCAACGAAAAAAAGGAAGACCATAAACCAGGCCAGCAGGAATGGCTGGTGGTTTACTGCCGGGAAGTATTGCAAACCCAATTTTATGATTACATGATCTTCGGGCACAGGCACATGCCATTGGATATTCAGTTAAATCCAGAAACGCGTTACATCAACCTAGGCGAATGGGTTATAAGTAACACCTACGGCGTTTTTGACGGGGAAACGGTGACGTTGCATTACTTTGAAAAGTAATGCAGACGAAAATAAGTTCATATAATTTAATGCCAATTTTAACCCATAAATAAAATTATCTACCTTTCGCTGTGAATAAACTTTATCAGCGTGTTGGTTAAAACTTTTGGAAGTGCAGTTTATGGTATCGAAGCGATCACGATCACCATGGAGGTAAATATTAGCGGCGGCGGCAAACCTTTCTATTTGATCGTAGGCCTGCCAGACAACGCCGTGCGCGAATCAATGCAGCGGATTGAGGCTGCGCTGCAAACGAATAATTTCCGGATGCCCCGGCAAAAAATAATTGTGAATATGGCTCCCGCCGATATCCGTAAAGAGGGTTCGGCATATGATCTCCCCATAGCATTGGGTATACTCGCCAGTTCCGGGCAGATAGAAAACGAAAGCCTGGATAAATACATCATCATGGGTGAGCTTTCGCTTGACGGCGGCCTGCAGCCCATAAAAGGTGCATTACCTATAGCGATACAGGCCCGAAAAGAAGGTTTCAAAGGTTTTATCCTCCCTAAACAAAACGCCCGCGAAGCCGCTATCGTAAACGACCTGGAAGTGTACGGTGTGGAAAGCATCAACGAAGTAGCTGATTTTTTTAACGGCAAAACGCAGCTGAACGCCGAAGTGGTAAATACCCGCGAAGAATTTTATAAAAGCCTTACCAGTTACGACAGCGACTTCAGCGAAGTGCGCGGCCAGGAAAACATTAAACGTGCCCTCGAAATTGCCGCAGCAGGCGGGCATAATGTGATATTGATTGGTCCGCCGGGAGCTGGGAAAACCATGCTTGCCCGCAGGCTGCCTTCTATTTTACCGCCTTTAAGTTTACATGAATCTTTAGAGACCACCAAGATCCACTCGGTTGCCGGCAAACTGGCTGCTGCGGATGCATTGGTAACCACGCGGCCCTTCCGTTCGCCGCACCATACCATCAGCGATGTGGCGCTGGTTGGCGGGGGCAGCAATCCGCAGCCGGGTGAGATCTCTTTGGCTCATAACGGCGTATTGTTTTTGGATGAACTGCCCGAATTTAAGCGCAGCGCCCTCGAGGTTATGCGCCAGCCGCTGGAAGAACGGAGAGTAACTATCTCCCGCGCCAAGTTTACGGTTGACTACCCCAGCAGTTTTATGCTGGTGGCCAGCATGAACCCCTGCCCCTGCGGCTATTTTAACCATCCCGAGAAAGAATGTGTATGCCCACCCGGTGTAGTGCAAAAATATTTAAGTAAGATCTCCGGCCCGTTGCTGGACCGTATCGATCTGCACGTAGAAGTTACCCCGGTAAACTTTAACGAACTGGCCAGCGACCGCCTGGCCGAAAAAAGCGAACTCATCCGCGACCGGGTGATCAAAGCCCGCGAGGTACAAGCCGAACGCTTCGGTGCCCGGCCAGACCTGCATGCCAATGCCCAGATGAGCCCCCAAATGGTGCGCGACATCTGCAAAATAACCCCTGCCGGCCAAAATCTCCTCAAAAAAGCCATGGAAAAACTTGGTTTATCTGCCCGTGCTTATGACCGCATCTTAAAAGTGGCCCGTACCATAGCTGATCTTTCCGGCAGCGAGGAGATCCAACTGGAACATTTGGCGGAGGCGATAAATTTCAGGAGTTTGGATAGAGAGGGGTGGGCGGGGTAGTGGATTAAAATTAATCTTGAAGCAGTTGCAAAATGGAACTCAATAAAAATAAAAGAATAATAATAGTTTTTACCGCGATTTTTCTCGGATCGGTATTCGCAATGTACCTACTCGATAAACCAAACGGTTCAACCGTCAATTACTTACCATACATTAATGGTTCTATTTTTCTTATAGTCGGCATCTTTGCCTTCCTGCTTACCTTTAAGATTTATATCCCCCAATATAAAACGGTAGAACAGGGATTAAGAGTTGATAATTTGCTTAGATCCTGGGGTAAATTCGGAAAGTTTGGTTCGATCTTTATGATCCTGTTTGGAGCTTATAATTTAATTTGGCACGACCCTGATATGTACCGACTCAATAGCACTGTTGAAAATAACAAATGGACCGAAAAAGACAGAGAAAAACTCTTAAAGATCTATACAAACGCCCTTAGTTCAAAAGACAAAAAACATCCTCAATTAATAGTTGATTATTGTACTTGTTCGGTGGATATGATAATGAAGCGAATGACCAGGCAGCAATATATTGACCACCTTGCTTTGCCCAAAGACGAGCAAAATAATATTTTCGGGCCTATCGTTAAAGATTGCTCCGATAGTTACCATCGTCGCGTTGACAGTGCTGATAAGAAAGCAAAATAGGGAAAGCGGGGTGTTACCCCCCTCTTCAAGCGCGAGTCTGCCGCGCCGGCCAAAGCGCAAAGGCGACTCGTGCTCCGCTGACAGGTAGCCAGCCATGCTCCGCCCACAGGCATCCGCTAAAGACGCTGCGGATTTTTGCAGGTTAATATTTGATAATGTATTTTTAAACCTCAATGAGCGCAAAATATAAATTTCACGATCAGGACCTGCTTTATTTTGTAAGTTTTTCGGTTGTTAACTGGATCGACTTATTTACCCGAAAAGAATACAAGGATATAATGATTTCCAGTTGGAAGCACTGTCAGCAATACAAAGGCCTTGAAATATATGGATATTGCATCATGACCAACCATATCCATATGATCATTGGTACCCATGGCGAGAACCTGGAAAATATTATGCGCGACATGAAAAAACATACATCCAATGCATTAAGGGCAGCTATTGAGCAGCATCCGCTGGAAAGCCGAAAAGAATGGATGTTGTGGATGATGAAGAAGGCGGGAAAAAGAATAGCCAAAACGAGTCATTTCAGCTTTGGCAACAGGATAACCACCCGATAGAATTGTTTGATTTGACGATATTACATCAAAAACTGAATTATACCCATTATAATCCGGTTGTAGCCGGTTTTGTTGAAAATCCGGAAGAGTATTTATACAGTAGCGCCAGGAACTATTGTGGCTTGCCGGGATTGATTGATGTAATTTTGGTTGATCCAATGATCAGAATAGTTCATTACCTGTCGGCGGGGCACGAGTCGCATTCGCGCTTTTGGCCACGGCATCAGACTCGCGCCTGAAGACGGAATTATGTGTTGTTGGTGATGGAACTGTTAAGGTTAAAAAATTTATTTATCAGCTGATAAAGCCGATTCTATAATATATGAGACATTTAATTTTTCTTAAATTTTTGCCCTGCATTACATTGTTGGCAACATCCCTTTGCGGTTATGGACAGGGAAAGATTACGCCTGTTTCGGTTAATGTGAACTTATTGCAAAACCAGGGAACACTACCACCAATATGGGCTTTTTTTGGATATGATGAGGCTAATTATACCTATATGAAAGACGGGAGTAAGCTGTTGACTGAACTGGCCTCATTAAGCCCGGTGAGCATACATGTAAGATGCCATAATATGTTAACGTCTGGTAATGGAATTCCTGGTTTAAAATGGAGTTCAACAAACGTTTATACCGAAGATGCCAATGGGCGCCCGGTTTATGACTGGAAAATTATAGACAGCATTTTTGATACCTATATAAAACGCGGAATGAAACCGCTTGCAGAAATTGGATTTATGCCTGAAGCCTTGTCTGCTAATCCGGGTTCCGTTACAAGTGAGGCTACTGCTGATAAAAAAAACCCTAAACATTATTCCGGCTGGGCTTGTCCTCCGAAGGACTACAAAAAATGGGCCGAACTTGTTTACCAATGGGTAAGGCATTCTGTCCGGCGATATGGCAAATCTGAGGTGGAAAGCTGGTATTGGGAAGTTTGGAACGAACCTGATTTAACTTTTTACTGGAAGGGAACACCCGGGGAGTATATCAAACTTTATGATTACACAGCCGATGCGGTTAAACGGGCATTGCCCACCGCAAAAGTAGGCGGCCCTGAAACCACAAGTCCCGATGGAGGTTCTGGTGGTGATTATATACGCAAGTTCTTAACTCATGTTGTGAGTGGTATCAACAACGTAACCGGTAAAAGAGGTGTGCCCCTTGATTTTATTTCCTTTCATGCCAAAGGCTTTCCAAAACTTATTGATAGCGTAGTTTGGATGAATATGGGTAATCAGCTAAGAAGCATTGACAAAGGATTCGAGATCGTTTCCTCTATACCGTCCTTGAAAAATCTTCCTATCATCATAGGTGAATCAGATCCTGAAGGATGCGCCGCTTGCTCTGCAGACCTGCATCCGGAATATGCTTATCGCAATAGTACGATGTATGCTGTTTATACTGCCGCCGCTATGTCCCGCACTTATGACCTCGCCAAAAAAAGAGCGGTAAACCTGGCAGGGGCTGTTACCTGGGGGTTTGAATTTGAAAACCAGCCTTACTTTAGGGGATTTCGAGATTTGGCAACCAACGGTATTGACAAACCTGTTTTAAATGTATTCAGGATGTTTGGTATGATGCGGGGTAACCGGGTTGAGGCAACGTCTTCTTCCATGCAAAATTATATGACGATCAGGGATTCCAGTGTAAGGGGCAAGGAGCCTGATGTTAATGCCTTTGCAGCAAAAAGTCCGAATTCAGCGACGGTGATGCTATGGAACTATCATGACAAAAATGATATCGGCTTTCCTCCTACACCGGTTTCGGTTACAGTAACGGGTCTCCCAAAACAAAGAGTTTTACTGACACAATATGTTATTAATAAAGAAAACAGCAATTCGTTCACGGCGTGGAAAAATATGGGATCTCCACAAACGCCAACACAGGATCAATATAAAGTATTGGAAGCAGCAGGGCAGTTGAAAGAAGCGTGCTCGCCGAAATATATAACTCCGGTAAATGGCGAAACTAAAGTTGATTTTGACCTGGAAAGACAAGGCGTTACTTTATTAAAAATCACTTGGTAGCTTACAGTAAATAATGAGGCGAAGTAAAAGACAGTGCCTGGGCCTGGTTGAAGAAGTATTTTAATATACACCCGCCCGTTTAAACGTGTCGCTTAAACGATGAAATGCTAAGGTTGTGAAAAAAAGGCTGGCGATATTGGGGTTGGCCATGCGCTGGTTTTCGAATATTTGAGCGTAGGCGCAGTTTAATTACCATTCAACGGGCCGTCCGATAAATCCCGCTGTGCGAAGTTTCAAACTTCGCATGACTATGCCCACAGGTTGCATCTATCGCACAAACCCCGCTGAAGCCAAAAAAACAGAAAAACTGCTGACGATATTTTGCTAGTGACAAAATATTGTCAGTAGTTAAAATATTAATTATCAGTATTTTATTACTTTGTAGCAGGGTGTAGCACATGTAGCGCTACATACACGTTCATTGATGAACATCCGCTTTCTCACTTATTACCGAGTTCTTCTGCCAGCCCGATGAGCAATCCTTCGGGGCCACGGATGTAGCAGAGCCGGTACGAGTTCTCGTACTGAACTACTTCGCCGACGAGCTGTGCGCCGTGCTTGCAGAGCCTGGCGACCATCTCGTCGATGTCTGCTACGGTGAACATCACGCGCAGGTAGCCGAGCGCGTTCACCGGGGCGCTACGGTGATCGGCGACTACAGGCGGGGTGAGAAATCGCGAGAGCTCCAGCCGGCTGTGACCATCGGGAGTGACCATCATGGCGATCTCGACGTGCTGGTCGCCCAGCCCGGTGACACGCCCGGCCCATTCACCTGCTACTGCGCCCCGCCATTCGAGTTTCAGGCCAATCTCGGCGAAAAAAGAGATGGTATCATCGAGGGATTCCACCACGATGCCGACATTGTCCATTCGCAGCAATTTATTTTTTGTCATAGTTTTATCTCCTTATAAATTAAAAGGCACAACAGCTATAAAAAGTTTTCCTAAATTAAGTTTTTAGATGACCCGCCCGTTAAAGTGTGCCTCTTGTACGCTAAACGCGAAGTTTGTAAAAGGAAAAAACCTGGATGCGGTTTTCTTCGGCCTTTTGATTTTAAGGGACGGTAAGATTAACGCCCGATAAGGAAATTTCAAGCAAAAAAAAGCCCCCTATTACAGGGGGCGTTAACCAATCAACCTCACTTGTCTAACCAATCAATCTCACTTATCTCCTAATCAATGTTTTTCTTAAAAATAAGCCCCCCTGTTACCGGGGGCTTTAACCAATCAACCTCACTTGTCTAACCAATCAACCTCACTTATCTCCTAATCAATGTTTTTCTTAAAAATAAGCCCCCCTGTTACCGGGGGCTTTAACCAATCAACCTCACTTATCTACCTATTCAACCTCACTTATCAACTTCACATATACACAATTTGAACTTTCCGGGATGATGTTTTTAATTGATATATGACTCTTATACGGGAAACAGGCCACACAATATTGCCAACTTAATTATGAAAAGATTGTAGTGATTTGGTTTACAAAGCCGAAACCAGGCAATTCTCTTTTAAAATACCGGCATGGAATTTTTTGTCCGGACGAGGAAAATAATAAATAAAATTCTCCATAAAAGCAAGCAAATTGCCGGAATTATTAGTGTGCCAGGTGTACCATGTGTATTCATCCGTGCCGGGTGGTTCAGACGCTTCATGATAACCTAATGACTTTGGCAATACATCACCTTAAAAACAATAAGCAATTTTTAAACGCGATTTCCCTGAAGCCGAAACAGAAGTAACATCCTCATTCGCCAAAAGTTTGCATCTTTACCGGCGATCTTTATCAATTAATTAAGATACTATAATGAACACCCCCACGTCTCCCGCTTCAAATTCAATAGCTATAAACGAGGTAGCAGCCGCTGTTGAACAACTGCGAAAAGCCATGATCAGTGCCGATGGTGCTGTGCTGGATCTATTGGCCCATGATGAACTCACCTACGGCCATTCGGGCGGCCAGATGCAAAATAAGCAGGAGTTTATCGCGTCCTTTACCAGCGGCGATTCTGTTTTTGTTGATATCGAAATCACGGGGCAAACGGTCCGCATCACCGGCAATACGGCAATCGTCCGGCATATCCTCACCGCCTCTACCAACGACAAAGGGAAAGGCCCCGGCAGCGTTAAGATAAGTATTCTGTTAGTTTGGGTCAGCAATGATAACAAGGCATGGCAGCTGGTGGCCAGGCAGGCGGTAAGGGTTTAAGGAGCTTTATGTAGCGATTGTAAAAGGAAAAAGGCCAGGACACGCAACGTTTCCTAATTTTAATTGCTGCGATAAATAAAAATTATTTCTGTTAAATTGCATCGGGGTAAATGCAAAACTTCATGCTATGATCATTGCGGCAATCGTCCGAAATAAGCAAAACATACTGTACGGCGTATCGCTTGCCTTGTTGTTGCTGCTGTTAAAATGGCTGGAGTGGCACTTTGTTATCGCCGATCATGCTGTTGAGGTGTATTCAAGCGCTATCGCTGTTGTTTTTACAGCGCTGGGTGTATGGCTTGCTTTAAAGCTTATGAAACCTAAAGCAAACACGATAGTGATTGAAAAGCCTGTTGTTGCCGATGCAGCTTTTACCTTAAACGAGGCTGAATTAAGCAGATTACGCATCAGCAACCGTGAATTGGATGTTTTGCAATTGATGGCCGAAGGCCTGAGTAACCAGGAAATAGCTGACCGGCTGTTTGTGTCATTAAACACCATCAAAACGCATTCCTCTAACCTGTTTTTAAAACTGGAAGCAGAGCGCCGCACGCAAGCAGTTGAAAAGGCGAAGCGGCTGAGTTTGATACCTTAAAATAGTTCATACTAAAGCATGATTGGGCGATTTTTTTAAAAATCACCCTAAAGTATGAACGGAAAGCAAGGGATATAGCACAATTTTGAGCCGTAAGTAAAGCGATAAGAAAATGAAAAAAATAATTTTTACCTGCGGGATTATTGGCGGCCTCATCAGTGTGGGCTGGTATATTTTTAGTGTGCAGGTATTTAAGCTCGATATGAGCATGAATGCGCGCCTGTTTTTTGGCTATGCCTCCATGGTGCTGGCCTTTTCGCTGATTTTTGTCGGCATTAAAAACTTCAGGGATAATTATAGCGGTGGCGTAATTAGTTTTGGCACGGCCATAAAAGTAGCGTTGCTGATAACTGCCGTGGCCTCTACCGTGTATGTGGGGGTATGGCTGATCGACTACTATTTTTTCACCCCCGATTATTTCGACAAATATGCCGCATCAGTGTTAGCCGGCCTCAAAGCAAGCCACACCAGCCAGGCAAACATTGACAAACAGATGGCGCAAATAACCGAATATGCCAAAATGTATCGAAACCCATTTTACAATGCCTTGATGACCTATGCTGAAATTGCACCGGTTGGGATCGTGATATCATTAATAGCTGCGCTTATACTAAAAAATAAACCTAAACCAGCTACAGTGAACGTATAGATAAAAATTGAACAGATTAAATATGAAAAAAGTAACAGGTATAGGCGGCGTATTTTTTAAATGCGATGACCCGAAAAGCATGAATGATTGGTACGTAAAGAACCTTGGCCTGCCGGTCGGCCAATACGGAACGACGTTTGAGTGGCGGCATGATGATGATCCGTCAAAAAAAGGGTCAACATCCTGGTGTACTTTTGCGAAGGATACCAAATATTTTGATCCCTCGGCCAAGCCGTTTATGATCAATTACCGGGTGGAAAATCTTGTCGCGCTGGTGGAAGAGTTAAAAAAGGAAAACGTGACCATTGTTGATGAAATTGCGGAATATGATTATGGCAAATTCGTGCATGTGCTCGATCCGGAAGGCAATATTATCGAGCTTTGGGAACCGGCGGATGAGTGAGAAGCCGTATAAACATAGCGATGGGTTTAAAACCCATCGCTATGTTTTGCAATACGCCGGAAAATATGTAAGAGCCTCTGCAAGAGACCTCGCAGCGGCTGGAATATAATTAATTTTACTCCCTGGCACTATTAAAGCTATGAAACATATTCTGACTTCCTTATTATGTCTTTTAGTAAGTTACGCATATTCACAGGCACCAAGGCGTATTGATATTCCGTTGGCAAGTGAAAATTCCGGAATTGATTCCTTAATGGATATGGTGATACCCATGAGTAAGCCCAACTATAAATACTTTGAAATAAATATAAGTGATTTAGGTAACTCCTATGCTTTTATTGTCTTCCAATTAGATACCAAAGATCAATCCATTAATTTCCCTGTGCCACAAAAAGACTACATGCAACATGTGTTTTATATAAACTACAAGGGAAATGTAATATTTGTAGGAGGCGACCATATCCCTTCAGGATTTTTTAAACTGACAAGCGATAAAAAAAACTTCAATTTTATCCAAGACGACGATATGTTTTCTGATAACACCCCTAAATTATTTCAAGGGAATTTTGCATATCTTAAAGGGAGGAAAAATAACAAAGCTGAGTTTATTTACATGGATCCATTGTTAGAGGGCAAGCCTAAAAAAGTGAAAGTCGATTCGTTGTAGAATTATAATCAACATGCAGCCCGGCTGAGCGTGTCTCCATCACAAACAAACCCCATCCTCACACAGCTGTTTCTTGCATTTCGCACACAAAAATACCTTTTCTTCATCTACCGTTTTTACAGCTCCTTTTGAGTCATTCATCAGGCACCTTTTGTCGCCGCTTGTACAGTGGTTCAGGCCAAGGTTATGGCCGATCTCATGTAAACAAACCTTTATCAACCTGGCATGGAAAAGTTGATTTGATGCATGGTGTCTTAACCTGAATGTTGATATCACGCAGGTTGTTCCCGGCATATCACCCTGGCCAAAAACACCCCATTCATTAACATGCCGGTCAGGATTTTTAACGGCGATGTCTTTTTCGGTTAAAATAAGGGTGATTTCACCTGATTTATATTTAGCCAATATCCTGTTTGCTTCGCAACGGGTTTTACTGCCGGCAAGTATATCATTGGTTAAACTCAGGGCTGTTTTAACAATACATTTGTAATGATAGAAATTTTCAACCGACGACTTAACGAGGTCAATTTCTTCCCTGTTTACGTTTCCAAGCGGTTGAATACAAATCACTTTCGACTGGTCCGGCGCCGTTCTTATCATTAAGGCGAAAGCCAGCAGCAATAATAATTTCATGCAAAAAGATAAGGACTTTATTGCTGTTTAACAAAGAGAATAACAACCTTATTTCGTTGCACTTATCACGATCTAAGCATCAGATAAAGCACAACAATTACTAAAAATACGGGTATAAAAACCCTGATACATTCCTTTAAATTATATGATCCGTTAACAAAGACTGCTTTGAAGGCGGATAGTTCGGAGTCGAGAAAGTGGTTCATGGCCTTAGATTTTAAATGTTAATATAGTTGAATAAGTCTTCTTAGCCTTAAGTTTTCATCACTTAACAGCGGAATAATTTATCAATCGAATATACAACGATAAATCAAGGTAAATTATGTTTCTGGACAGGTTAAAATGTGATTTTCGACACAAACAAGTTTAAGTTTACCGCTTCATTAGCAGCAATCCTTTGGTCAGCAGCCTTCCAATTCACCCCATTGCAATTTTCATCATATTATCACTAACTTTGCAAGCTGATTGAAGCCCTAAGGAATTTAGATGAAACTTTTACTGGTCATTTTCTTTGCTGCTATCTGTACTACGGCCTCGGCCCAGTGGTACCGCGTTGACCAGCTTTTAAAGAAAAAGGCAGTCAGGCCACCTTACGAGGACCTTTCAGGAGGCCGGTTTGTTGTAAGGTTTTCTGCAGAAAAAATCCCTCACCCCAAAATTCACCCGGTACTTATCGATCGTTCCGACTATAGCCTTGAAGCATCCGAAAATGTAGTGATGCAATTGGCGCAACACAATATGCGCTTCAGGATCTACAATGATGCCAGCTATAATTTCAGCGATCTGGCACGTTTATATGTTAAACAAAACAGGCTTTCGGAAGCGAAATGGTATTTGCTGCAAAGTAATAGCATATCCCGCCAGGAAAACGACGATAAGCATACCATTGAGAACCTGATTGACCTGGCCAACATAAAAGCTGCCATGGGCGACGTGTTGCTGGCGCAGCAGGACCTGGCCGAGGCGCATGACCTCGCCTACGCAAAAGGCTTAAACCAGTATCTTGAAACTATTGACCTTGCAACCCAATATTTAAATCAAAACAAACTCCCCAAGCAAAAGCCGGTTTTAATTTACGCGGATGATGCACAGAATAAAACCAAAGCCGAATAATAAAATGCCCGGCAATCAGTTTAATTAATTGTCTGTTTTGTAACAATTTAGTAAAAAGCAATATGTTTTATAAAAGAAATGAAACATTATTGTATTATTTTTAGTCATATAAAGAGACGGCGTTCAGGCTGTCTCTTTTTTATTTACATTAGCAAAATTATTTATCAGCAGGCACGAGAATTGATGTTTTATTTAGTCCCCGAATTAAAAAGCGTAAAAGATATGTTTAAGAAGTTGTATTTATTGCTGGTGGTTGGCGCAGCACTCGCCTGCCATGCAGCCCCCTCAAAGCCCATTAAAGTTGCCGGTTCAAATGATTTGCAGCCGGATGAACAGGAAAGTATTGTTTGCCGTACAGTTTCAGAATTGATAACCAATTATAATTATAAAAAGGTTCCCCTGAATGATTCGTTGTCGGAAGTAATTTTTAACCGCTATATAAAAATGCTCGACGAAAGCCACAATTACCTGCTGGCTTCGGATATTGCTGACTTCAGCAAATACAAGGATGTTTTGGATGACGATGTAAAAACCGGCAACCTTAACGATGTATTTTATATTTTTAATGTTTATCAGAAAAGATATATCGAACACATTAATTATTCCATAGCCCAGCTTGACAAAACATTTGACTTTGACAAGAACGAAAAATTTGTTTATGACCGCGATAGCCTGCCATGGGTTGCTTCGCAAGCGGAAATGGATAATATTTGGGGTCTGCGTGTTAAATATGACCTGCTTAATTTAAAACTGGCTAACCCCGACCTCGCAAAGGATAAGGAAACCCTGAAAAAACGTTACGAAAACCTGTTGGCGCAAACCAACAAGCTGAACAACCAGGACGTTTTCCAGGTGTTTATGGATGCCTTTACCAACGCTATCGATCCGCATACCAATTATTTTACCCCGTCAAACGCGGCTAATTTTAATATCGATATGTCGCGGCAACTTGAAGGGATAGGCGCGGGCTTGAATATTGATAATGATTATATCGTTATTAAATCGATCATGCCGGGCAGCCCTGCCGATAAAAGCAAACAAATAGGTGTTGACGACCGCATTGTGGGTGTTGCGCAGGGTAAAGAAGGAGAATTTCAAAATATTGTTGGCTGGAGGATTGAAAATGCCATCGCCCTTATCCGCGGGACAAAAGGTACCGTGGTAAGGCTGGAGATTTTGCCAAAAAGCAGCAGCGTTTCGGCCAAACCAAAGATTGTTGAAATGGTGCGCGAAAAGATCATCTTAAAAGATGAATCCGCAAAAAAAGAAATCAAGACATTTGATTATAACGGAAAACCTGTAAAAATAGGCATCATTTCGGTTCCTGCTTTTTATATCGACTTTAACGACTATAAATCGGGTAACCCTAACTATAAAAGTACTACTCACGATGTTAAGCTGCTTATCGATTCATTAAAACAGGAAGGTGTGGATGGCATTGTGATGGATATGCGCGAAAATGGTGGCGGGTCATTAATGGAAGCGATTGAGCTTACCGGTTTGTTTATAAAAACCGGCCCTGTAGTACAAGTTCGGAGCGCAAATGACCAGGTGGAACAGGATAAGGATGAAGATCCTTCTATTGCTTATTCTGGTCCGCTGGCAGTGCTTGTTGACCGTTTCAGTGCTTCAGCTACCGAGATCTTCTCGGGCGCTATCCAGGATTACGGCCGCGGTATTATCCTTGGCACCCAAACTTATGGCAAAGGCTCTGTTCAAAATGCTATCGATCTTGATAAAGTGATCCAAAGTTCGCTGCGCGAACGGATAGCCTCGTTAATGGGCAAAAATGGCAAACCGGTATCAACTGGCAGTCAGAGTGTTTTTGGCCAGTTGAATTTAACCATCGCCAAGTTTTACCGTATTACCGGTAACTCTACCCAACACAAGGGTGTTATGCCAGATATCCAGTTCCCTTCGGTTATCCCGATGGATAAATACGGCGAAGATACCGAACCATCGGCCATGCCTTTTGACGTGATCGAGAAATCTGATTACACCAAAACCGGAGATTTTTCTGCCGTATTGCCTCAGTTAAAAGCATTGCATGATCAGCGCATGGCAAAAAGCGCCAGTTATAGGTTTCTGATGGAAGATATAGCTAATTTTAAAAAGCATGACAATGAAAAAAGCATTGTTTTGAACGAAGATCAGCTGAAGAAACAAAGAGACGCCGATGAAAAGAAATCATTTGCCGATGATAACGAACGCAGGGTGGCAATGGGCCTTCCGGAATTAAAACCCGGCCAGTCCAAACCAAGAAATGAAGATCTTGACTTTTTAAAGAAAGAAGCCGGGCAAATTCTGACAGATTATATCACGCTGGATACAAAGTACACCAATAACAACGGTACCCCCGGAAGTCCGGCAAACAAATAAAATTGATGCTTATCGTAACAAGAAATCCTGGCTTTGCCGGGATTTTTTGGTTGAGAGCGATTTTGTTAATGCATAAAAGTGAACTACCGATGGGCGGCTTTAATTTAATTTGCGCAAATATTGTTACAAATGAATGGAGTCCTGCTGAAAACAAAATCATAGCTTTGGTCTTTACGCTTTAAGTTTTTACCTCTATGAGCATCCTCCACATCCTCAACGGCGATTCCACAGCGATAAGTTTTGAAGAGACTGGCCTTGACGGCGATATACTGGTTTGGCGCGAAGTATTATCAGAAGGACCGGTTGAGGAAGACGTTACTTCAGCAAGTTTCTGGAGAAACCGTTCGGAATGGATTTGTAAGGGCGTTAACGAAACACCTGAAAATTACCAGCACAATGTGCTCGACCAGCTGGCGAAACTGGAAGAGGCTTATGACGAAATCAACCTTTGGTTTGAGTTCGACCTGCATTGCCAGGCAAATTTATTGGGGGTAATGAACTATCTGAAACAAAAAACAGACCTTTCTGCGCCCGCTATTTATTTGATATGCCCCAATGATTACCCCGGCAAGGAAGACTTTCATGGTATGGGTGAATTAAATAGTGAAGAACTGGAGTATTTGTTTGATACGATAAGGGTGCAACTGAGCGAAATTGATTTTATACTGGCAGCCGAAGCCTGGGCCGTTTACGTTAGCCGGGATGCGGAGGAACTAAAGGAATTTTTAAATAAAACCGCTTTCTGGGGTAGTATGCACCTGTTAAAGCCAGCACTTGCCGCGCAGCTTAAACGGCTGCCGGTGAATGAAAAAGGCCTGAACTATATCGAACAAAGATTAGTGGATATTTATAATTACGGATACAAAACCTGGCCCGAGATCCTGAGTGTTTTTTGGGAAAAGGAAAAAATATATGGCATGGGCGATATGGAAATCAACATTTACCTTCAAAAGCTTATCCGCAAACAGCTCATCACTCTTAATTAATAGCCGTTTCGGTTCGGTAGTGCATTATTTTTTCTATATTTAGCCCAACCTTAAAACATGAAAAAAATAATCATCTCATTTCTTTTGTTCGCGATGCCAGGTCTTATGCTGGCACAGACAATTTCCGTAAGTGGTACTGTCAGAGATCAGCATGGCTTCCCTGTTGGCTTTGCTTTTGTTATTGACAAACAAAATAACAACGCTACGTTTTCCGATTCACTTGGCACATATAGCTTGAAGGCTGGTTCGGCATCCCAGCTAAACATTAACTGCAATGGGTACCAGGATGACTCGGTGCAGGTTAGCGGCAAGGATCACCTTGATATTTTGCTAAAACAAAACCCGGTTGATGCTGCCGGGAACCAGAAGTTTAAAAATAAAGACCTGGATATTTTGCAGGATGCGTTTAAAGCAAATAATTCGCAGTACCTGGCGGGCCATGTTAACGGTATTGGCGAAATGGTATTTACAGATGTTAGGGAAACCGTAGGCAGCCGCTTTTTGTTTAATCAATGGGTTCATGGCTATGTTGTAAAAAATGATGGTAGCCTGGTGCAAATGAAAGAGGTAACATTTAATTATGATAAAATGACCGGCGACCTTTATTTGTCTGTAACCAACGCGTCGGTAATGCTGGCTGATAGAAATATCATAAAATCCTTTACCCTGTTTAGCCCAAAGGGACAGTTGATGACTTTTGAACAGGTTAACCAAATCAGCAAAGACCTTTACCTGCAGGTTATCAGCTCGGGGCCTAAATACAAAATTTATAAATTGTATATCACGAAGTTTATACCGTCAAATTATAAATCAGATGGTATTGTTTCCTCCGGAAACACCTATGATGAATATACGGACGAATCCGGCTATTTTATATGGAACCTGTCGGCCAATACTTTAGGGGTTTTAAATACCCGGAAAAAGGATATTAAAGAAGCATTCGCTGCCGAAGGGAGCAAGTTAACTGATTACATGACTGCCCATAGCGGCAAAATTGATGAAAACTATATCAAGTCCCTGGCGGATGCGATGAATCAATAATCTCATTAGATTTTTACATGGTGCGAAAGATGAGTTACTTTGCACTATGATGAACAAAACCTACCTGGTAAGCGGCGCCGGAAGTGGCATTGGCCGGGCGATAGCTCAAAAACTAAGTTCTGATGGGCACAAATGCATCTTGCTGGGCCGTAATCGGGAGACTCTGCAGCAAACCCTTGAAACGCTGAAGGGTGGCGAACATTTGATTTTAACCGCTGATATAAAAAGCAAAGAAAGCCTAAGCGAGGCTGTTTCACAACTGGGTAATACGGTTATTGACGGGCTTGTCGCCAATTCGGGTATCGGCGGCGAAAACCATTGGGGCAGTGCCGACCGCTGGCATGATATTATTGAAACCAATTTAACCGGCACTTATAATTTTGTAAATACCTTTTTGCCTAATTTAAGTAAAGCCTCAGGCGAAAAACATATTCTCATCACCTCTTCTGTTTTGGCAAGATTGGGGGTGGCCAATTATTCCGCTTATTGTGCTTCAAAGGCGGGGTTGCTGGGTTTAATGCGCTCGTGGTCGGTTCAATATGCATCGCAAAATATACTGGTGAATGCCATTTGCCCGGGATGGGTTGATACAGATATGGCGCAGCAGGGGCTACAGGGTATTGCTGATGGCATTGGCATTACCAAAGATGAGTTTTATGACATCGCTATGCAAGGCGTCCCGCTAAGGCGAATGAGCAGGCCGGATGAAATTGCCGCCCTGATTGCTTACCTGCTCGGCCAGGGCTCCATTACCGGTCAGGCCATTGACATTAACTGCGGCGCTGTGATGAACAGTTAGGGAGAATCAAGAGCCAGGAATCAAGAGTCAAGAGTCAAGAAAGAAGAATCAGAATCGAATCAGAAGCCAGTCAATAATTTTTTCTTTTCCCCATCCTGACTCTTGATTCTTGACTCTTGACTCTCACACCTACTTTATGATAGCAGCGATAGTGGGCGAGGGTTCACTCTCATTTTTAAGCCTGTCTAAAGCGGTTACTACGTATAAATAAGTTTTACCTTTTTCAACTGAATCGTCAATATAGGTAGTATCATCGTTATATTTTATTTCCAGGATATTTTTGGGATCTTCAATATTTACTTTTTCACCATCATCAAAGCGGTAAATTACATAACCGTACACAGGCTCCTTATCCTTCGCAGGCAAGGGAGTAGTCCATTTTAATTCTACAGTATTTTTTGCCGTTACTGTTGCCGTAAAATTAACGGGTGGGTTAGGGGGGATCGAATCCAGCCAAAGCATTTCCGGGGGCAGGGCCAGGTATTTATAATAATTTTCTTTGAGCGAATCGGTGACGCCGAGCGGGTCGTTTTCAAGCGATTTAGCGCTAAAGTACACACTGCCCTGTACCCTGGGGTTGTTGCGCAGGTATTTGATTTCATCCGGAATAGCTGACGGATCGTTTCGGAATTTACCGTTACGATGTTCGCCCAGGCGGTAGGCAGCCATCCCGATGTATAAATGCCTGTTATATGTGTTATCACTCCACCAGTCGAGTAATTTTTCAAACGGGACAGAGCGGTCCCCGATAGGGAAATATATTTGAGGGTTAATATAATCAACCCAGCCTTCTTTGATCCATTTTCTTGAATCGGCAAATAGTTCCAGGTAAGACGGCAATCCATGTGTATCAGATCCTTCCGGATCCTGAAATTTATTTTGCCAAACGCCGAACGGGCTGATGCCAAACTTAACATGCGGCTTATGTTTATGGATGCTGTCATTCAGCATTTGAATCAGGGTGTCAACATTATGCCTTCTCCAGTCGTTAATGTTATCAAAATGGCCGCCGTATGCCTTAAAGGTAGCTGCGTCGTTAATGTGCTGGCCTTCAATTTTATAAGGATAAAAATAATCGTCCATATGCACACCGTCAATATCATAGTTGTCCACTACATCTAAAAAAACCTTCACAATATAGTCGCGGACCTCAGGTATGCCGGGATCAAATTGTTTTTTCCCCCCATAAACAAAAAACCATTCAGGTTTTATCCTCGTGATGTGCTCAGGGCTTATTGTTGAAAATTTACTGTCGTTGGTAGCCCTGTAAGGGTTAAACCAGGCATGCAGTTCCATCCCGCGTTTATGCGCTTCTGTTATGGCAAATTGCAGCGGATCATAAGCCGGGTTAGGCGCCTGTCCCTGTTTGCCCGTTAGCCATTTTGACCAGGGCTCGCGGCTTTTAGCATAAAATGCATCAGCGGCAGGCCTTATTTGCAGCATTACGGCGTTCATGCCGGCCTCCTGCAAAAAATCAAGCAGGTTTGTTAATTCTTTTTTTTGCTGATCGGTTGACAAGCCCGGGCTGCTGGGCCAGTCGATATTTTCAACGGTTGCTATCCAGGCGCTCCTGAACTCGCGTTTAGGCTCCTGCCTGATTTTTGCAACCGGAACGATGGGTTTTACAATGGGGCTATCGGCCTTTACCGTAATATTGCCCTGCTGGGCATATAAGTGTAATGTAATAGTCGCAAAAAAAAGAAGAATTAACCGCCGGCAGATGTACATCAATCAATTTATTTAAAAGGTGCAAAGATATGAACTCATATCAAAGCTGATTTAGTATTGAACATAATAATTAGCCTCTTTTTGTGTTTTAATCATATTGTGCTTATTTTTAGCGGCACAACCAAGCTTAAAGAAGAGTTTTTTTTAATTTTTTATAAACTTGTAACTATTATTTGTGTTTAACCAATTATTTAATGCTGTTGTTTAAACTGATTTGAATAAATTAATTTGATCCGTCTGAATATTTCCTGATTGGGATTAAACGATATCATTATTTATAACAAGCCGCTTCTAACATAAACTAAAATCTAAAAACTAACTACTATGGAAAACCAAACAGGTCAAACACCTAAGAAAAACTCAAATGTCATATACTTCCTTATAGTGGTGGTATTGGCTTTGCTGGCTACGGATGTCTACTTGTATTTACAAAAAAATAAATCTGATACCCGGATTGTTTACCAGGATACCGAAAAAACGAGATTACAAACGGAACTGGACAGCCTTGAAGCCCAGATTGAACAGGTAAACTCAGGCAAAGCCAAATTATCTACCGCGATGCAGGCGAAAAATGATTCGCTGCAGGCCAAGATCAAGGTTTTGCGCCAGGAACTGGCTAAGGGTAAACTAACGCAAGCCGATCTTAACAAAGCGCAGGAAGACATTAAACAACTAAGGTATTTTGTTGCTAACTATACTGCCCAGATTGATGAATTAAAGAAACAAAATACAACATTAACCAGCGAAAGGGATACTTTAAAAACAAACCTTGTAGTTGCTGCAAAAAAAGACAGTACACTGAGTAAGCAGAATGAGGACCTTGGTGCAAAAGTAAAGGTTGGCTCGGCTATTAAATTGGCTACATCTGAAGTTGTTGCTTATAAAGTTAAAGGCAGCGGCAAAGAAGTGGACGTAAAAAGGGCGTCGCCTGCAAAAAAGATCAAGATCAACTTTACCGTTGCAAGCAACTCGCTTGCCGAAAAAGGGATGCACGATATTTTTGTTCGCATTATTGACCCTACAGGAAACCTGATCACAGAAACTGACTCGGGTAATTTTAATGCCGATGGACAGGATCTGCAGTTCACCTATAAAACATCCATTGATTTTAAGGATGACGGCAGCGCATATGTTATCGACTGGGTTAACCCGGTGGCCTTTCAAAAAGGAACTTATACCGTTTTGCTATATGCCGACGGTTATACCATGGGAAAAACAAGCTTTATGCTGAAGTAGTTGGGAGGTTGAGCGGTTGATTGAGTTGATTAAGTTGGATTGGGTTAATTAAGGGAATAGCTAACTTAATCAACCACTCACCTAATCAACTTAATCAACCATTTTCCTACGCCGAAGGCAAACTAATATAAAAGGTGGTCCCCTGGCCGGTCATGGTTTCAAACCAAACCTTGCCTCCGGCATTTTCAATGGAGTTTTTTACGAAGGCAAGCCCAAGCCCTGTTCCGGAGCTTTTAGTGGTGAAATTCGGCTCAAATATTTTTTCACGCAATCCATCAGGGATGCCTTCGCCATTGTCCTTTATGGTTAGCAGCACATTTTTGGCGGTAACCAGGTAATTGATCTCTATTATCCCGAACTTGTTTGCTGGGGTTGCCTCAATGGCATTTTTAAGTAAATTATTAAAACAGCGTAATAACTGATCCCTGTCGGCATTAATAAAAAACGGCGAATCGGGCGCCTGGTTAACAATTTTGATATTATCCATTTCCTTAAAAATGGTAACAGCCTGCCCCAATATTTCAAATATATTTAAGCGCTCGAGTTTGGTTTCAGGCATTTTTGCAAATGCCGAAAATTCAGATGCAATTGATGAAAGGCTTTCAATTTGTTCAACAAATGATTTGCTAAACCTTTCAAACTTTTGGTCAAACTTCGGATCTTTATCTTTCCATGATTTATCAAGCAGTTGCAAGCCCAGTTTTAACGGCGTTAAGGGGTTTTTAATTTCATGGGCCACCTGTTTAGCCATTTCGCGCCAGGCGCTTTCTCTTTCTGATTGTGCAAGCTTTTGCGCACTGTTTTCAAGGGCGGCTATCATTTTATTGTATTCTTTTACCAGGGCGCCAATTTCATCGTTCCGGTCCCACCGTATAGGCTCATTTTTTTGACCGTAAATAGTTTTACTTAAACTGTATTGAATAAAACTTAACGGTGAAGTTATTTGCCTGGCTATAAAAACAGCAAACAAGCCGATAGCCATAAAAACAATCGCATACACATTTATCATAATGTTCAGCAACGAACCGATGTGCTCCTTATAGTCAGATTCGTTAGAAAAATAAGGAAGCTGTAAATAGGCTATCGTTTCATTATTTGAATTACGAATCGGCATGAAAGCAGCCTTATAATTTAATAAACCAATTTTCTCATCATTTGTATATTCTGATTTTTGAAGCTCTTTCAGGTTAACAAAGGCCCGGGTATTCATTCGCCGGACTTGAAGGCCGTACTCATAAATCTTGGGCTGGGTTGTAATTAATGCAACCCCGTTTAAATCAAATAAAGTAAGGTCTGCAGAGTAAGCGTTAGCAAAATCATCAAAATCAACCTGGGTGGCCTCGTTAACATTTTTAAGATATTTTGAATATTGACTGTTTTCAAACGCTGTTGCTATCCTATGTATCTTATCGCGTATTGTTTTGTTTTGCTGTCTCTGGTATTCAGTGCTTATTGAAATAAACGTTATAAAACCAACCAGGACTAAAGTGGCAACAACGGCAAAAACCATCGAAAACTGGATTCGTGTTTTGTACAATACAAGGCCAAGGTTTAGCTTAAAATTCCAGCTGAAGCGATTGTTTTTAATGCTTATTATTCTTATTCTCACCCAAAGCCAGCGCGATAAAATGGCCAGAACGCTAAACAGCAGGAACACTACAAAAAAGAAAGTTAACGATGCTATGCTAAAAAAAACCGGTTTGTTTTCCCTGGATACCACTATCAGCGTTCTTCCGGTAGGCTTATAAATTAAGTGACTAAAGGTAGTAAAGTGCATAAACCACTCGTCACCGGTATACTTAGTGGTTTTAAAAATATATTTGCCGGTTTGGCCATTCATCTGGGTATTTGAAAGGTCATAAACAAAGTTGCCATTTTGGTTCAATAGTTTATTATCAATATAAAATGCATATGAATAGCCTTTAAATTCCTCTTCATTATCCGGCTCCCCATCAACCAACAGGCCCGGAAAAGATGGATCAATTTGTATTGGTTTTGATTTTAGTTCAATAACGATGGTTCCCAATCTTTCGCCATTTTGTATCAGCGGCAGAATGGCGAAATAGCTCAGAAATCCAAAAGACTCATTTTCCCGGTAAAAATATTCAGATACTTTATACGAACTGTAAAGCACCATGTCTTTAAAAACACCCAGGTCAAAATTCTTATCCGCCGAAAGCGGCTGGTCCTGTTTATCGAACCCATATATTTTAAATTCGTATTTCGATAAATACCCGCTGAAATAAAGTTTTTGCAGGCGGATTCTTATAAAATTGTTGTCGTGTTCGCTATTCGTAAAATATTGAAAGATTGAAGAGTCGGCTATGATTTGCTTTTCTATCCTTTTAAAGTTAAAGTCGGCTTGTCCATCATCGGGTACTTCCAATTTTTGTACAAATTCTTTGCGTGTCCCTTCTTCTTTAATTGATTCAAAATAGTTTAGTTTAATGGAGGAAATAAATGCGCAAACCAAAACTATTATGGCAAGTGAAGCTGAATCAAGTTCCCCCCTGTTTGAATGGTATGCCCGGGCCCTGATGAATACCAAAACCCCCCAAAGGATATAAAACAACGAAAAGCCCTGGTAATACGCGGATACTATCGTGGCTAAAACAATGCATATAATAAAAATAAGTGACTTAATAGTATTGGATATCAGTAGTTTAAATGAAACAGCAAGGAAAATCTCAACCAGAAGGTAGAAGATCAAAAAACTAAAGCATAACATTAATATACCAAGAAAACTAAATACGGACAAGTTGAGAACGTTGGTTACATCAAAGCTTATTTTTGAATTAATTACAACCCCATAGAAAAGATTTACCAGAGAAGTTGAAATTGCTGTAAGTGCGGCAATTAAAGCGAGATAGATAAAGTAGGCAGCCACCCCGCCCACGTTCTTTTTTATTAATTTTTTACGCTGTTCGTATAAAAAAAGCACAAACCAGGTCACAAACAGGATGTTGATGCATAAATCGCCCAAAGAGGGGTAAACCGCACTCGATCCATAAAGCTGCGGGCTGAATATTTTAAGTTTATACGAAAAATCCGGCCATCCGTAATGCAGGTTAACAACCCTTACTAAAACTATAAAGGCGGCTAAGAGTAATATGGAAAGAATTACAAAGCCTTTATTGGCTATATAATAGCAAATATTGCGCATTAACAGGCAAAGGCATAAAAGTGTTAACACCCATAAGGCCAATTCGGTATATAAAAAAGTAAGGTTAATCTCTCCTGGTTTTAATTTTACAGAAAATAAATAAGAGTGATTTGTAGTATAAATTTCGAAGACATTTTTATCGGTAAAATCGGCGATTTCGATATTATTATCCCTGAGGAGATTGGGTACGAAGGTGTTTTTTAAATATTGATTTTGAAAAGCATAATTAATTTTTACCGGGATAAAAAAAATCGCAGAAAAATCGCCATCGCTTTTCTTTATAACTTCATAATAACCATTTGATTCCCTTCTGAAGGAATATCCTTCCTTAATTATGGCAGGAAAATCCGGAATAACTTTTACCCCGCTCCAAAAGCTCAGATTATCCTTTTTGGTAGTAATAAACCAAATGCCTTTGTTAGTTGTGAAATGCTGAATGTATTTGAGCGCCGCTCCTGGGTTCCGGGTAAGCGTTTTTAGCTGATTAAATGATTGCGGGTTATTTAATACCTCATTTACATAGCCTTCGCTTTTTTGGAGGTTCTCTTCGAGCGTTTTGGCGGTTTGTTCAAGATCGTTTGCAGGGGTATATGTATTGCGGACAATAATAGTTGTAAAAAACAAACTGGCACATAATAGTGCCAGCATAACGCGTATTTTTACGGCTGCCCCCAATTTGTTAGTAGTTTAAAACTTAACTAAAAAAAAGCCATCCTGTTTTATCAGATGGCTTTTATATTTATAATTTATTCAAATCACGGCACTTTCGGTTGGGATATGCCGGTCAACTTTTTTTACAAGGCCCTGCAAAACACTGCCCGGCCCAACCTCGATGAACGAAGTCGCACCATCCTCAAGCATGTGTTTAACCGTTTGTGTCCAGCGTACCGGCCCCGTTAGCTGCGCAATCAGATTGTGCTTTATTAATGCCGGATCAGTATAAGGCTTTGCGTCAATATTTTGATATATCGGGCAAACGGGTGCATTAATTTCTGTATGCACGATAGCATGTTCCAGCTCGACCCTTGCGGCTTCCATTAAGGGGGAATGAAAAGCCCCGCCAACATTTAATTTTAATGCTCTTTTGGCGCCGGCAGCTGTTAATTCCTCGCAAGCCTTATCAACACCGGCTATTGTGCCCGAAATAACCAGTTGCCCGGGGCAGTTGTAATTGGCCGGGACAACTATGTCGCTAATGCGGTGACAAATATCTTCTACAGTGAAATCATCCAGGCCAATAATAGCCGCCATGGTTGACGGCTGGATCTCGCATGCTTTTTGCATGGCATTGGCACGCGCCGCTACCAAACGGAGGCCATCGGCAAATGATAATGCTTTACAGGCCACCAATGCCGAAAATTCACCCAACGAATGTCCTGCCGCCATGCCTGGTTCAAAGGCTTCGCCTAATACACTTGCAAGGATTACGGAATGTAAAAATATGGCCGGCTGGGTAACATTTGTTTGTTTAAGGTCTTCAACAGTACCCTCAAACATAATATCGGTGATGCGAAAGCCAAGGATTTCATTAGCTTGCTCAAATAGTGCGCGGGCCTGTTCTGATTGTTCGTAAAGGTCCTTACCCATGCCCACAAACTGGGCGCCTTGTCCGGGAAAAATGTATGCTTTCAATTTAGTGATTAGTTAATTGGAGATTAGAGATTAGTTTTTTATCGGTTGATTTATCGTTTTCAACCCAAAAATAGTTATTCGGGCTTAAATATGACTATTTAAGATCGATTAAAAACATTTTTTCCTAATCTCTGGTCTCTAACCTCCAATCACTAACCGAGCTTCGCTGAAATGAGGTTCAAAAATTCAGTACGTGTTTTCTCTTTTAAAAATTCACCTGTAAACGCTGATGTGGTGGTAACCGAGTTTTGCTTTTGAACGCCGCGCATGCTCATGCATAAGTGCCTGCACTCAATAACTACGCCTACGCCCATTGGGTTTAATGAATCCTGGATGCAGTCGCGGATGTCGTTGGTCAACCGCTCCTGCACCTGCAAGCGGCGGGCAAAAACATCAACTATCCGCGGAATTTTACTTAAGCCCACCACATGGCCGTTAGGGATATAGGCAATATGCGCTTTGCCAAAAAAAGGCAGCATGTGATGTTCGCACATGGAATACACCTCAATGTCCTTCACGATCACCATCTGGCTATACTCTTCTTTAAACACAGCGGAGGCCATAATTTCTTTTGCGTTGAGATCGTACCCCTGGGTAAGATACAACATGGCTTTGGCAATGCGTTCGGGTGTTTTTAGTAAACCTTCACGTTCAGGGTTTTCCCCGATTAGCTTTAAAACATCCTGGTAATGAGCAGACAGGCTGCTGATCAGCTCCGGGTTATAACGGTCAATTTTAATATAACCTTCAATGTCGTCATCGTCGGTATCCTTTATAAAGTTTTCGTTAATCATCTCTCAAGTTTAGTCGCCAAAGTATTCCGCCGAATTGTTTTCCGTTTCGTATAGTTTTACCGAATGTAAAAACACACCTTGGTATGCTTCTATAGGTTTTTTCAGCTGGTTAAAAATTTCAATGCAAAGTAACTCAGTCGACGCCATTTTTCCTGTCATAAAATCAACATCTTTATTAATGTTTTTATGATCAAGCTTCTCAATTACATAATCATTGATAATTATTTTTAATTCTTTCAGGTCAATCAGGTAACCTGTAGCATGCGTAACCTCGCCTTTTACGGTTACAAACAGGTTATAATTATGGCCATGCCAGTTAGGGTTGGCACATTTGCCAAACACCTCCGCATTTTTTTCTTCGCTCCATTCCTCGCGGTACATGCGGTGTGCGGCGTTAAAATGTTCCTTGCGCGTAATAAATATCATCATAATAAATAATGGTGCAAATATACAAAACAAAAACAGGCGTTAAGTTTTATCTTAGCGTCATAAAAATAACGATATGCGGATATTGGTAGTTGTGGCGACGGAGGATGAAGTGGGGCCTTTGATTTCGGATTTCGGATTTTCCATTTCGGAATTGACCGGAAATATGGATTTAAGATTATTTAAAATTAAATCCGAAATCGAACATTCGACATCCGAAATATTAATAACCGGCGTCGGCATGGTCGCAACCGCCTTTGCACTCGCCAGGCACCTGGCCGCTAATAAATACGACCTGGTACTAAATTTAGGCATAGCGGGGAGTTTTGACAGGGATATTGCTATAGGTGAATTGGTTGAGATCACCCAGGATACGCTTGCCGAATTAGGGGCCGAAGATGACGAAGCGTTTTTACCTATCGAAAAAATGGGTTTCGGCGAGGCTACCTTTTACCCCTCAACCAAACTTACCGACCTGTATAACCTCTTCAATAATTTTAACTTTAAAAACGTTAGTGCCATTACCGTAAACACGGTGCATGGCAATGAGGCTTCCATCAAAAAAGTAACCGAAAGGCTGAACCGGCGACTGGAAAGTATGGAGGGCGCGGCCTTTTTTTACGCCTGTAAACAAATGGGAGTACCCTGTATCCAGATCAGGGCTGTGTCAAATTATGTAGAAAAGCGCAACCGGGATAACTGGAATATAGGGCTTGCCATTAAAAATCTGAATACATTTGCCATTGAATTTTTGAAACTGTATGCCTGAGGTAGGGTGAATGGTTGATTAAGTTGGATTAAGTTGATTGGGTTAGTAGTGCGCTGCCTCGTAAACTTTCACAACTTAATCAACTTAATCCAACTTAATCAACTCAATCAACCAACAATGAAACTAACCCTGGGTTTTTCGCCCTGCCCGAATGATACTTTTATTTTTGATGCGCTGATCCATCATAAAATTGATACTGAAGGATTGGATTTTGAGGTATTTTATGATGATGTAGAAACGCTGAACCAAAAAGCCATGCGCGGCGAGCTGGATATTACCAAACTCAGCTACCATGCTTTTGCCTATGTGGCTGATAAATATGTTTTGCTGGATTCAGGCAGCGCATTAGGGTTTGGCGTAGGACCGTTATTAATTTCGGATGTCGAAATTTCTATTTCGGATTTACAAAGCGGCAAAATCCGATCCGCCAATGGGCGGACCGAAGTCCGAAATCCGCTCATCGGCATTCCCGGCAAATACACCACTGCAAATTTTCTGTTAGGCCTTGCTTTCCCGAATGCTACCAACAAAGTTGAATTGGTTTTTTCGGATATTGAAAATGCTGTTTTGGAAGGACGGGTTGATATAGGCCTCATCATTCACGAAAACCGTTTTACCTACCAGGATAAAGGCTTAAAAAAGATCATCGACCTGGGCGATTACTGGGAAAAACAAACCGGCTGCGCCATCCCTCTGGGCGGAATTGTAGCCAACCGTAATTTACCATCAGATGTTCAG
>Ga0206938_1064_pt1 | contig 29592 bp, 24 predicted proteins | sample Alteio_BWOrgHeat_12_FD_152918 | JGI IMG/M metagenome (GOLD analysis project Ga0206938, IMG submission 152918) | Enriched cells from forest soil in Barre Woods Harvard Forest LTER site, Petersham, Massachusetts, United States -... | ecosystem: Environmental > Terrestrial > Soil > Temperate forest >... | reverse complement strand
TCACGGTCCCCAGCGTGATCAGCAAAGCCCCCACACCGGCAGCCACATAGATCCACCATCCAATGCTAGTCCGGTATGTATAGTGCTCCAGCCAGTTGTGCATAAAATAGCTCGCCAGGGGGAAAGCCAGCAACAACGATAGCGCCACAAGTTCCACGAAATCCTTGCTCAGCAAACCCCAGAGAGTGAACACCGAAGCACCTAAAACCTTTCTTACGCCGATCTCCTTCACCCGTTGCTCCGCCATATACGCCGCCATCCCAAACAACCCCAGACAACTGATGAAAACGGCCAGGATCGCAAAAAAACCCGCCAGCTTTCCTATTCGTTCCTCCGCCTCGAATTTGCTCGCATAACGCTGATCTGCAAAATTGAAGACAAAAGGAACCGATGGCGCGTAGACCTTACAGATACGCTGTATCTTGTCCATGGCGTCATGAACACTAACCATCGGGTTGATCCTGATATTTAAAAACGTCTTAGCGTCCGTCAAGTAATAAACCGACTGCTTCACAGGTTCATAGGGGGAACTCACGACCACGTCTTTTATTACTCCGATGATTTGCTTGTCTTTGCCCCATAATTGTATGGTCTGTCCCACGGGATTGATAAGACCCATAAAACGAATGGCCGCCTCATTCATGATAACAGCATCGGAATCCGAATGCATCTGGCCCGAGAAATCCCGGCCTTCCACAACCTGCCAACCCACCGTTTTCCCATAGGCCGCCGTCACTCCGATATCAGCGAACGACACTGAAAGATTCGGGTCCATCCCCTTCCAGCTCAAATTGCCGGTATTGCTATTGTTGCCCGTGATTGGACCCGTAGCTTCCGCTACTGCCGTCACGAAGCCGGATTTTAGCATATCGTCCTGTACAGCATTAAAGTGATCATGGATGTCATTTGTCGGCATGTATATGTTCAGCAGTCCCCTGCCTGTGTATCCCACGGGTCTGTCTTTGGCGAATTGGATCTGCCGGAACACGACCACTGTACCGATGATGAGGATCACCGAAACGGAGAATTGCAACACGACAAGCACCTTCCGCGGAACAGCCGCAAACCGTCCCGCCCGGTAAAGGCCTTTTAGCACCTTCACCGGCCGGAACGCCGAAAGGTAAAAGGCTGGATAGCTCCCTGCTATAATACCTGTAAACAAAGTGAACAACACTGCTAACCCCCAAAAAAAGGGGTTTTTCCAGGGAATAGAAGTGTCCTTACCCGCCACCTCATTGAAAAAGTTGAGAAGCAGAGTGGTTAGTAGGAGCGAGACCGAAAAAGCCAGCGCGGAGATAAGTATCGATTCAACGAAAAACTGGTTTACGAGTTGGCCCCGCCCGGAACCGATCGTTTTCCGGATTCCGACCTCCTTTGCCCGCTTTTCGCTGCGCGCCGTGCTGAGGTTCATAAAATTGATACAGGCCAACAGCAATACAAGTCCGCCGATGATACCAAAAAGCCAGACATCCTCTATCCTTCCGCCAACCGATACGCCATTCTTAAAGTCCGAATACAGGTGCCAGTCAGCCATTGGCTGCAGGAACAGCGCGGCCTTGTGGGGATCACCCGGGTCCATGTTCTTTCGCTTTGCATCCTTAATTTTTAACGACACAGCAGTCAGGTCGGCATGTTCCGCCAATTGCACGTACAATTGATAGGAATTACTGCCCCAGCTGCTCCGATTCTCCCCAGGGACAAGATGTTTGAAATAATAATCCCAAGGTCCCATGAATTCTGCCCAGTCCTGCCACAATTTCGAATTCTCCGGAAGGTCTTTATAGACACCTCTCACGATAAAATTAGCGGTGTCATCCATCCGGATCGTTTTGCCGATCGCATCCACACCGCCAAAAAGTTTTTTCGCGAGCGACTGTGACAACAGGATAGCCGTCGGATCCTTCAAGGCCTCCTTGTCTCCCCCGATCATCGTCAAACCCAGCACTTCCGGACCATCAGGCTCAACAAAGGGTCCTGTCGGGAAAAAGCTTTTCTCACCGACCGAGAACACATGATCCTGCGACCAGGACGACAGCACGACATGCTTGAAATCACTGCCATAGTTCTTCCGCAGTTCCGCACCCAGCAGGATAGGTATCGCAGGCCCGGTCTCTATTTTCCCATTGTAGGTCTGGTTCTGCATGACCTGCGCTACCCGCTTGTAATTCGGATCATACTGGTCAAAGGTCAGCTCATCCCATATCCATAGGCCGATCAGCATGGCCACAGTCATCCCTATCGCCAGACCCGAAATATTGATGGCTGAATATCCTTTGTGCCTGACCAGGTTGCGCCAAGCGATTTTAAAATAGTTGTAAAACATATTAACATGTTTGATTCAAAGGGACACCATGACAATGCCAAGTTTACAAATAATTGTCAATCAAAAAAATATAACTAACCTCGGCCAATGGCTGTCCGTTTTTGATACTATATATGTCCTTATTTGGATTAATATGACTCGTTCTCAAAGCGAAAAACATAGGTGCAAGAAGGATTACATGCTTGACATGCGGTACCGTCAAATAAAATACTGTCTTTTTACAGCTAAAATTTTCCCTCGCTCCCCGAAAGTCATGGATTATGCGGCGAGTCTTTCTGATGGGGTTATCCTGACTTCCTTTTTTTGGTTATTTCTAATTATTCCAACATATTGAAACATCCCAATTTTATCACTATTTAAGAGCTTGAACAACTGATCTGCAGTTTCAATCACCTGGTCGTTGAATGAATAAAGAATATCCCCGCTTAAAATGCCCGCCTTTTCAGCAGGGCTATTTGCATCAACCTTTGTGATAAAAAGTGCACTGTGGTTAGCAACCTCAGCTATTGATCTTAATTTAGGTACTAATTCTATTTGCTGCATTTGAAATCCCAAAAAAGCTCGTTTTACTTTGCCATATCTCATTAATTCAGAAGCAACCTCTTTTGCAGTATTAATACTTACCGCAAAGCATAAACCTTGGGTGCCATTTATAATTGCAGTATTAACACCCACCACCTCGCCCTCAGCGTTTATCAAAGGGCCCCCCGAATTACCTGGATTCAAAGCAGCATCCGTTTGAATCATGCAATCCACCGTGTTGCCACTGAAACTTTGCATAGTTCTGCCTAATGCACTTACTATGCCTGAAGTCACCGTATGCTGGAATCCCAATGGGTTTCCAATGGCTATTACCAATTGCCCAACCTTCAGTTTATCAGAATCACCTAAAACAGAGGGTGTAAATTCATTGGCTGAAATCTTAAGTATAGCGAGGTCCGTTACAGTATCCTCTCCAACTAGTTCAGCATTGCATATTGTTCCATCATGCAACGCCACTTTGATTGCTTTGGCTTTATTTACTACATGGCTGTTGGTAAATAAAAAACCGTCTGACGATATTATAAATCCTGAACCACTGCCTTGAGAAATATTTTTATCATTTTTATTTATTATACGGTCAATCTTGACTACGGCACTCTTTACCGCATCTACCGCATTAATAATAGTTTGCGAATAGTTGTCCATGTTATTCAGATTTGCAAAATCTAAACCATCTTATTAAAATGGACTTTATAGCAGCATAAGGGCTTAAAAAGTGAAAATTTGGCAGAATCCTTAGTGAAATGCTCCTCGTAAGTAAATGGAACAACCACTATGTAAAAACTAGCACCCCACAATTAATATCATTTCACTTCTTTCACATCAGGCATTTTCCATGTCTTCTCGAAGAATGGTTTCTCCGGGCCATAAAAACGAGCCAGTAGTTCAAACTGCCGTTGCGGATCGGTAGGTATCCAATTAGATTCTTTGCCCGCCGGAGCTTTCGCGCCAAAATAAATATCCACCGAGCCATCTGGATTTTTCTGAAGTCCTGGCGTTGTAGAAGCACGACTGGAATATTTCATACCCTGAATGAGTGCATGCATTTGACGGTCGTAGGCGGTTACAGACCAGTACAATTTTACCGGCACGTTGGATGGTAAATGCAATGTGTAGGATTTTGATCCGTCGAAGGGCTGATCATTTTTATCTTTGATGGTCATCAGATAATACTGCCCTGCACCCAGGTGTTTTGCACTGAAATAACCGATGGAATAAGCGACAGCACGGCTTCCAATCGGATAACTATCGGGCACTTGGTAGTTGGAGATCAAAGATTTAAGCAGGTCGGGGTAAACCGGCATGGCCCAGTGTGTGCCTTCGTAGAACGGTGGCGTAAATACCTGTTCATATTTTTTATCCAGCCAGCTATGTGCTTCCAAGATTGCCGCATTCAGAATTTCTGTTGTTATGGCATCCGGCTGAAATGGTTTTCCTTTTTCGATACCGATCGTTGACAGCAGGTCAATCATCACCTGATCACGGGGTAGCCAGGGTTCTCTTTGTACATATTGGTTTAGCAGTTCAAAGAAATGGATATTATAAGGAATGGTATTGCTGAAGTGAACATCCAAGAGGTCAACGAAGATGGACTTCGGCGGATTAGCGGCCAGTGCGAACGGATATATTTTTACTTCTTTTCCATAATCAACCGCGCGCTTAAGATCCGGTTCACTGCCGTCAGTTAAGTTAGAACGAAGAATAGCATAACCTGTAAAAGTCGATGAAGGCATCGGAATATAACCTGGAGGTATTTTTCCCTTGTATTCTGGTGGTAGTATAAGATACTTACCTCCTTTGCCCTTGTCTACACCAACAGGCCCGACATCTTCGATGGCTGTCTGCCAGCTATCATCCAGGCTGCCGGTTATGGACGATGCCCCCGCTGCTCGTGGAATTTCCAGGACCACAGGCCCCTGCCTGGTATCATAAAACGGATTAATATATATCACGTCGGGATTCGGCGTAAGGGTCTGATTTTTTGAATTGAGAAGCCCCGACCAATAGACGACCTGATTAAAATCGCCCTTTGCATTCACCAGACTTTCATGCATCAATTCAAAATTTACCGCCGGCATTCCCCAGATAACGGCTTCAATAGCTCGACTATATATTAACTGTTCCTGAATATTTGCAGGCTTAAATGTAACGGTATTTGCCCTGGAAGTCGAATCACTTGTTGTAGCGGTTTTATTCGTCTCTGCTGAATTACAAGCATGCAACATAACCACATACACTGAAACGAATAATAGAGACGGTTTCATAACAAAGTGTTTGGTTTGAATCTTTTGATCAATTTCCTTCGATTAATAAATTTGAGTTTCAACTTGCTTACAGTTTCGAAATCGACTACTAAAGTTAAAAAGTCTCCATCTTATTGGAAAGGTTTTTCAAAGCTGTTAGTTCGATAAAGTGAAGTTTGAAAGGAAGAATAACATAATGAACCTTTGATAAAGAACATTGTCCATAGTTATAAGAACAGGAACCAATGAAAGCTAAGAGTAGTAGATATTTCATGTAAAGTTTAATAGAAGATTCAAATTTAACCGTAATACACAATTTACCATATCGTAAGGTATCATATAGTATCATTATGCATCATACCGTAACATACAGTAACAATTTAACCCACAATCTAGCCACTATATAAAAACCATTAGAATAATCTGGATTTAGTGACAGATAAGGAATGAACAAAATGCCATTAAGGCGAAGAAAAGCAACAAAAGTCAAATGAAATCCTATGAAAATGAATATACTCCGCAGAGGACGTGCGTCTATCGTGGAGAGGTCACTTCCAGATAAAAAAAATGAAAAACCTTGACTAAACGTATTGCTGAGGAATGGGTGGCAGATTGGAGATAAAAATTTTGTCCTCAAAAATTGTATGGAAAATTCGCAGCAAATTGACGGTAATTTCTCTCGTTTGACTTCTCTTCGACAACTATTATGAAGATGAGAGAATAGTTATACGAAGCCGAAAAGTTCAATAATTTCTAATCCTAACCCTATAAAACTTAAAAAAATCCATTACCTTAAACAAACGAATTAATCACTAGCAAAAAGTACATTTTCTTCTGAAGACATAGACTAGGCACCAATTTTGGGGCCTAACCTCTGAAAAATTGACAACCTGGCATCCGGTGTGGCAAAATCAAAGCGCGGTATGAAAATGGAGTAGACCTCGCACCATTGCATCGACCCACAGAGCATATAGGGTCCCCTTGAAAACCAAGTCACCATTGATTGGACACAAGAAAGGACAGCACAATGAAAACAAGACGACAAGAAGACCTTGTGAGAAGTGAAGCACCATCTCGGCGCGAGTTCCTGTCTCGCTCAGCGATGGCCGCTACCACAATCCTCTTATATAGGGATTTAGGCGTGGCAGCGGAGGCGAAAAAGACCTTCACCATCCTGCACACCAACGACCTCCACTCGAATTTCATTGGGCTAGGCCCGGCTTCTGACTACTCCCCGTTTATCACTGGCGACGACAAGACTTTAGGAGGATATGCTCGCCTATCCGCTTTGATTCGCCAGAGGAAGGTAGCCCGCCAAGGTCTTGGCCCGGTACTGATCCTCGACGATGGAGACTACAGCATGGGAACTGCCTTCGGCGGTGCCATTCGTGAGACCGGTGCCGAGCTGCAACTCCTGTCCTTGATGGGTTACGATGCCACTACATTTGGAAACCATGAGTTTGACTTCGGTCCCGAAGGACTGGGTCAATCCATCGAAGTGGCTGTCAAAGCTGGACACGTTCCTGCGATAGTAGCCTCGAACACCAATTTCGATGCAAAAGACGCAACGCTGGCCGATCTTCAGCGTTTGGCGAAGGATGGGGTGATCCGCCGTTATCTCGTGATCGAGCGGGGCGGTGTGCGCTTCGGCATCTTCGGGTTGCTGGGCAAAGAAGCCGTGGTGTACACCCAAGGCGGTGCAGCTTCGTTCCCTGACCCCATCGAGACTGCCAAGGATATGGTGAATGTTCTCCGCGAGAAGGAGAAGGTGGATGTGGTTATTTGCCTTAGCCATGGTGGCGTAGCGAGGGGAAAGGATGGTAAATTCACCGGCGGCGATGACGTACGCGTGGCTGAGTCAGTGCCCGGCATCGACGTAGTCATTGGTGGCCACAGTCATACTGCGCTCCAAGAGGCGATTATCGTCAACGGCCGCACCCCCGTGGTGCAGGCCGGAAAATACGGACAGTACCTCGGCGAACTGGTGATCAGTGTGGACGACGCCAAGCTAAAAGTGGAGTCCTACCAGCTTCACCTGATTGACGACACCATTGCCGGCGACCAGGCCATTGCCGACGAGGTGAACGGGTTCAAGAAGACTGTTACCGCGGTAGTTTTCGCATCCCGAGGCTACAGCATTGATCAGCCGCTGGCAGTAGCGCCGAAGGATCTGCCAAACACTTTCACAGACATCGCCGCCGGCACGCCGCTGGCCAACCTCGTCACCGACTCATTCCGCAAAGCCACCAACGCCGAGATCGCAATCACCGCCAATGCAATGATGCGTGCGGGATTAACAAGGGGGAAGTCAGGCGTGCAGACCGTTTACGACGTGTTCGCTGTGGCGCCCCTAGGCGCTGGTATCGTAGATACAACGGCGGGCAGCGCGTTGGTGACGGCTTACTTCACAGGGCGGGAGTTGAAGCATATGCTTGAGTTTCTGCTTCTGGATAATCCAACCCACCCGGGCGAATCTTTTCCTCGCACCTCGGGCATGAGGTTTCACTACGATACATCGCGCCCAACGTTTGACGTCGTAACGGCTGTCGAAATAGGAGACCTTGATCACGGTTACCGTGCGATCGACATCACAGGAAAAGACGAACATTTGTACAGCCTCACCTGCCCTTTATTCTTCGGAAAGATAGTTGTGGCCATTCCGACATACACAAAGGGTGCATTGACACTTGTTCCCAAGAACAAGGCAGGGCAGCCACTCCAGGAGAAGACCCAGTTACTCGCCGACCCTCGTGGCGACACGCCCGACCTACTACCACCACCGGGCACGCTGGACAAGAGTCAGATCGACACGGTATCGGAGGGCGGTGTCGTTCTCGAGATCAAAGAGTGGCAGGCGATTATGGATTACATCCGCAGTCTGCCTGTCGCGACCGAGGGCGCACTTCCCATGCTCCCGGTCGATGAACGTGCTTCCGAGGTTCGGGCGATCAAAGTAGGCTGATCGGCGTTGGACGAGTTGTTGAACCCTAAATCTGGTATTACGCGGATATAGAAAACAGAAACTGTGAGGTCGTTAACCTCAAATCGCTTTGGCACTTATCGGCCGGGTCGCGGTCGTGCCTAGGTCCTCGTCACGGAAAGCAATCTTTCAAATGATTTGCTTGTAAACATTTAAACAAATGTTCGTATGTAAAATTTCCCGAAAATTTTCATGCCTTATTTACTTTGATTTCCAACTAATATGAATCAAAGAAAAATTACCTCTCCGGTTTTAAGACTGTAATAAGCACCGATTATTTTTATTTCCCCTTTATCTGCCATTTCTTTCAAAATCGAACTATTCTTTTTAATGTTTTCGATTGTCAGCATTACATTATTCTTGCCAACATAATTTACGTATTCACCATTCTTTGAAGACTTTTCTCCTTTAAAATCCTGTGACTTTGCCACTGCTGGTTGTATTTTTGATAACATGGCGGTTATGTTTCCCAGTTTAACGTTATCGATTGCAGATTTTATTGCACCGCAGGATTCATGACCCAAAACTAATATCAATTTAGCACCGGATACTTTACAGCCAAATTCCATACTACCTAGTAAATCAACATTCACAAAATTTCCAGCTACTCTTCCTACAAAAAGATCACCAATACCCTTATCAAATACATCTTCCACCGTCACCCTGGAATCAAGGCATGAAAGTATTACGGCCTTGGGGTACTGCCCCAATGCGGCATCCCGTACTAAAGCTGAATGGTCCCTTTGCGTCAGGTCATTATTCACATAACGCTTATTGCCATCTTTCAAACTTTGGATCACCATGTCTGGCGTCAACGCATCCTGTTCTGCTTTTGTTAATACCTTTTCCTTCAAGGGCACCTGAATAGGTGTTGCCGGCTTTGATATAGTATCTGAACCTGTGGGCGGTTTGTCTTCTGTTCCGGAATTACAAGACAACATTGAAAAAGTGAAAACCGCAATTACGAAGATTTTAGAAATTAAATTGCTCATAATCCTTTTTTTCAAAATTTTAAACAATTAATTGATTATATAAAATATTGCTTTTTTGAGGTTTGCATTTTAAATTGCCCAATTCTTTTTTTATTTAAAGGTTTCATTCAAAATAAAATTAACCACTGCCGATTAACTAAAAAGAAATATACTCCGCAGAGAAACGTGCGTCTATCTTGGAAATGTCACTTTCCGATACGGAAAGTGAATGAATATGGACGTAATTCAGTTAAATCAATCCGATACAATCCACGCCCACAATGGCTTTCATAGCATATAAGTTTCCAAAAGTTAACGCATTTTTATCTCATTTCACATAATAAAATTCTCTGCCGATAAGGTGAGGCATTGATATCGAATTTGTGGTAAATTGAGTAAATTTTATTTAAGACCTATTTCAGTGGGATTACAGGCATAAGTGAAGGATTGGTAACAGATCAAGTAAGTACTTTTTTGCTTCTTCAAAAATCAATTCCATTGCAGTCTGTATCTGCTTTTGATAATTTCGCTTCATCAGCATATTTCATTCTGAGCGAAGACTGTTCACCGGACTTGCCATTGCTGATCGCAGGGCCTGGAAACTAACTGTCACCAGTGCAATAAAAAGTACGAGGGTACTAGCCAGCGCAAAAATTTTCCAGCTGATGTTTATCCGGTATGGATAGTTTTCCAACCATTTACTTACGGCAAGCCAGCCAAGGGGAATCGCAATGAGTAAAGCCAGCATCACCAGTTTCACGAAGTCCTTCGAGAGGATGGTCACCACACTATTTACCGACGCGCCCAGCACTTTGCGAATGCCAATCTCTTTTGTTCTTCTTTCAGCAGATAACACAGACAAGCCAAACAAGCCAATACATGAAATAAAAATAGTGAGCACGGCGCTGAAAAACATGATCTGCTTCCACTTTCTTTCCGCTTCATAACTCTTATAATTTTCATCTGCTTTGAAAGTATAACTATAAGGAACCATCGGGAAAAACTGCTTGAATTTTGTCTGAATATATTTGAGGCTCGCTGTTTCTGAGCCTGGCTTGATCTTTAATAATACCATTCCGTATTGATTATCCGCTTTCATAGTAAATAACTGCGGGTTGATTTTTTCATTCAAAGAATGGTAGTGATAGTCTTTTACCACACCGATAACTGCATATTTTTGTTTGTTGTACCAGAAATTGACTATTTGCCCAATGGGATTTTTCCATCCAGCTTTATTTACGAACGCTTCATTGACCAATACGGAATGGGAGGAATCTGCGGGAAAATCCTTCGAAAAATTTCTGCCCTTCAGTAACGGAATTTTTAACATGGGGATATAAGATTCATCAACTGTCTCATATTGAAACTGTATATTGGAATCTGCATTTATTTTTGCGATTGTTCCCCAGTCTCCTCCGTTCTTAAAAGCCACTTCCAAAATCCCGGGATTCTTCAACAGCTCGTCTTTGAATGTCGCAACTCCTTCATGTTTTATTCTCGAGATCTCCAAGCTAACCAGGTTACTATCGTCATATCCTAATTTTTGGGTAGTTAGAAACTTAAACTGCGAATAGATGGTGAATGTAGCAATGATCAGAAAAGAAGCCAGAGAAAACTGAAGAACCACCAGAGTTTTCTGGAGATAATTTTTACCGCTCAGCTGGAAACGACTGTATAATGTTTGCACAGGATTGTATCCCGATAAAACCAATGCCGGATAGGAACCCGCCATAAAACCCGTCAGCAGAAACAGCAGGATATAACCAGCCACCAGTTTTAAATCAAACAAATAGGACAGGGCAAGGGATTTATTTGAGAGTTCGTTGAAAACGGGAAGTACCAAAAGTACAAGGAGAATTGAAAGTGAAAATGCAAGAAAGCAAAGCAAAAATGATTCCCCCAGGAATTGAATTATGAGTTGTCTTTTTTCTCCCCCGACTACCTTTCGGATGCCGATTTCCTTTGCACGTTTAACTGACCGTGCAATCGTGAGGTTTATAAAATTGATGGACGCGATTAGTAAAATAAAAAGCGCAATTCCTGAAAGAATATAAGAATAAACTGGATTACTGGAGTCTTTAAGGCCATTGTCCGCAGGCATGTCTTTGTTCAGATGCATATCAAGAAAGGGCTGGAGTGTGGGTTTCGACACCCAGCTCGCCGCCTCATCTCCGAATTTTGTTTTTAGACTATTGATCGCTTCCTTGGTGTCTTCATCGTAAAATTTTTGCATTTTCTTTTCTACGGTATTGACATCCGCACCAGGTGGCAAAACGACAAAAGTGTTCAGGAAGATATTAAACCAGTTCTCACCGTTCTCCGCATCTGCTGTAGATTCAACTATCGGTACCAGAATATCGAATTTTATAGAAGAATTCTGGGGGCATTTTTTTGAAACGCCGGTTACCGCATATGGAACAAAAACACTATCATCCTTGACCATGATCGTTTTTCCCAGCGCATGTTCGGTTCCAAATTGTTTTTTTGCCTCATCCTCGGAAAGAACAATACTATGTGGTTCTTTCAAACAGGTTTTTGGGCTACCCTCCGTAAGCGGGAAACTGAACATGGAAAAAAAATTCGAGTCCACCTGTAACACGTCATGGGAACTGATATCGGTGCCTTTCCTGATATCCACTTCTCCATTTTGTATGCGAACGAAGGACAGGAGTTCCGGAATATGTGCGGTATAACGCGGTCCCTGCAAATAACCTGTGTTACTGGTATAGTTGGTTTTATTTTGTTTTTTGTCAAAGTTATTGGAGGTAACCCGATAAATCTGGTTAACCCCTTTATGAAAGCGATCGTAGCTGACTTCATCCTTTACATAGAGGATGATCAGCATGGCGCTGGCAAGACCCAGGCTCAACCCCGCGATATTGATAAAAGAGTAAATTTTGTTCCTGGCCAGGTTGCGCAGGGCGATCTTGAAATAATTTTTAAACATGGGAGTGGCTTTGAGATACGATATTACACCTGCTGAACGGGTAGATGGTCTCAAATCATAAGTTGAGCGCTTATTTTTCAGGTCGCTCATATATTCTGCGGGATTTTTCCCCATGATCTGTTTGAAAGTCCGGTTAAAAGTGGCTTTAGAGTTGAAGCCGGCGTCAAAAGCAATACCCAGCAGGGTCAGTCGCGCATTGGCGGGGTTCTTCATTTTTCGGGTTACCTCCCGGATGCGGTATTCATTAATGAATTCATGGAAGTTCTTGTTTAGCGCAAGATTGATGATCCGGGACAGTTCGTGAGGATGGATCCCCAACGCTTTGGCCAGTGAGGATAAACTCAACTCAGCGTCCTGGTAGTAGCGGTCGGTTTCCATAGCTTTCTTCAGCCAAATGCCTTTTTGCAGGAGCTCCCCCCGCGGCGATGGTTTTGAAACCAACGGGTCCCGCCTTAAAAAAGCGTGTGCCGCCATCCAGATCGTCATGACCCCTAAAATAAGATTCAAAGGATAGTAAATATCCATCCCTGTGATCCACAGAAGCCATAAAAAACCGAAACCAATCAGCTGGCGATCAAGCCACCGTAGTTGGTGGCGATTGCGCTCTCCCCCACTGAATTTTAGCCGTTGGTAAAACTGTTCTATCAGCCTGTGAGACCGGTAGAGGTAGATGATGACCGAAATGGTCGTCAGTATCTGGAAACCAGGGCTGAAAAGGGCGTCCTGTTTGAGTAACAGGGGACTGAAATGCAGCAGGTCCTTTAGGTGAAATTTGTATTCCGGCCGGGTAATTTTGAGCGAGTAAAAATAGATCAGGGGACCAAACGCCAGCGAAAATTGAAGCGGAAGCCAGCTCCAGCGGTGAAAGTAGGTCGCCAGCCCGATGTCAATACCCAATACCCGGACCATCCACAAAACAACGGTTGCAAGGGCCAGGGCAAGAAACCGGTTTGCAGCGTGGTTAATTGATTCGGCGAACCACAACAGCAGGATAAAAGTCAGCCCGATAAATATTGTTCCGAGTAGGACCAGGTCATAGGGGGTGATATGGAAGGTATATGCATCCAAAGGTCTTATTACTTCAATCCCTGTTCCATTTAGCAAACTTACTGATATATAATAAATAACGTTTTACCTGCTATGATTTCTGTAACGAAACCGAACACTAGACGATCGGAAAGCGCCTTCAGACGTTTATCTAGGATTAGGCTTTAAAAATTTGTCTTATTTCTCATTCGTTTTTAAAAAAACGTATGAGATTGGCGCCTCGAAACTGTAAGGTATTTTAATCCACTATTCAATTTTTAGATAAGCGGAGAAAAACAGATAAAGACGCACCTGCGCTAAAGCTTCTGCGGCGGAACAAACGAAATTTTGGTAATACCTGCTTCCCAATACAAAAAAGTTCCGTCCAGCGATTCTAGGGGGTCTATAGGGGTTTGGTGATTAATAACCATTTCGGCAGATATTATACACCTTCATAAATAAAGGTAACCCACTTCACCTTTTAAGGATAAAGATGGATCACTTTTGAATTGTTAATTGGAGCTTTTGGGATGATTTTATTTCTCAAAATGAATTGCGGCGGAGATTTCACCAGTCTGATATTATTTGTTGGATATGCCTTCACATTTAGATTTGTATGACAGAGTGGTCATCTAATCCAAAAAGAACTGTCCCGTTTAGTCCTCTATTTAATTTTTATGTGAACGAAGAAAAACTGATTGAGACCCACCGGCGTCAAAGCTTTGATGTCGAAGCAAACGAAATTTTGGTGATGCCTACTTCCCGACACAAAAGGTACAGAAGGCTGATTGTAGTAGGTTTCCACAAAATGGGTAACAATTTAATAATAAAATTTGATGCGCTTTATCATATTTTTTTTCCACTGGCTTTTGAAAACAGTCTAGAAAAACAAAATACGTACCCATGTCTAACCGAATTATTTTACGGGTCCCAGGTATTTATCAAACCAGTTCAGGGTTTCACGCATGAAGTCGGTGCGGGGGACCAAATGTCCCGATTCATAAATAATGCTCTTCTTATCTTCAAGTGCGGTGCCGAGGAAGGCAAACATGGGTTTTTCTGAAGTCTCCACCGGGAAGAACATATCGTATTTGCCATTAAGCATCAGGATGGGTTGTTTAATCCGCGGCAGGTAATTGAGTTGGTCTACTTCTGGCAGGGCCTTTTCCATTTCCATTCCACCCACGTTCAGTACGATGGCCTTGAATCTTTTCTCCACCGCAGGCATGATGCCGCCATTGAATCCTCCCCAGCTCCAACCGAGATAACCACATTTTTGCGCCTGGATGTCTTTTCGCGTTTCCAGATAATCGATGGTACGACCCAGATCCTTGGCCCACATGATCACGTGCTCTTTGTAGGCAATTGTCTCTTCCTGCAGGTCAGATGTCAGCCCATCGTCGTGCCGGTTCCAGGTACCTTTATAAATCGGATAGATAAGTGCCCGTCCGTTTTTCAAAATGAAATCAACCGGGAATATGGCTTTCACTGGCTCATAATTCCGAGCATAGATATCCCCAGAACCTGGGAAGAAAACAATGGGTTGATATGGTGGTTTAAAATTTTTAGGTAGAAAAACCCAGGCCTCCATGCGTTCGTGGTTGTAAGCCGCATCGAAAGAGATTTTCTCTGCCGTCCAGGTTTCATATTCCATGGTGGAATCGATTTTCGCATTCAGGGGTATTTTGTCATAATTGAACTGGCGAAGAAAGATGGAAAATATGGCATCATCCACCGGTTTTTCTTTTTTATAATCGCGGAATGCCATAGACAGGGGAGCAGTCAATGATGCAGTTGTCGTATCGCCAGGTAGTTCTTTGTAACAGCGGAAACCATTTGTCGAACTACGGTCCAGGGCGGGTTGGTTATATCCGTCGTTGTACGAATACGTAGGATCGTTCCATCCGCCACCCAGGATATAATGTTTGCTGGAATCGCTGCTTGCATTGGAACACCATTCCCGCGCATTACCCGCAAGGTCATATACGCCAAAACTGCTAAAGCCAGCCAGACTACCCACTGGAGTAGCCGATTTTCCACTGTAATTACTCAGCGGTACGATGAATTCAGTGCGTGACGGTTCTGCCAGGACAGTCCAGTGAAAGACCGTTGGCAGTTTTTTATTCACATAAGTGGCATAGGCAGCAGCTTCATACCAGGAAACGCCGGTGACCGGATACTGGTCCTGTCCGTCGGGATAACTGCCCGCTTCCCAGGTGGATGGTCCTAGGCGACCCGTGCGATCAACGAATAATGTCATTGCCGCAGTTAAGGGAATTGTTTTTCCATTGGAATAAATGGGATAGGTCCAAAACCTGGGATTCGTATAACCACCCGCCTCCATAAAGGCTTTATAATCTGCATTGGTCACTTCATATTTGTCTATCAGGAATTCACCGACCTGCTTCGGCCCATAACTTTCCAAACCGACAAGATTCATATGGGTTTTTTTTGCCGGAATGCGCACCATGTTTTTAGGCAGGCTTCCAATAGCATCCAACTTCAGATGGGCAATATCAGGCCCGAGTCTATTAAAGGCCCCGGGGCCCGCAAATTCAATGGTCTGATAACCGGGTTTGCGGAATTCCATCCGAATAAAACTGCGGGGAAAGCGCTGGTCCTTCAGGGGAGTTGTGCCAACAACGCGCCATGGATCCGACGGCTTATTGTATTCCTTCCAAACCACTTCCGCGCCAGCGGGATTGGTTTCAACGGAAGTGGTAGAGGCAATAATAGGCCATAATTTAATCAGCGCTGAATCTTCTGAAATCCACTGCTCTGCTTGCAGACCCAGCTCAAATGCGGCTGTAGGGGGACGTGCGTTATCGTTGACCAATTCCTTTATCTGGGGAATCAGTTCGTTGCGGGCGTAGGATTTTTTCATCACCGGACGCACTACAAAAAATCCCGTACCAGCCAAAGCTATTAAGCTGATACCCAAGATCAAAAATGTCTTTTTCAGACCGACGGCCGATCTGCGCGGGCTGTATTTTTCACCCTTACCATCCAGCCTTAATTTCCGGGGAACGGTGAGGCCGGCATTGCTGATGGCAAATATCTCCACTGGTTCCTTTACATTCTTGAGCGCATATTTTCCCAATGTTTGGGTGAGGATATCTTTTTGATTCTTAATATCGTCCTGCACTTTGGCGGAGATAAAAATGCTGCCGGGCACTGCAAAGGATTCCAGGCGGGAAGCAATATTGACGCCGTCGCCGTGCACATCACCTGCTTCAAAAACCACATCGGCCTGGTGGATACCGATGCGCAAAGGAATTTTCGGTTCTTCCTGCATCGCCGACTGTATGCCTATCGCTGCGCGCACAGATTCACCGGCACTATCGAAACTGCAGAGGGCCCCGTCCCCGCTGAATTTGATGGTGCGTCCACCACGGCGGGTTGTTTCGGATTCCAGTACTTTTTTAAATTTGTTCCGGATGATAAATGCATACGCCTCATCTTCTTCCATCAAAGCTGTGTAGCCGGCAATATCTGCAAATAAGATAGCGGCCAATTGCCGGGTCTGAGACATGTAGGGGTTGGTTGTATTATGCACAAGTTATGAAAAAGAAAAGGCCTTAAATGTAATTTGGAATGGGTAACAGATTTGTAGCGGATTACCAGAAAAAAGGCGAAGAAAAGTACGTAACGGCATAAGAAATGCGGTGAAGATGAATGTGCTCTGCAAGGAAACGTGCAACTATTGTGTAGTGGTCACTTCCCAATACAAAAAGTACTATCCAGCAAATCTAGTGGGCTTGAGAGGAATTGATCACGGATTGGTAACGAGAATTCATATGTTTGATGATTGGCTAAATTATTTAGGAATTTGATATTTATTGCAAGGTTACAGGAGCCGTTGACTCATCGGCTATCGACAGGTCTATTTATCATTCGGGTTGTTAATCCGGAAAATAACAGCGGCCAGGGCAGCACCTCCAAAACAACCTACCTGATATACCCAGATGGCACTCCAAGAAGCCAGTTTCATTATGCTGAGCCAATAGCTACTGCAGGATTAAACGCACCTCCAGATATGTTCCTCACGGCTTACGCCATAGCCAATACGGTGAATCCTATAGATTTCATTGGGAATAATACAAAACGTTGTAGTACCCTGAGTAATGATTAATACCAATCATTACTTAGGTGTGCGAGTTATGATCTTCAAGTTCGCGGACAATTCTCAGCGTTAAAAATTCTCACGGAAATTTCCGAGAACCAAGAAATCATTGCACAAAATGGGTATTAAAAACCCCACAGAGGTTATTGGTGCTCTTGCAAAAAATATTCACGCTTGTGATTGGCATAGTTGTTGAATTTGGTAGATATAGGCAGCTGGCTAAACGTTTAAGTAGTCAGCGTAATTCATTCACAATTAAATTTTTTTATGAAAACAAAAAAAATAGCAGGCCTCGCAGCAATCTTAGCAATGGCATTTGCTCTATTTTCTTTTACTGCTTTTAAGAATGGATCCATCAAAGGAACTGTAAGCCCGTCAGCTTCGGCAACTTCAGTTTATGTTGTTTCGGGAATGGACACGATGAGAACAAATATTCAAAATGGTGGTTTTGAAATTGGTGAAGTAAAACCTGGCACATACAAACTAGTGATAGAAGCCATTGCTCCTTATAAAAATTTTCAAAAGGAAGGAGTAGTTGTTAACGAAAAGAAGGCTACTGATGTAGGAGAAATTGCCTTGCAGCAATAACCTGTTTTACTGTTAGCCTTATTCCTTTCAATTCAGGTTTTACTAGACGACTTATTATTTGGAAGCGGTTATTGATGAATGTTTCAGTAACCGTTTTCATTATATCAGGCTCTCATTCAATCACTCTGAAGTTCCGTGCTAACGCTTTTCCATCATGGCGCTGCACCGACTGGCAATTTAACAGGCGGAGGTGCTGTTACCTGGCAATCGTATTGCGCAAAAAAGAGGCCTGCATAACCTGTTGGATAATTGAAAATATTATAGGTATAGCTGCCACTGGATGATTCGGCTATAATAAAGCTATTTGGGACAGCTCCCGGTGTTAAATCCAGCGAATAATGAATAGAACTTCCAGGATTATTCTTGTTGTACATCTGAAAAAACAATTGCAATGAACGGTCAGACCTTGCAGGATTGATACTGTTATCATAAGAGCTATACACATAATAATCAGATAACAGGCCTTGCTGATTGTAAACGCTGTCCGTTAGACAGTTGCCGCCAAAGTTGTAAGTAAGTTGCTGAAGCATTACAGACCCCTGGAATACAGATTGGAGTTGAAACTGAGCATTGAAATTATAGGTCCAAACAGGTCCAAAGGTGTATACGTTTCCGAACCACAAGACCGGCTGAACCTGTGCGGTAGCGGAAATCGAAGCTATTGTGCCTGTAGGATAACTTAAAATAAAATAACTTCCGGGAGTGGTCGTGTTATCCTGTAAAAAATTATTTTCATTAATACGGACAAGGTTATTGTTCCCGTCATAAATAAAATCATAACGGGTCAGCGGGCTCCCTAGTTGATAACTTGTTGCGCTGACCAGCCTTCTGTTTACATCATAAGTCAGCGAACCCTGGAAAGATCTTGGCATAAAAAAACTGTAAAAATCCAGAAGAAGGTAAAGCGGTTTACCTACACTAATAGAATCAGGTTTGCAGGTAGGCTGATAAATTGTTTCCCCCGTCTTGTAGCATGATGAATACATAATGACGCTGAACAAGACGAAGCATACGCCCAGTGTAATTCGTTTCATAAAAATGTTTTTGATTGTGGATGACCAATTATGAACCAGAAAGATTCTATCGGACAGATGGCAACTTTAAGAAACCACACTAATTCATCAATCCCAAGAGTCAGATGAAAGTATACCTAAGTTAATCAAAAAAAACCGAATTAAAATATTAAATTCCGGATAAATTTTAGGCGCCTGTGTCAGCTGCCTCTATCATACTTTTGTCAATAACCTTTGCATAGATTTCATTTGTGTGAAGGTTTTTGTGACTTAACATTTTTGAAACCGTGCAGATGTCGGTGTTATCATTATGTATCATACCATATCATTGTGACTTATGATCTATCCGCCAATAACCAATCACTGAATTACTGATTGATAATTTGGAAAACCCTTTTATTAAATTAAATTGGATTCGTAACCTGCCTAAGCCAAGGCTTCGGCGGGCGAAACAAAATAGATGATGTGAGAATGAATGTACTCCGCTGGGAATGCGCATCTATCGTGAAGGGGTCACTTCCCGATACAAAAAGTATTGGGCTCGATTTTAGTGAGTTTGCTGGGAATTGTTGACGGATTGGCAACTAACAATCAAATGAAATGAGTTTATGTTGCGATAGAACCCGATGTTAGTGATAGTTTTTCTTCTCGTCAATTTCATTTTTAATTCTATCTCTTATGTCGATTTTTGCACCCGTGAAGGAAAAGATTGTAGTTCCAAATTCTCTTGCATACTTGTTTTTAATTGAGTCCGCAAGTACTGCACTTTGAAAAAATGGTGCCGTTATTTTTAGTTCTTCATTCGCGCCATCACCCTGTTCCTTAACTCTGATTAAGTTTTTATATTTTTTTGTCAGGTCAAACCAATTTATATAGTCTGCATTGAATGAAACTGCTCTTATTTTCAGATTTGTGTAATAATTTATTGCGCCAGCCTGACCATAGTTGTCGCAAAGAACCAGTGTGTAACTTTTATCCGATAATCCTAAATAAACACTATCTACTTTAATTGCTAATTCTTTCCAACCAAGCATATCTGCAAAATCCTGTGGCAACAAATGGTCCTTGCCATCTTCCCAACGTAGTAATCCAAATTTTTTATAGTTTTCTTCATGTTGACAGATATATTCCGGGCTTTTATTTGGAAAAGCAACATTAAAGATGGGAATAAATAATAGTAAAGGAATTGCTACAAAAACAGGTTGTAAATATTTTTTCCAGCCATTCTTAAACATCTTTTCGAGATAAACAGAACCAAATGCAATATAAATTGGGTATATACCTATTGCGTAATAGTCTTTCGCTTTGAAGTACATAAACACAGCCAAAGTGAAAAGCATTGACCAGAAGAAAAAACGATATGGATCAAATGGCTTATAAAGTAGTAAAGCATACATTGAAGATATAATCACCAATAGAGAACCAACGAAAAATAGTAATTGAGATCTAAGGAAATCCATTCTATTCACATTCACTAATTGTGTCTCAGCCAATATTTTTAAATGATGAAATACTGGAAAATGATTATTGAATTGCCAAAAGAGATTGGGTAAAATAATGATAAGCGCTAAAAATGCTGCCAGGTATAATTTTGGCTGAGCAAATATTTTTCTTTGTTTGGTAAGCAGTATGGCAGGTATGAGACCTATCAATAGAAATACAATATTATACTTATTCAAAAATCCAACGGCAAATATACATGCGCCAATAAAAAGCCATTTTGTATTCTCCTCCTTAAAATACCTGAGTACTACAAAATATAAAGCCGTCCAGCTCAATACGTCAAAAGAATTCGGTTGGTACAAAGTATTAAGCCTTAAAAGAGCCGAGAATAATACACCTGTAGAACCTAAAATCAAAGCAAACAGATTCCCATTCAATTCTTCAATTGATTTCCAAACTATATAAATTGTCAATGTGCCATAAGCTGCGGGAAAAAACTTTATCCAAAATATTGAATTACCCAGAAGTTGAATAATGTATGAAGTCCAGGAAGTGAAAGGTGGAATAGAAAGATAACCCCAAGCCAGGTGATTGGCCTGGTCAAGATGCAAATATTCATCGCGTTGTAAGTCATACTCAGGACTCAGCAGTAAAAATTGCAATAAGAATTTTAGTCCCAGAAAACCTATTAATACTATTGTCTTTTTTGTCATTCGTGGTGTCAGTCAAAATTACCGCTAACACCCAAATTTAGTGATACCTTCCTATTCGCCCGTTGTCTTAATAAATATCATTTATCCTATTATACAGGCTACGCATCAGTGAATCCAGGTATATTTGGCGAATTCCAATTCCTCATAAAGTAAAGGAATCATTTCCTCTTCAAAACGATCGTCATATACTAAGCTAACTTCGATGGTAAGAAATACTACTCCCTGATCCCCTTTATGTGATGAAATGAGTAATCTCCATTGGCATTAAAGCGGATTCCAAATGCGGCTGTAGCTACTTCAGGAGAGAAAAAAAGCGGGCTCCGAGAAAAACCATTCCAAGATCCAGTAAGATTGCGATTGCATAAGAGATTTTCGTTGTCATAATCATTTTTTTGATAAATAATGACACAAAATTATCCCTGCCGCAGCCGGCATCCATGCACCTGGGTTAACAAATCGATATGGAGCGGAAATTTATTATATCCTTCATTAGACTGAATTTTTAGTTTGATATTCCGACGACCACCAGTGTAGCTATATATGCATGACTTGTTATAAACTGACGAGCATAAAAATGCACGTAAAGAGAACAATTGTCATCATTGCAGCTGGCGTGTCCGGTCTGACATTTAGAAAATTCTAAAAGTCATACTAATTGTAAACAGTCTCTTTGGCCATCGGAGCTACTTCATATTTTAAATTCCATTCTTTTATGCTTTCTAAAATCGGCAGAAATGCCAAGCCTTTTTCAGACAACTTATATTCTACCCTGGGTGGTAACTCTTTATAGGCGAATCTTTCCAGTAGTCCGTCTTCTTCCAACTCTTTTAACTGTTCGGTCAGTACTTTCCTTGAAATGTGTGGTACTATAGCATCTAACTGACCAAAACGAATGGTACGGGTTCCAATGACGTTGATGATTATCGGCTTCCATTTATTACCAACCGTGCCGATGGCCCTTGTAAACGGGCAGTTTGAATTGCAAAAATTGTCGTCTCTCATGTTTTTCAAATTTGTGGTTACCGGATGGTAACCAGAATAAACTATAATGGTTACAAATATAAACTATTGAAGGTATCTTCGCGAAACAATTTAATAACATATTTAAAATGAGCAAATTAAGGAATAAGGTTGCAGTGATTACAGGTGGCAATAGCGGTATCGGGTTTGGTATTGCTGAAGCACTTAAAAATGAAGGTGCCAAAGGCGCTATTGTCGGTAGAAATCAGGAAACCTTAGCTAGTTCTGTAGATCAACTTGGAGGTGATTTTATAGCTATAAATGCTGATGTAACTAATCTTGTTGACCTCGAAAGAGTGTTTAAAGAAACATCTGAAAAATTTGGTAAGATTGATGTGATTGTTGCCAACGCGGGTGGTGGAGCTGTAGGAACTGTGGCAACGATTGAAGAAACCGACTATGACAAGACAATGGATTTAAACCTGAAGAGCGTTTACTTCACTGTTCAGAAAGCGCTGCCGTATATGAATAATGGCGGTTCTATTATTTTGATCGGGTCAAATGCTGCACACCGGGCATATGCAAATTTTACACTTTATGGCGCTGCAAAAGCAGCTGTTATCTATTTTGCAAAAGGATTTTCAAGCGACCTTTTAGATAGAAAAATCAGAGTCAACGTAATAACACCCGGGACAACCGATACACCGGCATTTGAAAAGTTTGTTCCCGCAGAACAAATTGAAGCTGTAAAAACACAGTTTGCAAGTGTAATGCCGACAGGCAGGATCGGGCAGCCATCTGACATTGGTAAAACAGCCGTTTTCCTGGCCTCCGATGATTCCTCTTTCATGCTGGGTGCCGAACTTCTTGTAGATGGCGGGATGACCTATTTGGCTAAATAATTAAAATAAATTTCAATGAGGAAATCAGAAAACAAAGTATCGAGCTATGCAATTATCGGCTTCGGGAAAATCGGTCAGGCCCTGTCCAGGGCGTTTGCCCGCAACGGCATCAGAGTATCCGTGGCAACCACGCGCGATCCCGAAAACTTTGCATCCGAAGCGGCCGCGATCGGACCGGAAATCAATCCGACAACAATGGCGGAGGCGGTTAAGTCGGACGTCCTCTTTTTGGCTGTGCGTTTTGAATCGCACCCGGATGTCGCAAAGGCACTACCAAACTGGCAAGGGAAGACCATCGTCGACGTGACGAATGCCTACGGCGTGCCGCTTGAGCAACTGGGAGGACAGCCTTCTGCAAGGGTCATTGCGCAAGCCTTTACTGGGGGGAAACTGGTAAAAGGCTTCAATCATTTGGGCGCTGCCATTCTTGCCCAGGATCCAGCCGTACGTGGTGGCAGAAGAGTTGTGTTTCTGTCGAGCGACGATGACACTGCGGCATCGGAAATTGGTGCCCTTGCCGAAAATCTGGGTTTTTCACCCATTAACCTTGGCGGGCTTTCGGAAGGTGGACTGCTAGTGCAGGCACGTGGAAATAGCTGGGGTCAACTCATCTTTAAGGACCTGATAAAATTCGACTGAAAAATAAATAAATACAATGAGCAAATTAAAAAACAAAGTGGCGGTAGTAACCGGTGCTTCGAAAGGAATAGGAGCATCGATCGCCAAACACTTTGCGGCAGAAGGTGCAAAGGTAGTTGTGAATTATGCATCAAGTAAAGAAGGCGCAGATCAAGTGGTCAGGGCAATCACTGAAAATGGAGGAATAGCTATTGCGGTACGGGCCGATGTATCGAAAGAAACCGATGTAACCAGATTGTTTGAAGAAACCAAGAGGGCATTCGGCACCCTGGATATTTTGGTAAACAACGCGGTCTATCAGGGTTACGCACCTATTGAACAGGTATCGATTGAAACTTTTCATCAGAGTTTCAACGTCAATGTCTTGGGCCCCATATTGACCATCCAGGCAGCATTGAAAATATTTGGTGACAGAGGTGGTAATATCATCAATATTAGTTCGGGCGCAAGCAAAATGCCGCTTCCCGCAGCCTCTTTGTATTCAGCAACGAAAGCGGCATTAGATGCCATAACGATCGCTTTGTCGAAAGAACTGGGTGCAAAAAACGTTCGTATCAATTCTATTTTGCCAGGCGCTACGGAAACAGAAGGTGCAACCAGTGCGGGCGTGACTGCCGGCAGTGAGTATGAAAAGATGTTTATTGCCAAAACACCGCTGGGTCGTAGAGGTCAGCCCGCTGATATTGCGAAAGTTGCCGTATTTCTTGCTTCCGATAACGCAGCCTGGATTACGGGAGAGCAAATTTCCGTTTCGGGCGGTATGTATGGTTTCTAATTTGGAAATATCTTTTATAAAATGTTTCGATAATCAGTTGATAATTTTCGTATGGAATCTCAAGGCATACCTGTAATTTTAATTCATGTCGGACGAAAAAGAAATTTCCAGACTCGCACGCGTCATGAACATCGCGACGTTGTTAAAGTCGAAGCGTATTGTAACCGCTCCGCAGATCGCGAAAAAGTTTGATGTGAGCATCCGCACCGTATATCGCGATATCAAAACACTGGAGCGTTCAGGAGTGCCTGTGATCACGATCGAAGGCAAAGGGTATTCGATCATGGACGGATATACCTTGCCACCACTGATGTTTACAGAAGCGGAAGCCAATGCGCTGGTTACCGCGGGACATTTAATTTCTAAAACAAAAGACAGTTCACTCACCAAGACCTATCAGGAGGCACTGATAAAAATAAAATCTGTGACCCGCTCCGGCATCAAGGAAAAATCAGATTTACTTTCTGACCGGATTTTAATATTGCACAAAAGTGGACAGAATCAGACCACCAGTTCCCTATCGGCAATACAACTGGCTGTTACCAATCATACACTGACAAAAATCGATTACCAAAAACCCAACGATCCCGAAGCCAATACCCGATTGATCGAACCCCATGTGCTTTGCTATCTGAATGAAAACTGGATCCTCGTTGCCTGGTGCCGCCTGCGCCATGGTTTCCGTTCATTCCGGATAGACCGGATGACGAATATTGAATTCCAGAAAACGACGTTTACGAGCCGCGACGCGGAGCTGAAGAAACATTTCGCGACCTGGCCGGAAGATATATTTTAGACCCCTGACATACTGTTGTCAACCGCCGTTGTCATCTTTGCTAAATAAAAAAACAGATTATGACAACAAGCGAAATCGCCAACCACTATTGCGAGCTAGCTCGGCAAAACAAATGGCCCGAAATCTTAGATGAACTTTGTTCAAAAGATTTGGTGAACAAAGAACCAGACCATGTGCAGTCGAGAGGTATACCTGTTACCACCCAAGGTCTCGATGCCATTAAAGCCAAAGGCAAAGCCAACCGCGAATTGATTGAAGCCATTCACAGTCAGCATTGCAGTGATCCCCTGGTAGCAGGAAATTTTTTTACCGTTACGCTGACACGCGATGTAACGTTTAAAGGCAGGCCACGTATGACGCTGGACGAGATTGCGCTGTTTGGATTGAAAGACGGTAAAATAATATCGGAGCAGTTTTTTTATTAGTTGAAATGAATCAGACGGCCAAATTCTTGGTGCGCGGGTAATAGGCAGGTTTTTGGGTAAATAATGATGCATACCAGCATCTTTTTCCCCTGTCAATTCGCATAGAATGTTAATTCTGGCTGATAAAGGACTTGTTTTCCCTTAATTGATACATCAAATGGCAGAATAAAGCTTATATGCATTTTCGTACACACAGCGGCCCGATTGTTGGCTAAGTATATGTCTAAACCGATAATATATTTTTATGATTTACACACACGTTAAACGCATTTTGAGCACATCTTTTATTTTGGGAGGACTATTTGTTACAACGGCGGCCCATGCGCAGAAATACAAAACAATGGCTGATACTACCAGACTGAATAAAGAGTATGGAGAGATTAGTCTGGAAATTTCCAAGTTAAATACGAAGCTGCAGGAGGAAAAAAACAAGACGGCTGATTTTCATTTAAAAACATCTACAACTGCAGATGATGCAGTCTCGACAGCTCAGGCGAGTAAGGATCAGGCAGATGTAGCCACCAATGGCAATACATCAGACACAAAAAAAGCTGTAAAAAATGCAAAAGAAGCTGATAAAAAAGCAAATGATTCAAAAGACGCGATTGCAGATGAAAAAAAGAATGGCAAAAAAATAAATGAATTGTACGCCCAGATTGAGCAGAAACAAAAGTTATTAAGAGACCTTGACTCACAACGTGCCGCTATCATGGCTAATTCATTACCCATGGCCATGTCTGATTCGGTAAATAGATAAGGATCAGGATAGCGTTATTGCTGTTGGCTTCCGGTAATTTCCGTGGATCTTTTTCAGGCAGCTTTCTTTACCTATTTGCTCAGTCGTCGATTCTTGGAGAATTCTCACCGGTTTAAAATGCATTTTAGAATTGTTACTTAGTAGCTTCATCTTCCTACTGATCCTTTTGAAAATGAAAAACGACTAAATTACCTTAGAAAAGGGTCTAGTTGATAAGGGGTTGGTACAATTTTGTTTTCTAGAATCATTTGAGATCTAAATGAAACATACTTGATGGGCTATTTAGCCCAGTCAAATTGGGTTTTCTCACTTGTAAATGCAGCAGTCTCTTTCAGTCCATCTCTAAGACATATTCCGATTTTGATCTTTAACCTAGGAGGCGAAGGAGCCCACGATAAAAATTCTTCTCCCAAGTTGTTTTCGGAAGGAATAAGTAAATAAGAATTGCCTTCCTCCAATGGCGTAGTTAACTTCGAAAAACAGAAATATTAATTATTCAGCCCTCAGGCTTTTTACCGGATTTGCCATTGCAGCCCTTAATGCACGGTAGCCCACGGTTATCCAGGCAATGGAAACAGACACGACGATGGTCAGGATGAAAATACCCGCACCGATGGAAATACGGAAAGTGAAATTTTCGAGCCAGACATGCATAAAATAATAAGCCAGTGGTGCGGCCATGATAAATGAGATGCAGATGAGAAGGGTGAATTCGCGCGAGAAGAGGGAAATAATATTCGCCACAGACGCGCCTAGTACTTTTCGAATACCGATTTCTTTCTTTCGTTGGGTGGCCATAAAAGACACAAGTCCATAGAGTCCCAGACAGGAAATAAAAATAGCAATACCCGCAAATATTTTATAGAGTTCAGCGAGCTGATTTCCCTGTTTGTAAAACCCGGCTATTTTTTCATCGAGGAACTGGTACTGGTACACATATTCTGGATAAGTGTTGTTCCATAATTTTTCAATCACAGCCAGGGTGTGTTTTGTCCTGCCCGTTTGCAACTTAACGGCCATCGTCTGGTATTGATCCTTCCAAGTCGACATCACGACGGCGGCAATCGGTTTCGCAAGAGTAGTGCCGTTAAAATCTTTTACGACACCCACAATCTCTCCTTTTAACTGGCCGTCCCAGAAGCTGATCTTTTTTCCAATCACCTGGTCAGGATTACGGATACCCAGTTTCTTCACCATCGTTTCATTCACAACAAATTCCTTGATGGTATCCGAAGGCTGGTAGGTCCTGCCAGCTACCATCTGAAGACCATATGTTTTAAAAACATCTGCATCTGCCCATTTGAGATCGGCGTCGAAGCCGGCAACTTTTCCGGAATTATCATAAGTAAAATCGCTGCCCCAATGTGAATTATCCGAGATCGTAAAAGTGCTGAAACTTACATCCCTAATATCGGGCTGTTGCAGAAGTTCCGTTTTCAAAGACTTCATCTTCGTGAGGCTGATACTATCATTGGGTATGGGAATATTTACAATGGCTTCTTTATCGAAACCCATTTCTGCCGTTTTAAAATAATTCATCTGGCTCACCACGATCAGCGTGCCGATGATTAGTGCCTGAGCAAGGGTGAATTGAAAAATTACGAGTCCCCGCCTTAGGGAAATGCCACCTGTTGTTCTATACGTAAATTTACTTTTAAGTGCTGTAATAGGATTGAAACCGGAAAGGACCAATGCCGGATAAAGACCCGATAACAAACTAACCATCCCGGTCATGATCGTTAAGAATACCAGGATGGCCATATCGATATGAAATGAAATTTTTGTTTCCAGCAAATTGTTTACAAAAGGTAAAACCATATAGGCGATCGCAAGAGCGATTCCGACAGCGGCCAGCGATACGATAAAGCTTTCACTCAGGAACTGGGCGATCAGCTGGAGCTTGCGGCTACCCAGTACTTTACGCACACCCACTTCCTTTGCTCGATCCACAGCCTGTGCTGTGGCGAGGTTCACGAAATTGATGCAGGCAATGATCACTAAAAAAAGACCAATCAGACTCAATGCAGTAATCAACTCTTTGCTGAAGGTGGTATAATTATAATTGCCGAACCTATTATCAAAATGTATGGTGCTTAGAGGTTGTAAAGTAAATCCCTGTTTTTTCGCATAGTCGCGGGGAATATGCCTATCTCCGAAACCTATAAGAGAACCCGCAAATTTTTCAGCTGACATGCCTGGCGGCAATTTGACATAGGTATTTAGCCCCCCATGGACACTTATCCAGTCATGAGAACTATCCTCGGACAGTGTTTTAAAAGATATGGCTACCTGAAGTGGAAAGTCTGAATTGACCGGTGGATTTTCTAATATGCCGGTTATTTTACAGACTTTATTATCCTGGTACCGGATCAAATGCCCCATAGCTTTCCGCCAGTCCCCGAAATATTTTTCAGCAGTTCTCTGCGTCAACACAACCGTGTTAGCGACGGACAAAGCAGTTTTCGGATTGCCTGCGATAAAAGGAAAATTGAAAATGTCGAAAAACTGTGGTTCGACGAAGAAAAGTCCGTCTTCCTTAAACTTAGCCTGGGGCTGATGGCTGTTTTCATTCAGAACGGTCAACTGGTTTCCCTGCGCACTAAAGATAGATGCTACTTGTTCCAATTGGGGATAGTCCAGGGGTAATTGTTTACCCGCAGGAAAACAGGCCCCCCGGCTATAGTTGATGCCATCGGGTGTATTAAAATGCGTGGTTATCCTGTAAATACGATTTTTGTCAGCGTGAAAATTATCAAAGCTGTTTTCATACTGGATCACCAGGAATAAAAGCAAACAGGTAGTTATGCCGACTGCCAAACCAGCGACGTTGATGAAGGTGTAACTTTTGTTACGCTTTAAGCTTCTGAAAGCCGTTTTTAAATAATTCCTGAACATGCATCAATGGGCTCCATATTTGTGCCACATTTTATTCAATTAATATTCATTCATTTGCTTTCAGGTACTTTTTATTAGTGTACGATTTTGATACAGAGATTGTCCGTATAAATCATTTATTGAAGTCACTTTCCGATACAAAAAGTACTGTCACCCAATTCCAGTGGGTTTGCGAGGAAATTAGTGCGATTTAGTAACGAGTAATTTTTATCGTTCCAGGCATACCGGAATGCATTCATCTTCGGATGGCATTATCGCCTAATGTTATAATAGCATTATTCCCCTTTATCTTCCGCCTATTTTCATCGATAGGTTTCAGGGTGTGTCTGTCCTTATTGCAAAAGATCGTCTATTTTAGAGGAAGCCCAGAGGTTAAATTACCAGAACAAAAGATTTGTTTTAAAGCCAAGTTTTACAAGCTCTTTCTTAATTATTATTGGTGTATTGAGGACAACTCCGTTGTCTTTGAACTTAAATTTTTTAATGATGTCCTGCATTATTTCCTATACTTTTTGTTATAAAATAATCCG
>Ga0206938_1062_pt1 | contig 29858 bp, 34 predicted proteins | sample Alteio_BWOrgHeat_12_FD_152918 | JGI IMG/M metagenome (GOLD analysis project Ga0206938, IMG submission 152918) | Enriched cells from forest soil in Barre Woods Harvard Forest LTER site, Petersham, Massachusetts, United States -... | ecosystem: Environmental > Terrestrial > Soil > Temperate forest >... | reverse complement strand
TAATGGACAATGATATCAATCAACCATCCATTTTAGTATAGTCAGTTTATGATAAATCCAAAAATATTCGGTTAACAAATTTGCGATGAAACAGGTGACCATTGTTGTCCCGGATGGAAACGTAAACCTTAGCAGCATAACAGGTTCGTTTGAAATTCTAAACAGGGCCAATGTTTATTGGCAAAGGATGGGAAACAAATCGGTATTGGAAATCCGCATAGCGGGTTATATGTCCGAACTAAAATGGGATGTCGGTTTCTTTTCGCTGTATCCGCTGGATATCCGGGAAATTAAAGTAACCGACCTGATAATTATACCCTCTCTTTCATACGACTACGACCATGTTTTGAAGAAAAATAAGAAGCTTGTAAACTGGATCAGAGATCAATATAAGACAGGAGCTGAAGTGGCCAGTATCTGCACGGGTGCATTTTTGCTCGCGGCCACAGGCCTTCTGGAAGGAAAAACATGTTCCACCCACTGGAATGCAGCCAATGATTTTAGGCGGATTTTTCCCAATATTAATCTTCAAATCGACAAACTGATAACCGTTCAACAGGGACTATACACCAATGGAGGTGCTTATTCTTTTCTAAATCTGATCCTTTTTCTGGTAGAAAAATATTTTGACCGCCAGACCGCTATATACTGTTCCAAAGTCTTTCAAATCGATATTGAACGAGACGCACAATCACCTTTTTTCATATTTCAAGAACAAAAGAACCACGGCGATGACTTGGTGATCAAAGCACAAACATATATCGAAGAAAACTTAAGTGAAAAAATTTCATTCGAAGAACTAGCCTCTAAACTGGCGATCAGCAGGCGGAATTTTGATAGACGTTTTATCAAAGCTGTAGGCAATACTCCGGTAGAATACTTACAACGGGTAAAAGTAGAATTCGCAAAAAAAACTTTAGAAAAAGGCAGAAAAACCATTTTTGAAGTAATGAATGAAGTGGGATACTCTGATGATAAAGCCTTTAGAGAAGTTTTCAAAAAAATAACAGGATTATCGCCTTTAAATTATCGATCAAAATACAATAAGGAAAAAGTTTTGGTTTGATTCGGCGGTGATCCCCTTTGCTCCTGCCGTTATTTTTTTTTATTGATCATGATGTCTGAACAGAAAAGACATCATGAAAGGTTTTCAACCGTCTATTAAAGAACGCACCACTTTTATTAAATCTGTATTAAATGTAGTCAGAAAAGTATTTTTCATGTAATAGTCAAAAATAAACGGCCACCTTTGTCGGCCGTTTATTTTCTTTTAACTCGAATGGCTCACATAAAGAACTGTTCAGAAACAATCTTTCCCCCACTGACCAAATAAACACAAAGCTCCTTGTGACTCATGCGTCCACGGCCCTTCATTGTCACATCGATTTGCATGGTAAGTGCAAAGGAATCATCTGCAATCAATGGTTCGGAAATCGAAAAACCGTGTTGTTCCGTTACCATTTCATTCCACCTCTTCCCTTTTTCCAGGATTGCTTTAATGCCCTTTGTTTCCTTGGCAAAGTCTGGGGATTCACGGGGTTCAATGCTAACTGCACCCTCAGAAAAAAGCTCGGTAAGTGCCTGTTCGAATTGTCCCTGCCCGCAAAGTTCTTTTAGCCTGCGGCCAATTTGTTCGGTGGTCATAAAATAAGTTTTGATGGTTAATGAATTCGGGATGCTAAAATAAATAGCATTTTTTATACTAAAAAATTTAGTTTGAAAATTACCCATCTTTTTTGGTCATCCGCCTTATTAAATCATTTAGGGGTAGGCGATTCGGGACTAGGTCAAAACTTATGGGATATGGAACCAAATAGACAATTTTCCGACCGCACAAATCCAGACAACAATCTGTTGCGTATCTGTGTCTGCTATTTAAAACAGATTTATAAACGTCCATAAACAATGATTATGAAACAATTCAGATTCTTATTCGCTGGTTTATTCACCCTTTTATCCAGCAGTACCATCCAGGCTCAGGCACCCGTTACCGTAGGGGGCGCGTTGATGTATCCTACAAAAAACATTATAGAGAATGCCATGAACTCCAAAGACCATACCACCCTGGTAGCGGCCATACAAGCGGCTGGTTTGGTAGAAACTCTGGAAGGGCCCGGTCCTTTTACGGTTTTTGCACCGACCAATGAAGCGTTCGCCAAATTGCCGGCAGGAACGGTCGATAACCTCTTGAAACCTGAAAACAAAGCGATGCTCACCGCGGTCCTTACCTACCATGTAGTTCCCGGTAAATGGGATGCCTCAGCTCTTGCAGCAAAGATTAAACAGGGAATGGGAACTGCCCAACTTACTACCGTACAAGGCGGTACGATCTGGGCTATGATGAAAGGTGATAAGATCATGCTTAAAGATGAGAAAGGGAACCTGGCAACCATTACCATCACCAACGTCTATCAGAGTAACGGTGTAATCTTCGTGATTGATCGCGTGTTGATGCCAAAATAGGCGGACCCGTTACTTAGTGTTGGTTATTACCCCCTGAATTCTAATTGCGATATTTGGAATATCGCGGTCGCGGCAGACCCTTTGCTTTAATCAAAGCAAGGTCTGCCATTTTTAAGTTTTTGTGTAGATCTCCTTCCATGAAACCAGTAATTACCATGGACACCAAGGGTACCAGTCTCCCATTCAATGACCGCCAAAATAACGCCAAAAAAAATTCGCTCCTTAGTTTTTATTTATCCCTCATACCAAGGAACTCACTGCATTCTCAAATTGGGAACCCGGTCTTATAACAGCTGATTAACATAGATCAGGTCTTTGAAAATATTAAGAAACCTATCTATTCGTTTTAGACAGGTACCTTATCAATATCCTCATAAAAAAACCAATAATATGCATTTAAAAAACTATGGGCATCTGGCGATTTTGACAATTGCTTTAACCAGTTTGGTTATTTCCTGTAGCAAGGACAATAACAAAGGTGGTAGCTCCAATCAGAGTACGGTTCAAACTCAAAGTGACGACCAGGCTATGGTCTCCAACGAAACAGATATGATGGGCAATGATGCCAATGCCGCCTTGAGCAGTCAAGTATCCATCAACGGCGCCTCGGTCAATTCCCTTCGTTTTGGTAAGGTCGCTGTGAATGATGTTAATGAACAGACTCATACCCTTGGCATAACAGATAATAGTTTGATCTGCGATGCAACCGTAGTAACAGACACCACGGTCAATCCGAGGACCATCACTATTACCTACAATGGTACTAATTGCTGGGGCAATCGCACTCGTACAGGAACGGTTGTTATAAGTATTGCATCCGGTGTACATTGGATGGATCAAGGTGCTGTGGTAAGCATCGCAGTACAAAATCTGACCATCACCCGTCTGAGCGATCAAAAAACCATCACGATCAACGGCACGCGTACTATGACCAATCTCAGCGGAGGCAGCATGACCGATCTAGCAAACGACGTCAGTATAACCCATACCATTAGCGATCAATTTTCAATCACATTCGCAGATAATTTGGTTCGCAGCTGGCAGGTTGCAAAACAACGTGTATTTACCTATAACAATGGTATCGTGATGACAACAACCGGCATGCACAGCGATGGCACCTATTCTAATGTTGCCGAGTGGGGTACCAACCGCTTCGGTACCGCTTTCGAATCGCTGATTACTGTTCCCAAGGTTTTCAGACAGGATTGCGATTTCCGACTGGTCAGTGGACAAAATGAAATCTTACGCTCCGACAGTTTAAATTCTACAATTACTTATGGATTGGATGTAACCGGTGCCCCGACTACCTGTCCAGGAAGCGGCAATTATTATCTGGAAGTCGTTTGGTCCTTCCCGGGTGGTTCGACCAAACCTATTATCTTGCCCTATTAATAAATCATTTTTTTAAATAATAAGGCTGTCTCCAGATGAGAGACAGCTTTTTTATTTTCTTGAAGCGTCAAAAAGAATTTGAATTTAGGAAATGTTAGAGTGTTTGCTTACTGGACAGAATCCTTAGTCCGAATAGGGACCGGAAATAGGGTGAGGACTAAAAACGGAGGCTTTCATTCGCATTATCAGGCTGATTTCGCGTAAGATTCAGGCAGCAAAACGACGTTTAACGAGATTTCAAAAAACAGCTCGTATCTAGTAAGAATGGCTGATCCTCTTTTCGCTTAGAACATAAACGGATAATATGATAGAAACAACGCTGGCTAGTGTCAGCAAGGCAGAAAGGTCATACTGATCTTTCTGGAATAGTTTGCAACTGGCGATGGCGGCCAGGGCAACCAACAACAGGATGGATAATCCAATGATCGTTTTCATTTTAAATTATTTAAACTCAATTTCAACTGTTCTGATATAGACCGGAGTACACAGGCTGGGTTTAAAATAAACCGCCCTTGGTTTGTTATTGTTATGTTAGGACCAGGTAATTTTCAAAAATGAGGTCTTGTGCAGTCTGGATCCGAGGTGTAATTTTCTGACACCCCGGATCCCATCTTCATGTTTTCGCCATCCCTACCGGCTATTCCAGTGGTGGTTTGTTTCGGTACCCAATCTTCTGGAGCTCCGTTTTTACCATTAAGCTGGGCCGCCAATAAGCCCTCAGCACCACCACCTGACAATATTTCACCCAATTTTTATGGCATCCTATTTAGGTTAAAAATGGTGACAGTCTTTTTATTAATCTAAAATTTAAGAACATGTACTACAATCAGTCATGGGCCGCAAAAGGCAATCATTATGGGAACCGGCATTTACAGAGCCGTTCCATGCAAAGAGCCGCCGTAAACATTTACAAAACCGAGAACAGCTTTGAACTCCTGGTTTTTGCTCCCGGGCGCATCAAGGAACATTTTCATCTAGACATGAATGGAAATGAACTTACCGTATCCTACAATCCCCCCGAAGGTTTTCCCCGTCCGGATTGGGTTTTGCGGGAATACAGCCGGGGAGGCTTCGTCAGATCCGTTACTTTGAATGAAAGCATTGACACCCAAAACATCACTGCTAAATATGCAGATGGCGTTTTGCAGATCAGTCTTCCTGTCATTGAAGGAAAGGAAACTGATAAAAAAGAAATAGTAATACAGTAAATCTTGTGAATCATTTCTCGTTGCGGGTATCTTCGGATACCCGTTTTTTTTATGATTTCACTCATTTTTATCTGCTTCCAATAAGGCCTGCATGATACCCTCTTCCTGGGTGACCCGCTCCCCAATTCAGATAAAGGCAATCTCCGGTTTATGACCGGTCCCTCCCGGTTGCCCATGAATTAATATTGTTATCTTCATTTTACCAATGAAAAATTTACTATTACCAGCCCTGTTTTTATTCGGAGTATTGTGGGCGAATGGCCAGGACTCCACCCAGCCCAAGTCCAAAAAACAGGCGGCGTTGTCAGATACCATCCCCAGTGGTCATATCACAAAAAAAGGTGTTGGCAATATGACGATGCCCGACCGAAGAAAACTCGAATACTTTCGCGACACCATTCGCAGGGAACGAAGAAAATTTGATTCTGCTTTGTTCACTCAGATCAATGTTCCGTCCAGCAGCGATTATGCGGAAGATCTGGGAAAAGTATACGAAATGTTGAACAGCGAGTCGGTCGTAACCGAATCTTTTGTCAAATTGTCCACCATCCGCGACTACCTTAACCAGGGAGATTCAGTATTGGTGGTGTTAAAAGAAAGATTGTTTCAAAATGACCGATCCTTTCATATTCGTAACCTCCAAATGTTTAATGCACTTCTGGATGTTTTGGACAGAAATACCGATTATTACAGAGAGTACCTGAAACAATATGATTCGGCACTGGACGGTGTACGCCAAGACATCGCAGACCTGCAAAAAGACACGCTGATGCGACAATTATTCAGGGACACTGCCCTAAAAAACGCGTTTCAACCACAGTTGCAGCAATTGAAAGTTAAATGGAGACAAGTGGACAGCCTGGTTTCGGAAAACGGAAGAGAAATCAACACCCTCAGATCCCAGGCTTCTGCACATGAAATAACCATTGGAGAGCTTTCCTTCCAGGTCGATGCATCTTTGAAGTCCGTGGGATCAGAGGCCTTTGGCAAGGAAAGACGTTACTTATGGGAGCCAGGAACGTCCACCGTAGACTATTCTGAAGACAGTTTCAGCAATTCCATGAAGGGTGAGGTACAGATGGCAGAGATATATTTTTCCAATACCTCCAACCGGCGAATCTGGTTAATTGCTATTGGGCTGATTTTCTTTTTTTGGGTTCGTTCAAATTTTCATACACTTAAAAAGTCTAACAAGCTGGGGGCCATAGAAAATTTTCAGATCAAATACATCAGTCCCTTTCCTTTTTTTGGTTCACTTATATTTAGCCTCAGCCTGGCGCCTCTTTTTGACCTTCAGGCTCCCAGCATTTATCTGGAGTCTGTCCAGTTGGTGCTTATGGTACTGCTGACTTCTTTATTCCTACGACACTTGGAACGGTATCTTTTCTATGGATGGTGTGTTTTTATGTTACTTTTTCTCTTACTGCTCACTACCCGGATTATGGGTTTTTCACTTAACATTCAGCGATGGGCCAATTTTCTGATAGACGCAATATCCGCCTTGTGCGGTCTGTTTTTTATTCACCGCTATAGAAAGTATTGCGCCATGTGGGTATTGCTGGCAATAGGATTTTATATTTTCTTCAACACCCTGGCCGCCGTGAGTAATTTATTCGGCAGGGTCACTTTCTCCCAGATATTTGGATATACGGCAGTGTATTCCTTTGCACAGACCATCAGCCTGGGGGTTTTCGTCGAACTGGTTCAGGAAGCTTTTTTGCTGCAAATCCAGACCAGTCGGGTAAGAAAAAAATACACCCAGGAATTTAATTATGGGGATATATCCACTTCCATTCGTCGATTTTCCATGTTTCTGGCGGTACCCTTATGGCTGATTGTATTTGCCACCAACCTGAACTTATTTGATACCCTGAATGACTGGCTGGTGAGTTTTTTCGGAAGCAATCGTCAAGTCGGTAATTTCTCCTTTACGGTCGGGGGAATTCTACTATTCCTGGGTATTATATGGTTGTCCAATTTCCTTCAAAAATACATTGCCTATTTCTTCGGGGACACGGGTGATGACTCCGCATTCGACGACAAAGGTCAAAGATCAAGGCTCATGGTAACCCGGCTGATTTTGCTCATCGCCGGCTTCTTACTGGCAGTTGCTGCCTCGGGTCTAGCGGTGGACCGGATAACCGTGATCCTGGGTGCCCTGGGTGTTGGTGTTGGCCTGGGTCTGCAAAGCATTGTGAATAATTTTGTTTCCGGGGTCATATTGATCTTCGATCGCCCCTTAAGGATCGGCGATACCGTGGATATTGGGGACAAAAGAGGTCGGGTAAAGGAAATTGGCATTCGTACCAGCACCCTTCTGACTGAAGAGGGGGCAGAAGTAATCATACCCAACGGTGATGTACTCGCCCACAATATTATTAACTGGACCTTAAGCAACAACCACGTAAGGCAGGCAATATCCTTTACGCTGGCAAAACCAGCCGATCTGGAACCCACTAAAATCGATGCAATCAAGGAAATCGTTTTGAAGAACTCCAATGTGCTCGAACAGCGTCAACCTGAAATCATGGTAGACACTCTGAACTCAAAAAATGTTGAACTGAAGATTTACTTCTGGATCCAAGATTTCAACAAGGGGCCAAATACTGCAGCAGAAGTAAAGGCCGAGATTTACGAATACCTTGAAAAAAATGGACTTACAATCATTTAAGAATAGACCTTAAATGTGGTCTTAGAAAAGGCGCTTACGAATCTTCAAAGAGGCGGATCGCCGCATCATTTACTAACCGATTATACTAGTTGAATCCCTGGTTATCAGGCGATATACAACTTTATCTTCAAAAAAATTAAAAGAGGATTAGGCGCTGCTGATACGGTCAGGCAACCACCTCTTTGCATTCAACAAGACAGCCATAGTCCCTTTAAAAGAAAAAACCGCTATTTCTAGTAGCGGTCTTTCAAAAAACGAGGATCTTAAATGTTTTTACCTAGGATTGGATTCGATTTCTTTCGGATTTGGATTTTCGACTCGACCTTTGGTTTTTCTTCGGATTGGACTGGTTTCTTTCGGATTGGACTGGTTTCTTTCGGATTGGATATATCAAATGTAGCAGCCTTTGTTCATTCCTGATAGCGCGGGAACACTCGATTTTCATCGTAAGTTTACGAAGGTAAATTGGATATAATGAGATCATTTCATTGAAAATCAATGTTTTAACCATTTTGCATTCGTTTCTTTTTGGTTAGGCCTTCTGGTGAGATTCAGGGAGTAGTGGTTGATTGGTGTTGGAGGGGCTCCTTAGCGAAGCGCCTAAACTCCTCTGATAGGCACAAAAATCCCAGACCTCTTTATTTTGGACTACTTCAGCATGCTGTATTTGAACGACATTTAAGAGAATGCGTATAGTAATAAATTGATTGTTATTCATTTATGAATTTTTTATCCACTTAATAACAAGATAAGTTCATCTACCTCCAGCCGATGGTCGACGGCGTCATTTTACTGGATCAATCCTTCTGTGCTTAGTTGAGAACGAATGGCATTGCTGACATCTTCAAACAAGGGAACCGTTCCTCCAGGCCTGGTGGTACTCGTGTTGGCAGAATAGATCAGGTTATTGGAACTCAGGGAAAAGATATTGACTTGAACAAACCAGGTGTAGGTATTCTCAACGCGACCAGGGCTACCTGGATTATAATGGTTCACCCAATGAGGTCCACCCCAGTACCCCCAATAGCCACCCCAGGTTGTATAACTGGAGGGTGCCCTTCCGGGAACGAACTGTTGTTGGTCATTGTTCCCGGTCTGTTTCATGATAAGGATACCGTCATAACCCTGGGCTTTCAGTTTTTGACTCTCCCCTGCTTCGTCGGTGACCAGGGAATCACCCATCAAAAGATAAGACTGGGTTGCCAGGCCAGGGTAAAGACCAACAATATAGTCTTCCACCGTGCGGCGTACGGCCTGGTTATATATTAGTGCTGCGACAACCATTTTATGCATCGTCAGATTTTGGGTGCCCGCGTTTGGATCGCTCCAGCTATTCAGGATCGCCGATTGAGTCAGTCCGGTAAAAGGGATGCAGAGCATCAGGGCGAAAAACAATTGCTTTTTCATGATTTTTTTTTAATGATGCAAAATTAACTTAGCCGCTAAGGGCTGGCTATCTCCCATGTTGCAGAGTCTATAACACTGGTTGCAGGAGCTTGAAATGGGATGAATTCCGACAGCCATCCGCTGCCCTTTTAACGACTGGTGCCGGAAGCTTCTGTTTTCACCGATTTTAAACGGGTCCCATGGAGTTCAGGTTTTCGACAAGAATTTGAAAGGGATTTTAACCTGAGAAATTAACTCCTTCAATTGTTGCATTTTCCAATAAAGTTCATTTACTTTGTAATTCAAAGTACTTTTTTATGAGTAATTCAGCGCAGGGTCTTGAAACCTTACACGACATCAAACGGATGATGGAACGCAGCAGTCGCTTTATCAGCCTGAGTGGCTGGAGCGGAATTGCGGCCGGAATTTGTGCTCTGGTGGGGGCCGCCATCGCCCGTCAGCGAATTGCTCAATACTATCAATTAGAATATCTTAAAGTAAATGGTGCGCTTACAACTTTAAAAAACGATTTAATCTTAATTGCAATCCTGACCTTTTCAGTCGCCTTTATACTAGCCAGTTTTTTTACTGTTTTGAAAAGCAAAAAGGAAGGGGTTGCCATATGGGGATCCACCGCCAGAAGACTGATGTGGAATACTTTCCTGCCGCTGGCCGCGGGTGGATTTCTAATCTGGCATTTGATTCAAATCGATGGCTACGGAATAGTGGCGCCCGCATCCTTGATTTTTTATGGTTTGGCGCTGGTGAATGGAAGCAAATATACCATCGGCGAAGTGCGATGGCTTGGATATGGAGAAATCGCTCTTGGGATAATCAATCTATGGTATCCCACTAAGGGTCTCATATTCTGGTCACTCGGCTTTGGTGTGCTTCATATTGTTTACGGTCTAGCGATGTGGTGGAAGTATGACAGGATTGGGGTTGCGCAAGGTACCGTGCAGGACAATAAAGCCGACTAATCATGAAGAATCCGATCGAACAATTAAATAAAGTATTTGACAGCCGTGTAAGGCTGGGCATCATGAGTGCACTCATCCTAAATAGCCGCACGAGTTTCAATGAACTCAAGGAACTGATGGATATAACCGATGGAAACCTTGCCAGCCATATGAAGACACTGGAAGAGGCGGGATATATGCAGGTAGAGAAGGGGTTTATCGGAAGAAAAACAAATACAACTTATATCATTACCACTGAGGGGAAAAAAGCATTTAAATCACATTTGGACGCTTTGGAAAAAATGATCCGATCGATCGATTGATTTTTTTTGACTAATTACTTTGTATTTCAAAGTACTTTTAAAATGAGAAAATGAAAACATTTGTCCTTGCTCTGAGAATATGGTTTCTTTCCAACCTTGTATTTGACATCGGAATACTCCTTTATCAACTCATTTTCGATACAAGATGGTGGGTCATTATACTCCCCGCCATACTTGCCCTTTTTTTTGGAAGTATTCCGGTGCTCATCCTACTGGCCATCCTCTTGCCGTTCATCAGGAAAATGTCGGGCGACTACACCAACAAAATTTACCTCACCATTCTGGCCTGTGGCATATGTGCAAGCATCTATGGTTTTTTATGGATGCTGATTAATTTTTCCTTGACCTATCACTCTGATTATAACTCGCAAGAAGCATTCAAATCAGGTGGAGCACTTGCAGGAGTGCTTTTTTGTACCTCCTTGGTTTCACTCCTTCTTTCTAAAAATCAGTTGTCAATCTATTTTGAATACAGCAAACCACTATTTATATCAAACAATCAAAAACAAAACATGGAAACGTCTATTCATTCTGAAGAGGTTCTCTCTAACGCCAGAACCAACTCATCCAACAAGATCCTTATCAAAGGTACCATCACAGCGGCCCTCATAGGTATTATGATGATACCTACCATATTTATCAGCGATCTTGTGCAGGAAAGGCAGTCTAGAAACGAATCGGTTGTCAAAGAAGTAGATAGTCGATGGGCCATGGCTCAAACGCTAACCGGCCCATATATTTTCCTGCCTTATAAAGTACAGACCACGGATGGTGCAGGTAAACCACTTGTATTGGTAAATCATTTTCTGTTCATTCCTGAAAATAAACAGGTGACCGGAAGAATCAATCACGAACTGAGAGAAAGATCCATTTACAAAGTATTGCTTTATCGTGCTTCGATCAACGACCAGGGCAGTTTTGTCATAAATCTGCCCAAAGACGTTGTTTCCGATCAGGTCCAGTGGTCCGGTGCACAGATCTGTTTTGGCATATCAGATTTTAAAGGGATTGAAGAAAAGCTGATTATTCATTTAAATGGAAGTGATCATGAACTTTCACCAGGCCTGCCCATCGGTGACACCAGTGACAAGGGTCTCTCGGCCCCCATTGCAATTTCAGCAGACGATTTGGGCAAACCCTTGAATTACCAGTTGAATCTCAGAATCAAGGGCAGTGAAATGCTTCATTTCATACCACTCAGCGGCAACAGCCACTATTCATTGGAATCTACTTGGCCCAGCCCTAGTTTCGATGGCAACAACCTACCTTCAGATCGAACCATTACCAAGAGCGGATTCACTGCCGTTTGGAATTTTAACAAAGCGAATCTGCCTTTTGGGACCGTGTTAAATGACTTCAAGTATGATCAGTCCGCACTGGCCTTTGGAGTATCCATGATAGAACCAGCAGATCAGTACGCAAAAACCAATCGCTCTATTAAGTATGCCATCCTCATTATAGGTCTGACCTTTTCACTTTTTTTTATAATTGAATTGATGCAGCGCAAACCCATTCACCCGGTTCAATATGTCTTAATAGGGCTGGCATTGGTGATTTTTTATAGTTTGTTGCTGGCCATCAGTGAATTTGTCGCCTTTGACTATGCCTACTTAATCGCCGCCGTAGCGACCATCGCACTTATAGGGTTGTATGCAAAAAGTCATTTTGGCAGTTGGCGATCTTCCGGAATATTCTCCGGCGTCCTCACTCTGCTCTACGGATTTATATTCGTGCTCATAAGACTGGAAGACACCGCTCTGCTGGTTGGCAGTATTGGGTTGTTTATAATTCTTGCCCTCACTATGTACGCCAGTAAAAAAGTGAATTGGTATGCTACTCCGGCAGCGTCCACTCTTTAAATAATCTGTTTTATGAAATCTGAAAACAAAATCAGAATAATTATCAAAGGATGGGTGATCTTTTTTATGGCAGCATTGGTATTCAGCGGGATCACAGCATTTTTTTTGGAAACGGAGCTGGCATGGATTGAACACATGATGGTCCAGGGAAGAAATCTGCCTTTATATTTTTGGATCCATAAAGTTCATGCGGCTTTACAAATCACCAATCAGGAGTATCCTTTTTTGGCGTATGGATTCGACTGGCTTGCCTTCGCACATCTTGTTATCGCGGTGGCGTTCGTTGGTGTTCTCCAAGACCCCATTAGAAATAAATGGATTATTCAGTTTGGAACAATTGCCTGTATGATGATTTTTCCACTGGCTTTTGTAGCTGGTCATCTAAGAAGTATACCATTTGCCTGGCAATTGATCGACTGTAGCTTTGGTGCAGTTGGACTGATTCCCTTAACACTTTGCAAACGTAAAATCGATCAACTTGAAAAACTTCTCCAAAGGAAAAATACGGTTTAGTCAAGTATATTTTTTAATGAGCCTTGTACTTTTATTCATCGAAATCCTCATAGGCATATTTGCACATGACAACTATATAAGGCCGTTCGGTGGAGATTTCCTGGTGGTCATATTGTTATTCTGTCTGGTCAAAACAATTTTTGATTTGCCAACCCTAACGGTGGCCAGCTCCGTACTCCTCTTTGCTTATCTGGTAGAATGGTCTCAGTACCTTAAGTTGGCAGATAGGTTACATCTATCCCGTCCTGGCCTTGCACGCACATTGTTGGGAGATTATTTTAGCTGGACGGATATGGGTTGTTATACAATGGGATTTGTTGGTATTATTTTAGTGGAAAAATATATCAAAAAGCCCCAAGCTATGAGGTAGACCAGATTTAGCAATCGTTTATTCTGACCCGGAAATTCTTTCAAAGAAGGAAAGAGGTTTTGCAAGACTAAATTGTCTTGCGGTATACGACAAATCCTGACCGCTCAGCAACCTTGTCGTATAATTTCATCGCTGTCTCGTTGGTTTCATGGGTCAGCCAGTAAAGGCGGGTAGACCCGGCCTGCGTCGCTTTCTGGTAAACATCCTCAATCAGTGCACGGCCGATTCCTTTTCCGCGAAATTCCCGGGCGGTGAATAGATCCTGTAGGTAGCATACCGGAAGGATCGCCGTCGTACTGCGATGAAAAAGATAGTGAGCCAAGCCGATTAGTTTTCCTTCTATTTCGGCAACGATCGCATACACCGGCTCCGTTTCATCAAAAAAACGACTCCATGTCGTCCGAGTGATGGCGGGATCCAGAGCAGTCAGGCCTGAGCGTCCATAAAATGCATTGTATCCCTCCCAGAGTGGAATCCACTGGGCATAGTCTTCCATGACAATCGGACGTACAATGCAAGGAGGTATCACAGCGCCAAGTTACAAATTTAAAGACGAGCGGTCCTTTTACAAACTAGGATTTGGAGTTTCTCCAACTAGTGGCTCTTTCTTTTCGGATTGCTTTTCCCTTAGCCTGGCGTACCATGCACAGTTGGTTGCAGAACTATACCTATCAACTCGAGCTAAACTGATGGATATTTTTGATCGCAGGATTTCCCGCTATTCTAATCACACGGGTCACGGTAAGCTTTCAAGCAATCCTGGCAGTGGTTACCAATGCCATCATTGCCCTAAGAACACACTAAAATTCAAGTCCGCGGTTCGGCAAGACAGTGTGGTTGATGAGATCTCAGGAGAATCAAACTGACCTGACTTAATATAGGCCGCCGTCAGGTTCTTGTTTTTTGGAGTCTATGCTGTTTTTTGAAAATAGATTTCACCTTTTTGAAATCCTTCTGGATTTTTATTTCCCTGATTTTCAATCAACCCCAATTATTGGCCTTCCTCGGGATCTTCCTCCAGGTCATTGTGGTCATCGCCCCCGATGCTGTAATAATTGTTTTCTTCATCCTCTTCTCCGATTTCTTCATCCGAATCGTCCAATTCGGAACCGGGCACATCCAGATCGTCCCCCAGCTTAACCGTACGGTTTTGCATAGTTTCTTGGATTTCTTCCTTCAGGGGCAACTCCTTTGCCTTGCGGAAGATATCTTCCCCAGCAGGATATTCTGGCAAAGGGAACTTTTCAATTTCGGCGTCTTCTGCCACTTTTTGATTGGTCTTTTTTTTCATTTTTTTAAGTTTAGTTGATCCAATACTTCTTCGGTAAACAACCCTTTCTATTCAAAAGTTCATATAACCGAAATTGAATCCTTTGCCAGAAAGTAGTTGATATGGGGTAAATAACCGGTTAGCGCGTCTTTTGGTGTAATTTAAAACCCTGGAATCTGCGTAGATTAGCCCAATTGTATTAAAATAATGACCCACCAAACACTTTAATTCATGAAAAATATTTTATTCCTGTTTTTTTTCTTTCTGTTACCCCTTTCCCATGCCTGTGCTCAGGCCTGGAAGAAAGAAGTTGAATCCACTATTGATATCCTATACAAAGCCATGATTTCGCAGGACAAACCTACGCTGGAAAAAATTACCGCCGAGGAACTGAGCTTCGGTCATTCTACTGGCCAGATAGAAAACAAATCCCAATTCATACAGGATGTTATATCCGGCCCGGTGAAATTCAGCTCCATCAACACCGACAGCCAAAACATCGTACTGGCCGATGATGTGGTGATTGTTCGCAACAACTCATCCATTAAGGGGATCCGGGACGGAGCTCCACTGGATATAAAAATTGGGGTTTTGATGATTTGGAAAAAGCACGGAGCTGATTGGCAACTGTTGGCCCGGCAGGGATATAAATTGCCGTAAAACACCCACGCTCCCATTTTATGAGCGGCAATTCAAGACTTTTAAAAGTATTTATCTTGTCCGCATGCTTCGATTGTTGAATGTTAAAAAGGAATATGGTGAGCGCGTGATTTTATCGGTGCCTGACCTGATGTTGACCGGCGGGATCTACTGGCTCCAAGGGGCGAATGGATCGGGAAAGACAACCCTGTTGAAAATGATTGCAGGTCTGATCCCATTTTCCGGAGATATCGACCTGAACGGGATGAATCAGCATCGGAATCCTTTGGAATACCGAAGGCTGGTGAGTAGCGCAGAGGCCGAACCCGCCTATCCCGTTTTCCTTACTGGAAGGGAACTCATCCGTTTTTACCAGGAAATTAGAATAGCCACAACGGAGCAGGCCGACCGCTTGATCGATCAACTCGGATTTGGCCAATTCCTCAGTACCCCCATCGGTACTTATTCCAGTGGGATGATCAAACGGCTTTCCTTGTTGCTCGCTTTCATAGGACGCGCTAAACTCATTTTGCTCGATGAACCCCTGGCGACCTTGGATGGGGAGGTTGCTATCCTATTACCCGATCTGATGAGAGACTACCAGCGATCTTTTGATACTTCCTTTATCTTCAGTTCCCACTCTTCGCTGCCTGGGAGCGAAAAAATTCCCATTAAAGAACTGCTGGTTCACGATCAGTCCATCCACCTAAATGTATGAGTATTACCAAGACGATTTTAATCAAATCCCTGGTTAAACCATTCTACCGGCAAAATGCAGGACTGTTTGCCTTTTTGGTTTTCATCATGGTTGCCGCAGTCGGCAGGGCAAACGGGGTGGGGCTACTCGAATATCATCTCTCGCTCATGGAAGGCATCATGACCAACCGTCCATTTCTGCTGTTTGTGCTGGCAGCGTGGTTATTATACGCCCTCAAATGTGCTCAGTTTATGGCAGTCACCCTGCGTAACAGAGACTACGGATTTCTGTCGTTGGTTTTCTTGAAAAAACAACTTCCCGTTTTCGGGATGCTTCTCCTGGTTCAGGTCCTGTTTTTACTACCTATTCTGGCTTATGCCTTTTTAGCCATCTGGGTTGCCCTCGTTCACCATTGGTGGCCTCATATCGGGTTGCTTATTATTTTTTTTCTCCTTATTTCTTTTGGGGGAGCTTACTTATACCAACGCCTGATCAACCATCCTGAAAAACGCCGGGTTGCGCATATAGGAGGGACAACCCGGATAACGGCCAAACAATATTGGGTCTTTCTGTTGCGCTGTATCGGGAACTACCACAAAATACTTTTCGTAGTCATCAAGTGCGCAACCTGTCTGACTTTATTTGGTTTTCTCTACGACCCCGGTCACGGCCGTTCCAATCTAGAAATGGTCATTTTGTTTTATAGTTTCGCTGTGTTGGGACACGGCGTCTTGATCTATTCCATCCGAGCTTGGGAAGAAAGCCGCATGGCATTTTACAGAGGGTTACCCGTTTCGATGACTCGCCGGTTTTTGCATTATGGATGGTTCCATTTGCTTGTGCTAATTCCAGAAATGGTTACCATTCGATGGCTGACACCCGTATACATCGGATATGGCGATGCGGGGCTTTTTATTTTCTTTTCATGGAGTATCCTGTTATTTCTAAACAGTATTTTATTCATCCAGTTTTTTAAAAAATTCGACTACCTGAAAATTGTAACCGGCCTGTTTTTGGTGATTTTTATGGTCGACCTGACGGGTGTGTTTCCTGTATTTTGCGGGTGTCTGTTTTTATTTTCAGGATACTGTTTTTTCCGTCATTATTACCGGTTTGAGAAACCCTAGCCAGGTCCTTATATTGGGGAAGTATATAAAAAGAAAAAACCGCTAGTTGACTGTAGCGGTTATTCAAAAATAGGATCTTAAAAATGTTTTTGCTTAGGATTGGATCGGTTTCGCTTGGATGTCGGATTGGTTTTTTTCGGACTCTTGGATTGGTTTTTTTCGGATTCTTGGATTGGTTTTTTTTCGGATTGGATCGGTTATTTCAGTCGGTTTGGATATATCAAAAGTATCTATTGTTGGTCTGAGTGGGAAGCGCAGGAACCCTCGATTTTATCGTAAGTTTACGAGTCGTCAAAACAACATGATTTAAACCTGGCTGAGAATCGAAAGCCAATATATTGATAATCAATATTTTGCAGTTTATGTTTGATGGTCGCCCGCCTTAGAAATTTCCAGAGGAATGGGCACTGGCCGCAGTTTACAGGACCGGATGGCTGAGAAGGTGAACCATCCAACGCTCAAAAAAGACAACAGAAAAACCGTCAAGGCTTCTTGGATGTCCGGGCGAAAAAAAGAAGGATAAAAAAGTCAAAATGCTGCTCAAAGAATACCTGCTCCTGTATGCGCGTTACAATCAATGGGCCCATAAACGCCTGCTGGATCTGACCAATTCCTTAAGCCCGGAACAACACCATGCCGTTGTTCCCAGCAGCTTTGACAGCTTATATAAAACCGTTTTTCATGTGTGGGGTGCAGAAACACTCTGGCTTGGAAGGCTACAAGAAGCTCCCACAACGCTGCCAGATGACCCCTTCGGTGGATCCATGCGAAAGCTTTCAGATTCCCTGGAATCCTTAGACCAGCAATGGGTGAATTGGTTGGCGGAAAAAGAGGCGGACAAACTGACCCAAAAACTTCATTACCATAACAAAACAGGGGATCCCTTTTACGAATCTTATGACGTACTGTTGATCCATATTTTTAATCACAGCACTTATCACAATGGGCAATGGGTGACGATGTTGCGGGCATTGGGTATCCCTCAAATCCCATCCACGGATTTCATCGCCTGGTCACGGCTATCGCTGTAGCCCCTACGGGTTTTAGTTTCCCTCCATCACCGGACGCTTAATTTTCTTACCGGAAAGATGTTGTTTCCAGGGATTCCAATAATGGCCATGCCATCCTTTTTCTATCCCTTCTGCGTGTTTGTCGGGTACATTGCTGTGGATCGCATGTAAAACCGTATCCTTGCCCTTGGGTTCTAAGACGATGGTGAATACGGAATCCGGTTCATTGGCATCCCAATCCATAGCACGCCAGGTTTGCACGATAATTTTATCCTTTATCGCATATACATGCTGGCCGGTTATATAACCCTGATGAGAAACAAAGGGTGAACCTTTTTTAGATGAGATGATGACCGGTGATCCGGAAATAAGGGAATGTTTCTTTGCATTCATGTACAAATCGAATAGGTCCTTGGGCTTTGTCTTTTTGAAGATGATCTTCTGGGTGATTTGCTTGGACATAAAAGAAATTTTACCCTAATTTAAGCCTTTCCTGCCTGCTAAATTCCTGTTAATGGAAGCCGCCAGTGCAATAAGTATTCAAATGAGGCGATATACCTCCTGTCTGGTACGATATTTTAATGTTTTGAATGAAAACTTTCAATCGGTTATTATGAAAACTAGAATGCTTCTGTTGACAGTTCTGATCTTATCCGCCTGTTCCCGTATCGAGGCACAGGGTTTTCACCTCGGTATAAAAGGGGGTACCAATCTCAGCGAAATTACCAGTCAGTCCTTTCAGAATTCGTTAAAGGGCAATTTAATGGGGGGCGCATTTGCTGAAATCAATTTTACCTCAAAATGGGGCATCCAGCCAGAGGTGCTCTATAGCCAGGTCACTTCTGAAACCACCGACAATCCAAGTCAGAATGTCAAACTCCAATATTTATATATTCCCATCCTGCTCAGTTATAAACTTCCCATTCCCATCCTGAGCCTCCAGCTGGGACCTCAATTCGCTAGTTTGCTGAATAAAAACGACAACCTGGTCGTCGATGGGAAAAACGCCTTCAAATCCGGAGACTTCTCCATGGTCCTGGGTGCCCAAGTCAACCTCTTGATGTTTAAAGGAGGGATACGTTACGTTTACGGTCTGACAAATATCAATAACATTACCAGCCAGCAAACCTGGGAAACCAGAACCGTGCAGATCTATGTCGGATTGCGGATTTTTTAACTAGATAGACAGGATTTCCCATGATTATTTCTGGTGAATTACCAACTGGGCTAGAGGATTATTTATTTCCTTTATGGTATCAAATATGTTATCACGATACTTATCCTATTTCTTTGCTTGCATTAAATTGTAAAAATAAAAGTTCAGGGTCTAGCCAAATTGTGATCAAAGATCAAGAAGCGGGTCAATGATTCCTTTTTTTCATTTCTGCCTGAAAGATTTCAGGCAAAGTCATATTGCTGTAATCGCTGATGGCATATCCGCTCGTGGAGACCGCCATAGTAGTCTGATCGATACCCAAAGTATGCATTTCGATACCCTGCATGCCCGTTGAATCCACCATAGAAAAGGAAGTAACCAGTGTTTTGGGTTTGGTCAATGTTTGCAACAAGGGATGAGTGGCCATACCGCTGCCCATCATCTTTAAAAAATTCCCGCCGGTGGCGCCCAGTATATAATCCACCGGTGTATTGAAATCCACCTGAGCACACCAGACCGATCCCTGATGTCCTTTGTTGCCGGACACCGTGTATTCTTCCGATGTATAACTGCCCAACTGTTTGGATTTACCGGTTTTCACGGATTGAAAATCTTTTCCATCCGTCGCGTGGTGCATATGGGCCATCAGGCTGTCCATTTTGATCCATTTGGCCATGCCGGCCAAGTCGGATACCAGTTTACGGATACTGAGGATGGTGATGGTCTTTCGGTGTTCATCAAAAATTATTGTCTGGCCTTCCCGGGTAAAAACGATCAATAAATTTCCTTTCGTCGCATCTTTCGGACTGGTACGGGTAGCGGCAAAATCACCGCTTTTGGTAAAGTAAAAATGCATGACCGAAGAATCTGCTGGAGTTTTCTTATCCGCCATGACCTGCGTAACATCGTAATCGAAGCGGTAGGTATCGGGCAAGGAATAAGAAGGAGGAGCCTGGGCACGGGCTATGCTTCCCAGACCGCCGAATATTAGAAGGAAAATAAGGGGTTTCATATCACAAATCACTGCCAAAGGCATGCCAACCAATGTCCATGGCATGGTTTTATCATATCATCTCATAGGATTTATCACGAAAAAAGCAACCACATGAAAAAAGCAATTTTAGTCTGTCTGGGTTTATGGCTTAGCCTTGCGAGCATAGCTCAGGAACCACCGCATCCGCCACTTCCGCCCCACCCTTCCGGACCCCCTCCTCATCCACCCATGCCGCCCCATCCGCATGTTTATATCCGAAGCGGGTATAGCCACCACCCTTATCATCATCACCCTTACCACCACCACTATTATCGTCATCATCCCTATGCCTACTATCACCACGGTTACCATCATCATGGTCCAGTGCCACCACCCCGGCCACCCCTGCCACCGCATCCTTGATGAACAGGCGAAGGAGGTCTCCGTCAAAACCGGGTAATGAAATAATAAATGAAAGAATCCAGGTGAGCAAGACAGAGGATTTTCCCTTGTCCGGGAAACTGGATTTGACAGACCATGGAGGGGATATGATCAGGGAGGAGACGTTTTGAAATCTTGATCATAAAAGAAGAATTCCTCTTTTATTCCGTACGCAGAGACTTTACCGGATTAACCCGGGCCGCTCGCAAGGATTGAAATCCGACCGTAAACAATGCCAGCAATAAGGCTGACAGTGGGGCAATGATAAAAACCGCCCAGGGCATGGAAATGTGATAGGCAAACTGTTGCAGCCAGCGATGCATGAGCCAGGCCGCCACCGGAACGGCGATCACTGAAGCCAACAGTACAATTTGTACAAACTCGCTTGTCAGTAGTCGAAGGATCCCAATCAGTCCGGCACCCAGGACTTTTCGAATTCCGATTTCCCTACTCCGTTTTACGGCCATAAACAAGGCGAGGCTAAAAAGTCCAGTACAGGAAAGCAGGATCGCCATGCCTGCAAACCAAGCCGTCATCCGTCCAAAGTTTTCTTTGTCTTTGTATTGAGCATCGATGTCCTTGTCTAGAAAACTGTATTCAAATACTCTCTCCGGAAATATTTTCTCCCAGGTCTTTTTTATATAAGCAATTGTGCCCTCCGTATGGTCTGCATGGATACGGACAGCAAATTCAGTGAAACGAGGTGGGTTTACATCCATCACCAGCGGCTCCATGGGAAGGCTCAGGGCATTGAAATCAAAATCTTTTATTACCCCAATGATTTGTCCTTTTTTACCATCAGAAAGCTTGCCCCGGACAAAAGTTTTACTCAACGCATCTTCCGGTGAGCCCCAACCAAATGAACGGACTGCAGACTCATTGATGATAAAAGCATTCAGGAAATCGGTGCCCTTCGACTTAGAAAAATCTCGACCGGCGATCATCTCCATTTTCATGGTCGCAACAAAATTATAGTCTACCGAAAGCCAGGGGGCGAAACGGTTGTCTTTATCACTCATTCCCTGCGGTACAATCAAGCCACGCACAAAGCCCTGCCCGGGCATCTCAGAGGAAGCCGTCACTGCTTCCACACCGGGATAAGATCTCAGTTCATCATAAAAAAGATTCATCCGGCGCCGCACAGCTGAATCCACCTGTTGGCCAAAACTGAATGCACCCGAGCCAAATATGGGAACGATCAGCATTTGTTGCTTTTGAAATCCCATGGGTTTATCGCGCAGATATTGTTGTTGCCGGTAGACGACCAGGGTCGCTGCAATCAGTAAAATGGAAACCGTAAACTGAATGATGAGCAAAAACCGCTGGATTTGGTTCTTCTTGCGTGGATCTCCGGTCCGTCCCTTGAGCGCAAGTATGGTATTAAATCGGGTAATAAAAATGGCCGGATAAAGGCCTGCCAGTATGCCCGTAATAAAAAAGATGCCGGCGAATAAACAAAGATTTTGGATATTAAGCCAGGAATGCCAGTTCAGCTGTTTTCCCGTCAATTGATTCAAGGCCGGCACTGCCCAGGCCGTAAGGGCCAGGGCAAGCAAGAAGGAAAGAAAGCAAGTAAAAACGGTGGAATAAAGGAAAGAGGCAATAATCTGTTTTTTATCAGCCCCCAGGACCTTTCGCAGCCCTACTTCTTTTATCTTTCCAATAGACTGCGCGATCGATAAATTGATGAAATTGATATTGGCAATGCCCAGGATCAGCAGAGCAATGCCTGCAAATAAATACAGATAACTGATATCGCTGTTGCTTTCATTTCCCACCACATCAGCTGCCAGCAGATGAATCGCTGACAAAGACTGAAGTCGGACCGCGTTCATTTGATGATTTCGCTCTGTACCGTTTTTCTGCAGATATCTGTTGAGGTCCTGCTCCATTTGATTGGTCCTCACTCCAGGCCGGACACGGACCCAGGTTTCGCAAGGCGTGAACGTCCAGTCATTGCGAACGAAACTGGCAAAAGGCGGGGGTTCTACTGTGAAAACTGTTTCAAAAGACACAAGGAAATCAAACCGGATATCGGAATTGAGCGGCATTTTTTTTACCAGTCCAGTTATTTTTAGGGGCCATTTGTTTTCATAGAGTATGGTTTGTCCCATGGGGTTATCGGTTCCAAAATATTTTCGGGCCATCTCATCGGTGATCACTATAGAATTTGGCGAAGCCAGGGCGGTGGCCGGATCACCAGCCAGAAATGGAATGGTAAAAATGTCGAAAATCCCTTTGTCCGAAAAATAAACAGCCTGCTCCTGGAATCTCTTCTTGCCCGGAAGGGTCAGGGAGACGGCCTCCATTTCGCCGCTGCGTTGGTAGAATCGCGCTAGATTTTCAATCGCCGGAATGGAATGAACCAGGTTCTCCGAAAATGGAACCGGCGTCTGTGCGCTGGCACTGGATCCATTGTTGTCTTTTGTGATCCAGTTAATCCGGTAGATATTTTTTAGTTCTTTATTGAAATGGTTGTAAGACCATTCATCTTTAATATGAATGCCAATCAGCATGCAGCAGGCCATGCCAATGGAAAGCCCTAAAATGGCGATCAGTGCATTTGTTTTATCGCGAAGCAGATTACGCGCGGTAGTTTTGAAAAAAGCGGTCATGCCGGAACTTGTGGGGGAATGAAAGCGAATGTAAACCCATCCGGGATTGGGCCACTACAATTTGGGATGAATGGTCATACCAGCCTTGGTTTAGGAATAGTATGTAATATCTATGGCCAGACGGACCGCGTCGTTTTTATCCGAGTCGCCGGTTTTGGAAGCATGTATGGGAATCTGCAAGTGGTTGCCATTGCGTTGGACCGGACTGCAGGTAATATGATAAATGTTCTCCGGATAGGTAAAGCTGTATACCCGCAGGTGGATTTCAGTCATTTGTGCACTTTCCGGCAACCAGATATCGTGGCGCCAGTCTCCGGCTGCAGAGAAACTCATGTCCACGTCATCGTTGTATTCTTTTTTTTGCATAAAAATATTTTTTATTGGAGCTGGGCTGCCGTCAACATCGGAATCCGCTCCGTGATCTTAGGCTTTTTCAACATCAGGACGCAGGCTTTGGAAATTTCCTGGACAGCATGATTAAAAGAAATCCGTCTTTCAAGCAGGGACTGGGATATCACGATAACCGGGATGTTTTTTTCCAAAGAATCAACCGTTCTGGACAGGTCCATGATCGAGTGAAAATGGTCATGGTGGTCAAGTTCGTTTACTTCGATATACAGTTTATCGGGGAGAGCCATATCGACCCGTCTGAAGCCGTCAAAATATTCCAGAACCAGAGGAAAACCGAGGGACTTGAGTGCCAGATACAGATCGACCGTTCGGGCGGTGGCTCCCGATTCCTCAATCATAAATAAATCCCTCATACAAAGAGAATGACCGTAAATTCTTTGGGAAAAACTATGTACTCCCGGGGAAATGGGCATACCACATTCAAGACAGGTACGTGTTGGTTTCATATGATTGGATTAGGACATAATAAAATTGCAAAAAATCCAATCGTTTATACAAACTCTTCGATGAACGAATCGAATTCAACGATAAACAGAGGCCTATCTTCGTCCGTTTTTGGGGAAAAGGCCCCCAACTCCTGAACGCTTTCCTGTAGCATTCCATTGCGATTTTTGCACTGGAGTAAGCCGAAAGATTGACAAAATCAGGCAGGGGCGCGATCAAATTATGGGATGAACAAAAAAGAAAACATAGACCTCACAAGCCCGACCGGCAAATCTCTTTTTTACCAAGACCAGTTAAAAATCTATAACCCGACAATGTAAATATTCTGATGAGTTAAACGACTGCAGGAGCCACACCAAACTCATTCTCAGCAGGGCCAGCCATTGCCTGCATACCGTTTTACCCGACAACTGGACGGGCATGGAAGAAATGCAAAAAAAATGATTTAGAATGTCTCGCTGAAATTAAACAGGATTGTTCGGTATCCTTTGGAGAAAGCATAGTCGATGGCAAAATTGGTATTGGACGCTTTGCTGAATTTGGTCCGGAGTCCTAGGCCTCCAGCAGGATGCCAAGACCTGAACATAGTACCCGAACCACTGACCGTATTAATATTGGAGAATACAACAAGACCAAAAAGTCCGTTGTTGGTGATATCCCGCCGGTATTCAGTTTCAAAATAATAGAGCGCATTACCCCTGTACCGGTTCTGATCAAATCCCCTGGCCGAACGATTGTATTCATCCCATCCAGTGCTGGGTAAATCCAGATATGGCGTACCCGTGTTAGAATTCAACCACAGAAAGGTCCAGAAGGCCAGGGTATTTTGCTGGCTGGGCTTCGAAGGTTTGTTCAACTGAAGATATTTTCTTACATCTACAAAGATGGATTGCCATGGATTCACATTCCCCAAAAAACTTGGATTCAAGCGATAAACCACATTGAGGAAAAATCCAGGAAAGGGGTAAATATTCCTGTTTCGGGTATCATATAACACATTGAAAGTAACCCCGGAGGAGAGGGAACTGCCAGATAGGCCGTAGGGATAACCCGTAAACTGCTTTAGGTTGACCCCAGAATCACCCCCAATGTTAAAATGATAGTCCAGATCATACCCCAATCCCATAAAAAGGTGGTCTGCCACCCGTTTGAGTGCAGCCTGATAAAAACGAATGTATTCATAATTCACCCATTCCTTTTCTTCATTGGTATGGGATGTACCCAACCCCCAGGTATATTGCGGATACACCAGGAATCGGATATCACCTTGAATATTCCAGGCGTTGTCCTTTAACCAGATCGACGATCGCAACGGCAATCCAAATCGCCTGTTAAAATTGAAATAAGGAGCAAAGTTTGCGGTAGATAAAAAGGTGGTCGATTGGGGTCCCAGATAAACATTGGCGGTGGTACTTGTTACCAGGGCGTTTCCTGAGCTGGTAGGTGCATTGGCCAGGGGATTGAGTGTAAAATATATTTTGTTCTCCGGATGCGCATTTTTTGGTTTTGGAGGCAGCTTAAACCACTTTTTATACACATCCATCAGATCCTTCTGATGAGCTGTATCTTCCAGTGTATTGTTTTGGGGATTGAGGTCAGGTGGATTTTGCGCTTTCGATCTCTGACAAATCGCACTCAGGCACAGGATCAGAAAAATGCGGCAAAAAAATGCGGCATGCTTACCTGTCATGTTATCATATTGACCTTATTCAAATTCCCCATATTTGTATGCTTTCCAGTATAGGGCAATTCTCATGCCCGGTGCCGAACGCTTGTTTTCAAAGGCCGGCAGGCCATAAAAATCCATAACAAAAAAAATTTCAGATAATTTTACCGGAGAAATGCAGAAAAAATATCTTACCTCCCGGCTGGTTTTGCGTCCCGTAAATCTACACGACGCCGCTTTCATACTCGAACTCTTGAATACCAAAGGATGGATACAATTCATCGGTGACAGAAAGGTGAATACCACCGAAGATTCCAGGAACTATATTCAAAAAATCATGGCCAACCCCCACACGCTTTATTGGGTTGCCAGACTAGAAAGGGAGCACACATCAGTGGGTATTATTTCATTTATCAAACGCAGTTATCTGGAGCACTGGGATATTGGATTTGCTTTCCTTCCCGCTTTCTTTGGGAAGGGGTATGCACGCGAATCGGCTGAAAAAATATTGCAGGAAATGCTGAAAAATCCTCAGCATGCTACCATTCTGGCCACCACCAAGGTCGACAATCAGTCATCCATCCACCTCATTGAAAAGATAGGTTTTCATTTCAAAAAAGAAATGGAAAATGAAACCGAACGCCTACTGTTATATTCCATAACAGCAAACTAAATTGACGGTCATATATGCCGGGGGAAAAACTTCGCTAGAGAGACCAGAAAAAGATAAGGCGCGACAATCACAAAAATAGAAATCAACAAATCCCTCTTTTTGCTCGGATTGCGATCCCATTTCTCCTCATATTTACCGTAGATCTTCCGGTCACGTTCATTGACAATAAAAATCTGATACAGGACCAGGGCTGTCAACAAATACACGGAAGCCGCAAAGAAAGTGGCGCCCGGTTTTGAGGTAAACCAGGAATGTCTGATGATGCGCAAGTAAACAGCTTCCAGAAAAAGCACCCAGCCTCCTGCAGAAAAGGAAAATAAATACATCGCCTGGATACGGGCAGAGTAGTCCTGGGCACTGATCGATCGTTGGTAAAAATGGTTGTAGATATTAAAATACAGATATTCTACGGGTTTCATAGGGTTACAGAGTTTGGGTAAAACGGATTGAGTACTCCCTTTCTAAACGTTTTTTAGGTCTGAAACAGTACAGCAGGCTCCACGAAATTTCAAATAACTGATGGATTTTTTTGGATTTTCCCAATATGGGATAGATTATGTGCTTTTCATTACAAGGATTGGATAAATTTCAAGGTTTCTTTTTCATGTGCTTTACCGTTGACAAAAGAGTCATAGGTAAATACCACCTTACCCGACCGGTCAACAACAAAGGTTTCTCTTCCTGACATGAAAAATTTATCTCGTACACCAAACATTTTCAAAACCATATTGCCAGGATCACTCAGCAAAATATAAGGAAACTGATGATTGCGGGCGAAACTGCGGTGACTTTCCACCGAGGCGGAATTGATGCCAACGACCAACGCGCCTGCTTTGGTGAAGTCGCTGTAACTGTCCCTGAAAGAACATGCTTCTTTCGTACAAACAGTGCTTTCATCTTTCGGGTAAAAAAAAATGACCAAAATTTTTTTCCCAAGATAGTCGGCGCTGTTAAATAAATTATCGTTCTGATCGCGAAGAGAAAACGAAGGCGCCTTTTCTCCTACTTTGATAGATTTGGCCTGAGCCCGGCATCCGGTAAACAAGCCCGTAAACAAGGAGGCAATAAGCATGAATTGTTTCATTTATAGAATTCGTTTTTAAAATGGTGGATTTTAAATGGCTTTGGATGCAACACTATTATTCAACAACCAAAATAGAAATCAGTTCGTTATGGTAACAATCTTTACCTTCGAAAACCATTTAAAGGTCTAAAAATGACTTACGAAGAACTGGTTAAGAACCACGCAGGCGAGATGATTGAAAAATTGGTAGTCGATGTTGTCAGCAAAGAGGCCATTGAAGTGCGATTTGAATTCTTAGATGATGACCAGTGGTCGATCATCTCAATGCATGTGTATGAAGAAGACCAGGAAATATCACTAAGACTTCATCCGGGTGATCGGTACGAGTTGTATTTTGGTTATTACGATGATAAGGATGAATTTTTTGAGATCATGCACGATTTGACCAGTGAAGAAAAAAAAATCATTCCCAAAGGTCTTCAGAAAGTAATGTCAAAAGTGTTGGCCGATGAACGGGGTATGCGCCTTCCCGGAAATTTTTTATCCAGATAACTTATGAACCTTCCTATTTTCTTTTCAGATACTAACCTAGAAACCCTTTGCCAAGAGCCAAAAAAATGACCGGTTTTCTGTTCGTTTCCGGACGGTCAGTCCTGATTTTTATTTCAAGTTTCCTGTCCCATAAGCAGTTAGTAATTGGCACAGGCCTTGAGCCTTAAATGATTGCAGCATGCCAGCCTAACCCAACAACAAGCCCATTTCATTATGCTTCTCAATTATTTGCGTATAGCACTGCGGAATATTGTCAAAAGAAAAGGATACTCCGTACTCAATATTGCAGGTCTTACTTTGGGCATGAGCTGCTGTCTGTTGATTTTTCACTATGTTTCCTATGAAAGAAGCTTTGACCGCTTCGAAGGTCATCCTGGACAAATTGTTCGAATCCGTTTGGACAGTTATCAAAAAGGCGTGCTAGCCTATAAATCCGCTACTTCCTACCCGGCGATCGGACCCACCATGAAAAGGGATTTTCCGGAGGTTCAGCAATTTTGCCGGCTCATAGACGACAACCTTTTGCTTTCCAATGAAAAAGAGAATATAAAATTTACCGAAAACAAGGGATATTATGCGGACGCCTCCGCCATAACCATGTTTCATCTTCAGTTTCTGGAAGGCAACGCGCAAACCGCCCTGCAAGGACCTGGAAAAATTATTCTTTCAGCCTCTACCGCCCAGAAATATTTTGGTAAAGAGAAGGCACTCGGTAGAACGCTCATCAACCGAAGCAGTGAAAAGCCAGAACCCTTTGAAGTCACGGGTATTTATCAGGACTTTCCAGCCAACTCCCACCTGATTTTAAATTACCTGGTTTCTTACCGGACCCTTGCCAAAGAGCTGACCGAATCCGGAGATAGTTCCAACGCCAGTGAAACCGCCTGGGGATGGTATGATTATTATGTCTACCTCCAGTTGAATCCCGGAGTGGATTACAAAACACTGGAAGCAAAATTGCCCGCCTTTACCGATAAATATATCAACGATAAGGAATGGAATAAAAAAAATAATCAACGCGAAGAGCTGCACCTAATTCCATTAGAAGATATCCACCTGTATTCCAATTACAACCAGGAGGCTGAAGTAAACGGAAATGGGCGTGCAGTCGCCTTCCTTTTTCTGATCGCCATCTTTATCATTGGCATTGCCTGGATCAACTATATTAATCTGGCAACAGCCAGATCATTGGAAAGAGCCCGTGAAGTAGGTGTGCGAAAAGTTTTGGGCGCATTACGCGGCACCCTGATCAGACAATTTCTGATGGAAAGTTTTTTACTCAATTGCATTTCTGTTCTGCTTTCTCTCTTCATCTTTGTTATCCTCCTGCGTCCCTTTGACTACTTTACAGGAAGGGATTATTTTACAGGACTGACCCTGACCAACCTGTACTGGGCTTTATTTTTTAGTCTTTTTGTGGTAGGGACTTTGATCTCCGGACTGTATCCCGCATTCGTCCTATCCGGTTTTAAACCAAATATGGTTTTGAAAGGATCTTTCAAGAATAGTTCCAGTGGACTGTTTCTTCGCAAAAGTTTAATCATAATACAATTCGTTACTTCGGTGATTCTGATTGCCGGAACCCTGGTTGTATATGAACAGTTGAGTTATATGCGCAATCAGCCTCTGGGAGCCAATGTTGGGCAAACCTTGGTTCTCAAGGGACCTCAAACGCTGGCGGATTCCACCTATCAAATGGGGTATCAACCTTTCAAATCCGCTGTTCTTCGTATGCCTTCTATCCGTAACATAACGGCGTCCACCAGCGTGATGGGCGATGAAATTTACTGGACGAATGAATCCAGTCGGCTGGGTTCCGGTCAGGCGGCTGTGACGCTCTATAACCTGGGCATTGATCACGATTTTATTCCCTCTTACGGAATCGAAATGGTGGCCGGACGCAATTTTTCAGAATCCTTCACTACAGATAAAAAAGCAGCGATCCTCAACCAAAAAGGTGCAACCCTGCTAGGGTTTAAAAGTCCTTCCGAAGCAATCAATCAAAAGATCGTCCGC